>OJAW01000072.1_pt1 | contig 78886 bp, 69 predicted proteins | sample 1589151 | NCBI WGS metagenome assembly OJAW01 (sample SAMN03283290) | human gut metagenome | biome: human-associated habitat; material: feces | host: Homo sapiens | place: Peru | collected 2012
CCCCACCGTTCCTTTCTGTATCACATACCAGCGATACATCCGGAGGGGTGTTTTTTTTTATTTGTGTTCCAGTATTTGAATCCCTGGCAGGGGGCGGCCCTCGATATATTCCAAAAATGCCCCACCACCGGTTGATACGTATGTCATGTCATCTTTGACACCGCATGCGGTTAATGCGGCAACCGTGTCGCCACCACCAATGATGCTGGCAAGGTGTCCCGTGCGGGTCTGTTCCGCGATTGCGCGTGCCAGTGTGAATGTGCCAAATGACCATGTCGGCTGCCATTCGGCCATGCCGACACTGCCGTTCCAAATGACGGTTTCAGACTTTTCAATCACAGATATGTCGGATGCGATTGTTTGTGGGCCTTCGTCCATTATAACGTCGTTGTCTGCGATTTCGGCAAATGTTTTGTCGGTGCGTGGCGCGGCTGGGGCAAATTCTGGGGCCGTGCCCTTGTCAATTGGTAAAACGACATTGCAGTTGTTTGCGCGTGCAAATGCTAAAATTTCCAGGGCGGTGTCGCGTTGGTCGGGCTCATACAAAGAATTGCCAACATTTGCGCCGGTTGCAAATTTAAATGTTGTCCCCAGTGCCCCACCAATAATCAGGTTGTCTGCTAGCGCGGCCAGCGCCTTTAACACGCCGATTTTTGTGGAAACCTTGCTGCCGGCGACAATCGCGGTCAGGGGACGTGCGGGACGCGTCATTACCGCGTCCAGATTTGCAATTTCGGACGCCAACAGTAATCCTGCGTATGACGGTAATATCTCGGCAACGCCAACCGTGCTGGCGTGGGCGCGGTGTGATACGGCAAATGCGTCGTTGACAAACAAATCAAATCCGCTGGCTAAATCGGCACTGAACGCCGGGTCGTTTTTTTCTTCGCCGGCGTAAAAACGCACATTTTCCAGCAATACCACGTCGCCATCGTGCATATCCGCCATAAAATTTTTGTCCAGGCAGTCCCTAATCAGCGGCACCCCCATATATTCGGCAATCGGACGCAGTGAAAATTCCATGTTGCGCGTCCCCTTGGGACGGCCCAGGTGTGCGCAAATCGCGATTTTTGCACCACCTGTGCGCAGGGCGTTTATGGTGGCCATGCTCTGTTCAATGCGAAATGCGTCGGTAATTTTTCCATCAACAATTTGAACGTTAAAATCGTCCCGCAACAATACAAACTTGCCCCGAACGTCCAGGTTTTCAATTGTGCGTAATTTCATGTTCAATCCTTTCCTTTACTGGTTTGAAACTTTTACGATAATGTTCGTTTATACCATATTTTTCAATTGCACGCAAATGTTCCGGCGTCGGGTATCCGGCATTCTTGTCCCACGCGTATTGCGGGTATTGTATCGCTAAATCGTGCATAATTTTATCACGTGTTTCCTTGGCAATAATAGATGCTGCGGCTATAGATAGTGATTTTGCGTCGCCCTTGACGATGGGGCGACCTGGCAGGTCGTGTGGCAACCTGTTCCCGTCAATTAGGCAAAAGTCTGGGCAAACCGCCAGTTCTTTTACCGCACGTGTCATCGCCAGCATTGATGCCCATAAAATGTTCAGTTCGTCAATTTCGGTGGGACTGCATACGCCAATCGCCCAAATAGTATTGCGCGTAATCCAATCGTATGCGGTGGCACGTGCGTGCGTGGTCATCTGTTTTGAATCACGAATAATGACCGGAATTTCAATATCATGGTCGGGAAAAATCACCGCGGCTGCAACAACCGGCCCGCACAGGGGGCCACGGCCGGCCTCGTCCACGCCAGCAACCATGCGGTAACCGCATTCGCATTCAAATGAAAAGTCAGGTGTCGCACGCATTATATTGACATACGATTCGCAATTTGCTGTTGGACGTATTCATCTTGGCTGTTATACAGGGGCCATGTGCCATTTGCTAATTCTTCCATCGCGGTCAGTGGTTGGCCTAATCGCGCACGATACAGCCACATGTTCGACATCACGCGTTTAATATAACCGCGCGTTTCGTATGCCGGAAAACTTTCTATATACAGTAACGGATCATATGTTGAAAAATTCTTTTCAAATTTGACAACTGTGCCCATGCCAGCATTATACGCAGCCAGCATTTTTATAATATTATTATTGATGTTCGGGTGCGCCAACAAGTCAACGATATATTGCTGGCCCAGAAACATGTTATGTTCAGGGTTGCTCATATCAATATCAGACATGGCGACGTTGTTGTGGCGTGCAACGCGACGAGCGGTGCTGGGCATAATCTGCATCAGGCCAGACGCACCCGCAGTTGATTTTGCGTTTGGACGAAAACCGCTTTCTTGTTTTGTGATGGCCAGCAGCAACGCACGATCAATTGACCAACCACCCATTGGTTCCCAGTCTGGCAGAGGGTATTGTGCCGAATAAATAATGTCATCATCAATTTCCAAAATTCCGCGGTCGCGGATAACGCTGGACGCCTGAATTGATACACGGGGCAGGCCATACGCCGTTGCAACCGAATTTACCGCGTGCAATGTTCGGTCTGACGCACGCGCCGTAATCAAGTATTTTAAGTATTGTTCGGCACGTTCCTTTTGCCCGACCTGTAACAATGCCAGGGCGGTTTTGCCGTATTTCGTTTCGCGCAGGGCGTCAATGTCGTCGTCGGTAAAATCCTGTTCAAAAAATTCATATTGTGGCGTTTCACCTAACATCACAGATGATAATGCACCATAAAATGCCATCGGGTGTGCAGCAGCGATTTTCCAATATTTTTTAGCACTGTCGCGGTTGCCGTTGGCGTCCGCTGCGCGACCAGCCCAAAATGCGGCCTCGGTCTTTCTAGCGTTATTGATTTGTTCCAGTTTTAAAATTTGGCTGAAATACTTTTCGCTTTCTGCAAATTTTTCTTCTTTGAAATACAACAGCCCCATCGCCCACAGGCCGTATTCTGATTTTGCGTCAGATGCGACAAAACCCCACTTTTTTGCCAATTCAAATTCGCCATTTGTGTAATATATATATGAGAGGCGACCCGCCAGACGACCATAATCTGATTCGGTCAGACGGCGTTTGAACGATGTGTCTTCCAGAATATTGCGGGCGGTTTTTGTGCTGCCACTGCGGATGGCACGCTTAAATTTAGTGATTTTTGTATCGGTTGCCCCAGAATATTTTTTCGCTGTCCAGGTTTCAGATTGTGCTGTTTCAATTGACGCGCCACCACTGATGGTTTTTGGAATAACAGATTTGCGAACGGTTGCCTGTTTGATTTTTGCCAATTTTTCCATACGCGGCGCACCGGGTGTATCGTAATACTTGGTCATCCATGATGCAATTTCACGTCCGCGTGTGCGATATGTTTTTGATGTATAGCGTTGGTATAAAACTTCGCCCAGCAGGGTGTCGTCGGTCAATTGTGATTCTAACTTGGTTGCTGCATCAATTTTTTCGCGTGATTGTAATGCAAATATTTGTTCATATAAACTGGCATCTGCGTCGGTCAAAATCATAGGATTATCAACAGCATAGGCCGTGGCCGACAGGAATATTGCTGTTAAAAATGTGAAAACTTTTTTCATGTAAATCAGAACAATGATGTCTTGGGCAGGTGGCAGACCGCCGCACCTTCGTCAGCCTCGGGTATTTGGTCGATTATCTTTTTAAAATCTGATATGCGTGAAAATTTACGATACACGGAAACAAAGCGCACAAACGCAATCGGATCCAAGTTTAACAACGAATCCGCCACCATTTGTCCGACCATCACGCTGGTCACCGTGTCATCGGCCGTTTCTGTTTCCAGACGGCGGTGGATTGATGTTACCAATTTTTCAATTTGTTCATCGCCCACATCGCGATTGCGGCACGCCAATTTAATACTGCGACGCAGTTTTTCACGGTCAAATGGTTCCATTTTGCCACTGTTCTTGCGCACCATCAGGTCACGCATTTGAACGCGTTCAACGGTCGTGAATTTTGCGCCGCATTGATTGCAAACGCGACGCCGCCGAATAATCGCATCTTCGGTGTCGGGGCGCGAATCTGTCACGCGGCTATCAGTAGAGTTACAGTATGGGCATCTCATGTTGGTGTAAAGAATAGCAATCTATTTCGCACCCTGCAAGTAATATTTGCATCGGCAAAAAATCGTGTTTTTGGAAAAATCAAGCCCTTTATTTAAAAAACATTGCTTGCGCCCGTCTTTTTCGCGGGGGCGATTTGTGATAAAATAGTGTCCAGGGAAAACGGAGAGATGGAAAAATATTTGAACCAGATTTTGGCCGGCGATTGTATCGAGGTTATGCGCGGTATACCAGATGCGTCGGTTGATGCTGTCTTTGCCGATTGTCCGTATAATTTGCAATTGGGGGCGAAAACACTATATCGACCCGAAGATCAAACCGCTGCACGCGCTGTGCGTGACGCATGGGATACGTTTGACAGCCCAGCGGCATATGACGAATTTACGCGTGCCTGGATGCGTGAGTGTCAGCGTATATTAAAACCAGATGGCGCTATGTGGGTCATCGGCAGTTATCATAACATCTTTCGTGTCGGCGCAATTTTACAGGATTTGGGTTTCTGGATTTTAAATGATATTGTATGGGTAAAGACAAACCCAATGCCGAATTTCCGTGGCACGCGTTTTACAAACGCGCACGAAACACTGATTTGGGCAACCCCGCGCAAGACTGGTAAATATACATTTAATTACGAAACGATGAAAAAACTGAACGGCGGAAAACAAATGCGTTCAGATTGGAATATCAATATTTGCCTGGGCGAAGAACGCGTCAAAGACACCAATGGCAAAAGTTTGCATAATACGCAAAAACCGATGGATTTATTACGCCGTGTGATACTGGCGTCAACCAAACAGGGCGATGTCATACTTGATCCATTTTTGGGCAGTGGAACAACCGCCGCTGTTGCGCGGGAATTGGGGCGTAATTTTATCGGAATAGAGCGCGAGCAAGCCTATGTGGACGCTGCGCGGGAACGTGTTGCCGCGGTAAAGCCGGTTGATTTGTCGGATATAGAGGTTGCAATTCCGAAACGGGCCGAGGTACGTGTTGCATTTCGTGAATTGCTGGAAGCGGGATTATTGTATGTCGGGCAGACGTTGGTCAGTCCGCGTGGCGAACGCGTTATGATTACACGCGATGCACAACTTGCACATACTCTGTATGGCAAAGCATCAATCCACGTTATGGCGGCGCGACTGCAACACAGTGTTAGTTTCAATGGTTGGGATTATTGGTCGGCCCAGCGCCGCGATGGAACATTGGTTCCGATTGATGAACTGCGCAAATATGTGCGTGATATCAAACGTGATATTAAACAAGCCGCCTGATATTTTTAGCGGCGGCCGTGTTTTTTGCCCTAGCGGGATTTTTCATTTAATTGCATTGCGCGTTCGTGTGCACGTGCAACGATTGCCTGACGACGATGCCCGCATGCATAGTCTGCCATATTCAGGTCGGCAAACATACGCCGGCGCAGTTCTTCCGCGGCATGGATTTCATCGTATTTTTTCGATATCAGGCGGTCGCGACGAAATGTCGTATGGCCGGTGGCCAGCAACTGGTTGCGCTGATATATCATTTCTGATACTTGGCGGCGCAGCGCGGCCAGATGGGTGTTTATGCTGTCGATATCTCGCTGGACACGGACGCGTTCGATACTGTATGCCCCTGGTGCTTTCATTTTATTGTCCTTGTTATTATTACGGTAATATATAATACACAAAATGCGTTTTGTCAACCTGTGGTGGCCACTTGTATTTTTACCATATTTTCCTATATATCAGACTATGAATTCGCGAATCGGATTTTTTGTGGTATAATTGGCTGGAAATAAAAGGATTTTTTTATGGCACTGATACCAATGGTTATCGAGGAATCGCCCCGGGGTGAACGCTCGTTTGATATTTATTCACGCTTGTTGCGTGACCGTATCGTTATGATAAATGGCCAGATTGAGCCAACGATGGCAAACAGTATTGTTGCTCAGTTGTTGTTCTTGGAATCTGAAAACCCAAATGCAGAAATTTCTGTTTATATCAACAGTCCGGGCGGTGATGTATCCGCAGGTTGGGCTATTATGGACACGATGCAGTATATCAAGTCACCGGTGTCAACGATTGGTATGGGATTGGTCGCATCAATGGGGTCGGTGTTGCTGGCGGCGGGCGCACGTGGAAAACGTTTCGTTCTGCCTAATACCCAGATTATGATTCACCAGCCACTGGCGGGGGCCGAGGGCCAGATTACTGATATGGAAATCCGTATGAACCAATATCAAAAGAATAAAAAGACATTGATTAAACAGATGTCTGAATTCACTGGGCGCAGCGAGAAAGAACTGTTTGATGCGATGGAACGTGATAACTGGATGACCCCGACCGAGGCCAAGGATTTTGGCCTGATTGACGGTGTTTTGGCGCGTAAATAATTTGCTTTGAACGGGATATAAGATATGAGCGACGATAAAAACAACAATACACCAACAACGACCGACGAAACTCAGACTGCACAACAGTTTTGTAGTTTTTGCGGTAAATCTGTATACGAGGTTAAAAAACTGGTTCGTGGGCGCAATGTGTGCATTTGCGACGAATGCATAAATCTGTGCAACGATATTATGGCGGACGATATTCGCGACGAAGTGAACAAAGACGCCGCAAAATTACCGACCCCGTCCCAGATTTACAAATTCTTGAACGAATATATTATCGGCCAGGATATGGCAAAGCGTGCACTGGCAGTAGCGGTGTATAACCACTATAAACGTCACAGTGCGGCGATGTCGTCCAATGTTGAAATTCAAAAGTCTAATGTTTTGTTAATTGGGCCAACAGGAACAGGTAAGACGCTGTTCGCGCAAACATTGGCACGTATTTTGGACGTGCCATTTGCAATCGCCGATGCCACCACTTTGACCGAGGCTGGATATGTCGGTGATGACGTGGAAAGTGTCTTGACACGCTTGTTGCAGAACGCAAATTTTGACGTGGAACGCGCTGGGCGGGGGATTATCTATATTGATGAAATTGACAAAATCGCACGCAAGTCTGAAAATCCGTCACTGACGCGTGATGTTTCCGGCGAAGGCGTGCAACAGGCCCTGTTGAAATTGGTAGAAGGGACGGTTGCCAACGTTCCGGCTGGTGGTGCAGGACGCAAGCACCCGGGCGAAGCCACTGTTCAACTGGACACTTCCAAGATTCTGTTTATTTGTGGTGGCGCGTTTGATGGTCTGAACAAAATTATTGGTGGGCGTAAATCTGAGCGTGCCGGCATTGGTTTTGGTGCAAATGTCCAATCTAAAAAGGAACGTGAATCCAAAAACTATCTGGACGATGTTCAGCCCGAAGATTTGGTTAAATTCGGTATTATCCCAGAATTGGTTGGTCGTTTGCCGGTGATTACCACATTACAAGATTTGGACGAAAGCGCATTGGTAAAAATCCTGACTGAACCGAAAAATGCGATTGTGAAACAATATGCTGCGATGTTGGAAATGGACGATGTGAAATTAAACATTACCGATGACGGCCTGCGTGAAATTGCGAAATTGGCCGTTGCCCGGAAAACAGGTGCACGCGGCCTGCGCAGTATTTTGGAACGCATATTGCTGGCACCAATGTTTGATGCGCCCGATAACCCCGAATTGGCAGAAATCGTGATTGACAAGAATGTTGTGCTGGGGAAAAAACAACCGGTACAAATCCTGCGCGATGCCAAGAAGGCCGCATAAATAAACCCACCCCATTAGGGGTGTTTTTTTTTGGGGGGGGGCAGGGACTGGCGTCCAAATGAATTGTGATTGTTCTTGCCAACTTGCATGACGAACCGACGGTTCTCGTCCGATGGGGCAAAAATAAAAACCACCATTTTGGTGGTTTATATCAGTTTCGCTTGGGCGTGACCCAGCGCGGCATTCCCAGCGTATCGCGATAAATCGCTCTGCTGGTCATAGTGGTGGCCCTGGTCGGATTGTAATTCCCATCCAAAATCTAATCCAATCGCCGGTGGCTCTTGGTGATTTTGGTGGGCCCCTTTCACTGCGCGACACGTGTGTGTCGCTTGTTCCGAACCGACGGTTCTCGTCCGGCGGGGCAAAAATAAAAACCACCATTTTGGTGGTTTATATTTTTGGTGGCCCTGGTCGGACTCGAACCGACACTCCTTGCAGAACTTGATTTTGAGTCAAGCGCGTCTACCAATTCCGCCACGGGGCCAAAACCAACATGCGATTACTTCGCAGCGGCTTTCTTGGCTTCTACTTTTTTTACCAAGCGGGCACTGCGTGCAGGTTTGTGAACCGGCTTTTTCGCAGGTGCTGCGGCCCTGCCTTGTTTCTTTTCAATCGCTTTCTTAATCGCGGCCATATCATCGGTCAAACGTGACACCGGCTTTGACATTACGTATGCGTCCAGGCCGCCATGCTTGGTCAATGTGCGCAGGCCGGCTGTAGAAATACGCAGCGAGAAATCGCGATTCAAAATATCGCTGTGGAACTTTAATTTTTGCAGATTTGGCAAGAACGTGCGTTTTGTATGACGCATAGAGTGGGAAACATTCATTCCAACTTCTGTTTTCTTACCTGTAACTTTACATACACGTGGCATATCAATAATCCTTTAATAACTGGGGCATAATTTATACTAAATTTCCCGAAATGTCAAGTAATGTTTTATGTTATTGTTTATTTTGCGCCGTGCGATGACGACAACAGGTCAGTTACAACCTTGACCGGGGTAAATGTAGACGCTGGAACTGCAACGAAAACCGTGTTCCAGTGCGCCATTGCGCCATTCCACAGACCCGGGCGTTCCATCGCACGCAAAGCGTGGCCGCCATATGATTTTTCTGAAATAAAGCCCGCTTTGTGGTCAACAAAAGCTGTCAAATCAAACGGTTTGTCGTGCGCATCACGTGTGCCACAGACTAAATCTACCGGGTTAAAGTGTGATGATGCGTTCATTATATCGCGGGCGTCGGGGGCAATCTGGCTGGATTCTACGATTTGCAGGGATTCTGTGCCATGTTCGTCACGCACCCAGAACGGGCCGCCACCCGGTGCGCCGATGTTTTTAATCATACCACATACGCGAATTGGACGATTTAAAATCTGACGCAACATTTCAGCCGGTGCGTCATCAGACGACGTGCGGACACATAAATCGTTTTTGATAAATGTGCGGATTTCGTTCAAATCGTACGCCACAAAATTATTTAAGTATTCAAATGCGCGTGCTTGCAATGACAACAACAAGCCCGCCAGCACGTGTTTATATTTAATGGTGTCGCCACGTAATTCATCAGTTGTGACGTTATCAATGTTTTTAATAAACACGATATCGGCGTCAATATTGTTCAGGTTTTCAATCAGTGCCCCGTGTCCCGCCGGCCTGAATAACAGGCGTCCATCATCAGTGCGAAATGGCGTATTGTCCGGATTGACTGCAATTGTATCAGTAGATGTGCTTTGGTTTGACATGGTAATGTCGTATTTTACCCCATATCGCGCACTGTATTCTGGCACTGCACGTGCCAGCAGGGCACGAAACCCAGCCAGATGTTCGGGCGACACGGTAAAGTGGATATGCACCGTGCCGTTTGCAGCAGCATATTGGGCACCTTCAACTAAGTGTTCTTCCAGGGCGGTGCGACTGTATGTGTCATATTTATGAAACGCAATCAGTCCTTTGGGCAAATTACCATAATCCAGACCGGCATTGGTCAACATACAGGCGATTTTGTCGCGATCGGTTGGTGTGTCTGGCAAAAATTGCCGTAAGTCGTCCCAGAACGCGAATTTATCTAAATTGTCCAGCACGCGTCGCGTCACATCATTCATTGTGCCAGTGTTCAAGAATTCAAACAAATCGCGGAACATGCGTGTTGCAGCACCGGACGCAGGAACGAATTTTACAATTTTTTTTGTTGCCTGGGCGGCGGTGTATTTTTCGGTATATCGCGCGATATCTGTGTCTGATAATTCAATAATTCCATTGCCAACGGTTGCAGGCCGTGTGATATTTGCGTATGGAAATCCACACACAAAATCTGCCAGTTGCTGTGCAACAATCTCAGGCGTCAGACCGTGCGTTTTTATTTGTTCGGTATCTGGGGTGGAAAATTCTATCATAATTATGAATCCCTTGGGTTATTGTCAGAATAATACAAAAAAAATTTGTGCGCAATATATTCCTGATGTCTTGAAAACAGGACGTATGATATTATATATCCGATAACAGAAATAAAAAATAAACAGGAGGATTTAAAATATGAATCCAGAAGAAATGCAAGAAACGCCACAACAGGCGATTGAAAAATATACGACAGACTTTACTAAACTGGCGGCCGATGGAAAACTGGACCCAGTGATTGGTCGTGACGAAGAAATTCGCCGCACTATCCAGGTATTGTCACGTCGAACAAAAAATAACCCGGTGCTGATTGGTAATCCGGGTGTTGGTAAAACAGCAATTGTCGAAGGGTTGGCGGAACGAATCGTTTCGGGCGACGTGCCGGAAAATCTGTTAAAGAAAAAACTGTTGTCGTTGGATATGGGCGCGCTGATGGCGGGTGCAATGTTCCGTGGCCAGTTCGAGGCGCGTTTCAAGGCGATTTTAAAGGCGGTCAAGGAAGCCGATGGCGGAATTATTCTGTTCATTGACGAATTGCACACGTTGGTCGGTGCCGGCAAGGGCGAGGGCAGCATGGATGCCGGTAATCTGTTAAAGCCTATGTTGGCGCGTGGTGAATTGCACTGTTTGGGTGCGACAACCCTGGACGAGTATCGCCAGTATATTGAAAAAGACCCGGCACTGGCGCGTCGGTTTCAACCCGTCTATGTGGACGAGCCGACCGTTGATGACACAATTTCAATTTTGCGTGGGTTAAAAGAAAAATACGAAGGTCATCATGGTGTGCGGATTTCAGATTCTGCGCTGGTTTCGGCAGTTAAATTATCGAATCGGTATATTACAGACCGCTTTTTGCCAGATAAAGCGATTGATTTAATTGACGAGGCTGCCGCTCGTGTCCGTATTGAAATCGCGTCTAAGCCCGAAAAGTTGGACGAAGTTGATCGTCATTTGATGCAACTGAAAATAGAACAACAAGCATTAAAAAAGGAAAAAGATGCGGATTCTAAAAAGCGTTTGGGCGAACTGGACAAATTGATTGCAGAATTGCAAAACGAATCGAATAAAATGACTGCTGATTGGCGGGCCGAGCAGAGTAAAATGCGTGCACTGTCCGATGCGATGGCGTCGTTGGATTCTGCCAAGGCCGAGGTTGCAACCGCCATGCGTAATGGCGATTATGAAAAGGCATCCGCCCTGCAATATGGCAAGGTTCCAGAACTGGAAGAACAAATTCGCAAATTAAACGCGGACGCACGCGAGTACAAGACGGTTCTGCCGGAACATATTGCCGCGGTTGTTAGTAAATGGACCGGTGTCCCAGCCGACAAGTTGACGATGGAAGAGCAATCAAAATTGCTGAACATAGAAGATGAATTGCGTAAACGTGTCGTTGGCCAGGATCACGCATTGACGGTCGTCGCGCGTGCGATTCGGCGCAGTCGTGCCGGATTGTCTGACCCACATCGCCCCGCCGGCAGTTTTATGTTCTTGGGGCCAACCGGCGTCGGCAAGACCGAGGTAGCCAAGGCACTGGCGGAATATTTATTTAACGACGATACGGCGATGACCAGAATTGATATGAGTGAATATATGGAACCACATTCGGTGTCACGCCTGATTGGCAGTCCCCCGGGATACGTTGGCTATGAACAGGGTGGGGTGCTGACCGAATCGGTGCGTCGCCGTCCATATCAGGTATTGCTGTTTGATGAAATTGAAAAGGCAAACCCAGACGTGTTTAATGTGTTCCTGCAAATCTTGGACGACGGTCGTTTGACCGACGGCCAGGGGCATGTTGTGAACTTTACAAACACGATTATCATTATGACCAGCAATTTGCCGTCAATGGACGCGGTGAAACATCAATTTCGCCCAGAATTCATCAATCGTATTGATGAAATAGTGTTCTTTAATCCGTTGGGCAAAGACGTTATGGCGGGCATTGTCAAGATTCAGTTGCGCAACCTGTCGCGTCGTTTGGCCGAACGTCGTATAACGCTGGACGTGTCGGATGCCGCGATTAAATGGTTGGGCGACAACGGATATGACGAAGCGTTTGGTGCGCGCCCGTTAAAACGTCTGATTACGTCGGCGGTTGAAGATAAAATCGCAGACCTGATTTTGTCTGGTACCGTGGGTGAAGGAAGCACTGTCTATGTTGATGTTCACGGCAAAGAACTGACCGTCAAATAAGATATGTTTGTTCGTATGAAGAAAGCCCCATATTTGTGGGGCTTTCTTGTTTTTATATGTGTGCCGTTTATTTTTGGTTCGCCATTGCCAATTTGCGCGTCAGTAATGCGCGGATAAATTCTGCGCGGTGCGCGGCATCCATGGTGTTTGGCGCGCGATTTTGTAACGCGGCGGCACGCATAGGGATACCAACATTTGTGGTGGCCTGGGCGCGCAATGAATATGGCACGGTTACGCGGGCCGATATCGCCGGACGCACATCACGCACCGGTAATGGGCGCATTGTGTTTTTACGGATATTTTTGGCACGTGCACGCACGCGACGGCGTGCCTTCTTTTTTGTGCGACGTTTTGCAACCGCGATTGGTGTGCCGACGGTCATCGCATTTGTAAATTGCAGTTTCGGAATAACACCATTTTGACGCAGTAATAACTGGGCCAAATCGGCGTGATTGGTGTCAAACACGCTGGAATAATAAAAACGGTTCGTCGCGGCGTCAAACGCAATTTCTGCGGTGCCGTTCTGAATCAATGGTGGCATTTCGCCCGTTTTAGTATCAACCAGATACAGTCTGTTTTCTGTCCCGCGTGGCGTAATTACTGTGCGACGAATCGCAATGCATGACATATTGGGGAACGTTGCAACAACCTGGAACGGTTGTGATGCAAAACCGATACCTTGCACGCGACGCATCTGACCATACATATCGGTCATATACAGGGCATAATGCCCGCCTGCAGTTTTAATACATTTAAAATTATTTTGTATTACGTTATTCATATAAAACACGCCTTGTTACTTTGACTTTGTTTTTTTGACTGCCTTGAACTGAATATCGCGCAGTTTTTTGTATTCCCCGCCCAGCGCACACAGTTCGGAATCTGTTCCTTGTTCGACGATATGACCGTCCTTAATCACACATATTATATCAGCATCCAAGATTGTTGACAAGCGGTGTGCGATAACAAATGTTGTGCGCCCCACCATCAGGCTTTTTAATGCCGATTGAATCAATTTCTCACTCTGGGTGTCCAGAGCTGATGTCGCCTCGTCCAGTAACAGAATAGGCGCGTCTTTTAAAATTGCGCGTGCGATAGCAATACGTTGTTTCTGCCCCCCAGATAATAACGCGCCCCCTTCGCCAACGGTGGATTTGTATTTCTTGGGGAATTTCATGATGAAATCATGCGCATTTGCCGCCCGAGCTGCCGCGATAACCTGGTCAGGGGTGGCGTCAGGACTGCCGTATTTGATGTTATCTTCAATTGTGCCATTGAACAAAAACACATCTTGGGATACTTCCGCAATATTCTGACGCAGTGATTTCAGTGTGTATTTCTTGATGTCGGTGCGGTTGATTTCAACCTTGCCTGATTGTGGGTCGTAAAACCGTTCCAGCAAATTAAACATCGTGGTCTTTCCACCGCCCGATGGCCCAACCAAGGCACAAACCCGACCCGCCGGCACGTGCAAGTGTATATCGCGCAATACTGGTTCGTCCGGATTATACGCAAATGTGACATGATGGAAATCAACTGACATCTTTTTATCAGATTCCAATTCGCGCGCGTTTGGGGCGTCTTGAATTTCCGGCTTGCTGTCCAGAAAGTCAAACAAAACCTCGGCCGCCAGCAGGCCATGCTGAACCGTGTTTCCGGTGCCGGTAATGCTTTTTGCAGGTTTGTATGCAGCTGTTAATGCCAGCAAGAATGCCGTAAAGTCACCAGTTGAAATCGCACCCGTCACAATAAAGTGGCCACCGATAATTAACGCCAGGCACAGCCCGATTGAAATCATCAATTCCAGCAATGGCGATTGCAAGGCGTGGGCCTGGGTGCTTTTATATGAATTGCACATTGATGTGTCCAGCACGTGGCGAAAACGTTTGGTTTCAGATTCTTCGGTTGCAAACGCTTGAATTGTTTTGATTCCATGCAGAGTTTGATTCAAATGCTGTGATACGTTGTTCGCGATACCAAACGACTCGCGCGACAGCCGCCGCCGCTTGCGCATAATTAGCACCATTGGCACCATAATCGCTGGTACCAAGAATATCAATACCGCGCACATCTGAGGCGCGTAATACACCATCAAACCCAATGTCATCATCAGGGTTGCAACCTGTTGAATCGTGCTGACGATTGTGCCAGTGACCAGGGTCAACACCGCGCCGGCCTGGACACTGAAATAGTTCAAATTCTTGCCGATACCGTCGCCATAGAATTTTGAAATATTCATTTTGACCATGTGATTATAAATGCGCTGTTGTAAATTCGCACTGGCCAACAGGCCAGCCTTGGCCATCAGCAGGGCCTTGGAATAATTAAAAGCGCCCTTGAATCCGAACGCAGCAATGATTTGCAAGCCGAATATATATATAGATTGCATACTGCGTTCAATAAATGCCTTGTCCACGATGCGTTGAACCAGGGTAATAGTATATGCCTCGGCTGCGGATGCGCCGATTGTCGCGATGATGCCCGCCAACAGCCATTTCCATTGTGGTTTGCCGATTTCGCGCCAAACGCGCCCATATAGTGACCATTTAATACGGACATTGGACGCATCGCCCTTGACCAAAGTTTTTACTTTTTCAGATATTTTATTTAACATAGCGGCACTATTATAAAGTGATATATAAAAACTGTCCAGTGAAAGATTTACATTGACAACGCATACAAAAGCGTATAAAATGCGTGAGCTTTCAGAGATGAAAGGGCAAAGTTTTGGGGTCATAGCTCAGTTGGTAGAGCACCTGCTTTGCAAGCAGGGGGTCGTCAGTTCGAGTCTGATTGGCTCCACCAAAAAATTGATACAAATGTCACGCTAAAGGGGGTGAATGCATTATGGTGAAGGTTCTGGTTCGCGACAATAACGTTGAACAGGCACTGCGCGTTGCAAAACGTAAATCTCAGAAAGAAGGTCTGTACCGCGAAATGAAAGAACGTCAGCGTTATGAAAAACCAACAACAAAGCGCAAACGTTTGAAAGAAGAGGCTGTGCGTAACGAAAAGAAACGTCAGTCGAAACAAAGAATGGTCTTTGGATTCTAATAAAAATGCCCCGTTTGGGGCGTTTTTTATTTAGAGAGCAGAGAGCAATGATTGTGCTCGCGTCCGCTTGCGATATTTATATGACCCCAGAATTCAGGTATATGGAGTTGCGCGTATGCGCACCAGCTATTAGTTCCCATCCACCGGAGTGGAACTTAGTCTGTGCCGGGGGGCGGCATTGCACTCTAATAAAAAAGTGCGCCATTGGCGCACTTTTTATTTATTAAACTTGTGATATGGGTTGTCGGCAACCTTGGTCGGCAACAGCGAGAATACAAACATCACCACACTGGCGAAAATCGACAAGAACGGTATTACGCACAGCGCATATATAAACCACCACCACGCCGACAGGCCCGCGTCATGCAGACGCCGTGTGCGCAGCGAAATCAGCGGGATTGCAATCGCGAGACTGTAAATCACGCCCAACAATATCATCAGGCCGAACATCACACTGACATCGCCTGAAAGTGCAAAGTCAATGGTCATGCCCATTACCACCAATATGCCCCAAATCATATAAATCAGAGCATTGACCAACGTGGTCCACCAGAATTCAGACCGTGATGATGTGCCCGCCCATTCTGTAAATCCACGCCGCCAGAAAGCCGCATACGCCAAGAACATATTTGTATATGTTGTGCTGGATTGAACTTTCTTTGATTTTTTAACGTTTGGCATAGAAATTCCTTTTTGTTTTGTTATGTCATTCTAGCACAATTTTTCCCACGTGCACAGGAATTTTATTTTTGTTCCCCTTTCTGGAGAGCCAATAGCAACGATTTTGCTCATGTTCATTTGTTACATATAAACGTCAGATTGAATACAAAACAGCGTTGACGCACACCGATTTTCGGGCTGTAATTTATCAATAATTATGCAGAATTCAAACCGTTGGTTTTGTTCAGCATGATATACAGTAATGTATCCGTGGGGGACGGTTTCATGATGTGTTATGTGTGTCGTTTTTTATTTTCCCCATTCGGGTGCGATAACGTATTCGGCCGCCAGTGGCACGGTCAATGTTGTTACATGAGTCATCGCGTACTGAATTTGCGTCGCAAATTCAGCAGCGACCGCCGCGTCACATTCAAATACCATTTCATCATGAACCTGCATAATCAGTTTTATTTTGTCGGCATTGGGACGGACAATGTCGCGGTATATTTGCACCATGGCACGCCGCATCAGGTCAGCCTCGAACCCCTGGATTGGGGCATTGACCGCGGCACGCATTGCGTATGCGCGCAGACGGGGATTGCGAACCTCGGGTAATTCGATGCGGCGACCCCACGGGGTATATACGCACGCGTTCTGCATTGCGAAATCGCGCGTTTTGGTGATGTATTTTTCAATTTCTGGCAATCCCGCCATATATGAATTTATCAGTTCTGCCGCTGCTGCGCGGGATATGCCCAACTGGCCCGCCAGGCCGAATGACGATATTCCGTATATTATAGAAAAATTTACTGTCTTGGCCGCACGACGCATTTCACGCGGAACGGGTGCACCTGGTGCAATACCGAAAATCTTGCGTGCGGTTTGTTCGTGAATATCGGTGCCTGCGTGAAATGTTTCTTTGAACGTTGCAACGTTGGCAACGTCTGCCAACAGACGCAGTTGAATCTGGGAATAGTCAACCGAAATCAACAACCGACCCGTCGGCGCAACAAAACATTTTCGAATCTGTTCCCCCAGTTCGGTTTTAATCGGGATGTTTTGCAGATTTGGATCACGACTGGACAGACGCCCAGTGTTCGTACTGGTCTGTAAATATGTGGTGTGAATACGACCGTCTGATGCAATCTGGCGCGGCAATGTGTCCGCGTATGTACCAGCCAACTTGGCAATAGAACGCCATGACAGAATTTTATCAATTATAGGATGCGCGTCAGACAGGTCGCCCAGGGCATCGGCATCGGTGGAACGTTTTTTGTTCGCAGGCAATTTTAATTCATCAAATAAAACAGCACCAAGTTGTTTAGGACTGGCGATATTAAACTCGTGGCCTGCCTGTTCCCATATTTCTGATTCCAGTTTGCCCAGGCTGTCGTGAAAGGCACCTGACAGTTGCTGCAGCCCCGCACGATTGACCAAAACGCCTGCGCGTTCCATCTGAACTAATATCGGCATCAGGGGTAAATCGCATGTTTCATATAATTCGCGCAATTGTGCATTTGCGTCCAGGCGTGGTCGTAATATTTCATACAGTGCCATACAAACGCTTGCGTCTTCGGCCGCATAGGGTGCGGCGACAGATATGTCCAGACGCGCAAAGTGCATGTCGGCATCGCGTGTCTTGGGCGGAAACAGCGATGCAAAATGGATATTTTCGTGCCCCAGGTGCAACATCGCCAGTTCGTCCAGGCCGTGCCCGTGCAGTGTCCCGTCCAATGCATAAGACAACAACATCGTATCATCAACAGGGGTGATTTTTTCAATATCCCAGCCGTCGTTTGCCATAATGTGCAGGTCGTATTTTAGGTTATGGCCGACCTTGGTAATATTGGGATTTTCCAGTATCGGACGCAGGACGTCATACACAATAGCAACTGATAGCTGGTGCGGGGCAGGTGTGTCGGTGCCGAACAAATCGTTTGCGGATGCTGCGTGACGCAATGGAATATATACGCCATGCGTTGCGTCTGCCGCCAGAGAAATTCCCACCATTTTATCGGCGATTGGATTCAGTCCCGTTGTTTCGGTGTCAATCGCAATCACGTTTTTTACCCGTGATAGAAATTGTTTCAGCGCGGTAACGTCCTGGATTATTTCGAACGTCATTGGGCGCACAGGGGTGGGCCGGGGGGCCGGGGTGCGGGGTGTGGTGGTAATTTCCACCGGGCATTGTGATGCGGCAAACTGAAATTCTGGCACAGCGTGTGACGCGTCAAATTTTTCCAACGGGAACAGTTTTTCAATCTTTGCCACCAGCGAATTGCTTTCCAATTTTGTGCGGACAAAATCCAACGCTGCTGGTGTGTTAAACCGAAAAGGTGTAATTTCCAGGCCAGACAAATCCACATCTGATTTTAATTGCACCAGTTTACGCGACACGTATGCCGATTCGCGATTGTCGCGCAACAGATTACGCGTGCGTTCGTTTTTGATTTCGTCCAGGTGGTCATACAGTGCGTCCAGACTGCCAAACTGGTTTATTAATTCGGCGGCCTTTTTCGGGCCGATGCCTGGGACACCAGGCACATTGTCAGACGAATCGCCCATCAGTGCCTGGACGTCAACCACGCGATCGGGTGTGACACCGAATTTTTCCAGCACACCGGGCGCACGGATTTCGCGCTGTTTCATACCGTCATACAAGAACACACAATTGGATACCAATTGCATTAAATCCTTGTCGCCGGTGATGATGCGTGTGCTGTCGGTGGCAGAACAATTTTGCCGCGCCAGGGTTGCGATTACATCGTCTGCTTCGACCCCGGGGATACACAATACCGGCATTCCCATTGCTGCTGCGCCGGTGCGCACCATGTGCGATTGTGTGATTAAATCGTCGGGCGTTTCGGGACGGTTGGCCTTGTATGCAGGATAAATATCCTGACGAAAAGAAATGCGCGACGCGTCAAACACGCACACAAATGCGTCGTCGGGGCGGGCTGCCGATAATATAGGTAACATCATATTGAAAAATCCATACACTGCGCCCACAGGTGTTCCGTCACTGCGCGTCAGGCGACTGTGCACGCCGTAATAGGCACGAAATAATAACGAATTTCCATCAATCAGTGTCAGCATTTGAATTTTTCCATATAACTGTTTTATAAAACGTGGGGACGCAAATTTTGCGCCCCCTGGTATTTAATTAAAATACATAGCGCAATTTCAGGCGACCTTCGTATTGCAAAATGTCTGGCTTTTTGTTGCCAAGTTCATAGATGTCAGGTGCATACAGGGCGCGTGCCTCGGCATCGATCTTGATTGGTAATGCCGGCACATCAAATGTCAGCCCCAGCATTCCTTGGTATGCTGCGCCATGCTTGATGTCAACCGATGGAATATCAATATCGCCACCGAACACGCCACCAATACCAACGCCCAGATATGGATGCACAACCGTTGACGGCATTTTAACATACAGGTTTGCCATGCCAACGTGCATTTTTACCAAATCACTGCTCAGGTAACTGTATTCGCCCTCGATACGCAGAACGGGAATATCAACCCCCAAGACCGCGCCATATGATTGCGCATTTTCGGTCTTGTTGTCGTGACCGCCAAACTGGCTGGACGCGCCAACACCGATTGTCGCACCGGCATAAAAATCATACAAGACATTACTTGCATTGGCATTTGCGCCAGTGAACAGGACAGACGCCATGGTTAAAATGCCTGCAGTTTTTAATTTCATATTTTTCTCCTTTGTGTGATATTATAATAGAAAAAAGAGATATTGATATGCAAGAAAATAAACCTGTTTTGATTGTTGGACTGGGCAATCCTGGGCCGCAATATGTGCGCACACGCCATAATGTTGGATTCATGGCGGTGCAAAAACTGGCTGGGGCGGACGCCACGTGGCGCAGTGAAAAAAATGCCAAAACTACATCCGGGGATATTGATGGACGTCGTGTTATATTCGCAATGCCCCAAACATTTATGAACCTGTCTGGGGACGCAGTTCGACCACTGATGGCATTTTATAAAATCCCGTTGGAAAATTTAATTGTGATTCATGATGATATGGATTTAGCGGTTGGTCGCATAAAGACCAAGATTGGTGGTGGCAGTGCAGGTCACAATGGCATTAAATCAATCGACGCGGCTGTTGGCAATGAATACTGCCGTATTAGAATCGGTATCGGTCATCCGCGTGATTTAGAAATCCCTATGTCGCCAGCAGATTGGGTTCTGGGAAAATTTGACGATGCGCAGATAACAAAAATAAATCATGCGATTTCAGAAATCAATTTGTTTAGCATTTAAAGCGAATTGATGATTCCAGAACCGGGCAGGTTAAAACAGCCAACACTATCACAGAATTTTGTGCCGTTATCGCCAAGTTTGATGCCACATTCGTTGATGCTGGCATTAGCACCAGACGATGTTGTGCCGGCGGGACATTTGTCGCAACTTGTGTCCCCGTCAGCAGAAAAATATCCAGCGGGTGTTGGCGTACATGTTGTGTTGTTTGTTTCAAGAACACAATATTTTTCGTTACATGATGTCACTGACACATGCCTACATGTTTGGTTATTAAATGTGCTATTGTCGACATCATAATTGCACTGTATTCTTTGTTGACCGATTTCATCCTCAGTCGCTGAGTAAATGGGATAGTTATCTGTGGTGCACGTGCATGTGCTGTAATCATACTGACCATTTTGTAATTGGGCGGTGCCGCCAACTTGGACACTATCAACGTGGAAACTATTTTGCCATGCTGTACATGCATTCTGGATTTCAGTAGTATCGTTACAATTGATTTCTTTTTTTATGCATTTTCCCAAAGAAATAAATTGGCTATTAATGGAACAAACAAAATCGCTGTTATTCATAAGGTTAACCAATTCATACTCGTCATAGTTTTCGCATGTGTTGGCATAACAGTCAAATTTACCAGCATCGTTTCGTATGTAATATTTTATATCAGCACCATCAGTGCAGTCTGTGCCGATATCGTCTGATGCTGGGCGAGTGGTTGTCCAGCGTGGCTGGCATGAGCCATTATTTTCAAAATACGAGTCACATAAATTTGTTACATTTCTTCCATCAATGTTAACTGTGTTGGTCTCACACAGCAAACATTTATTGCAGTCTGCTGGATAATACGCCCGTTCATCGTCGGGTGTGCACGGGCCAAGTGTTCCGTGGGGAACCTCAGATTCAGAGGTCTCGCATAACATGTAGCATTGGTTTATGCTGTTTGCGCCTATATCTGATAAAGTGTAGGGAAGAACGTCAGCACATTGTCTCTTTAGATTGTCACCGGTGCAATAAGAGCCAGGTGGACATTTATAGCATGCATGCATTTGAGTATCATAATAGCAACCAACAGCGTTACCAACCTGGCATTGGTCATTAGGACTGCCATCATCATAACACAGGACTGCCGAATTCCCCCCAGGGGCAGCATGCGTGGTGTTCAATGGCAACAGCAGGCATATGATAAAGATCGCAATTTGTTTTCTCATCCTTGGGGTAAATGGTATGAAATATCGGGGGGAAAATCAACAAAAAACCGACCATAACATGGTCGGTTTATTTTTTAACGCTGTTTTGTGGATTTTGTGGTATTTACCGGCGGACGCACCGATATTTTGCTAGAATATTCGGGCTGTGGGGGGGTATTTACCGTCCAGCCGTGTTTAACGAACCATAAACTGTCTTCTTTTGCACAGGGGCCCGAGAAAAAGATAATGTTTCCACGTCCATGGACACGTTTTGGATCAAGCGCAATTCGCCATTCCATTTCTTTACGCAGATAATGGGATTGTGCGGCACGAACAGTGTATGCAGGAAAGTATTTTAAATAAATATTATTCACCTTTGGGTCATACAAATTGATCTTAATATTTGCTTCTGTAATTTCAGACCCCCAGTGCGCAGTCCATAGTAATTCAACATCGTGTTTTGAATCTGTTTTATCGTAGTGGTCATCGTCGTCGTTGTTGCATGCCGCCGGAACAATTGATGCGCCAACAAACGCCAATATCGGCAATGCTGTCTTTAATTTATACGGTAATTTTTGCAGGATTTTCATTCTTATTACCCCTTTTTTATTATGCGCTGTCTGGAAATATTTCCTGGAAACGCATAAAAGCAAAAGGGCCCGTAAAAACACGGACCCAATTACTCATTTATCATAAAACCAGACACAATTCCACACGTGACCGCGCCAGCCCCAGCCACCCCGCCACCATTTGGCGATGGGGCACAAAAATGCGGAATAACAGCATTTGTTCGTGACATAACGCGACCCATTTGTTTTTATATCCAGTTTCGGTTTAGTTCATGCAAATTGTGGTCAAAAAAAGGTTGTTTGTCAAGTATAAATTGCGCTATATCAAACAATTAGGCATTTTGTCCATACTATTTAATGGTGATTATGCTGTGTTTGGGAGACGACAAAAAAAAACGACCATGTTATGGTCGGTTTTTTTAACGCTGTTTTGTAGATTGTGTAGTATTTGTCTGTGGGGGTATCTGTGGTTGTGGAGGAAAAAATATACCAGTATATGGCGTATTTACTGTCCAGCCGTGTTCAACGAACCATAAACTGTCTTCTTTGGCACACAGTCCTAAGAGAAAGATAAGGTTTCCACGTCCATGGACACGTTTTGGATCAAGCGCAATTCGCCATTCCATTCTTTGACGTAGATAATTGGCTTCTTGCGGTTTCGTAAAGGAAAACGGAAACATATTAACGAATCTTAAATAGATATTATTTACATTTGGGTCATCCAGATGTTTCTGAATATTTGCTACTTTAGTTTCATCAGTCCAACGAGCAGTCCATAGTAATTCAACATCGTGTTTTGAATCTGTTTTATCGTTATCGTTGTGGTCGTAGTGGTCATCGTCGTCGTTGTTGCATGCCGCCGGGACAATTGATGCGCCAACAAACGCCAATATCGGCAATGCGGTCTTTAATTTATACGGTAATTTTTGCAGAATTTTCATATTTGTTACCCCTTTTTTATTTTTTAACGCTGTCTTGTGGATTTTGTGGTATTTACCGTCGGACGTATTGATGTTTTTGAAGAAAACATGATATGATATGGTGTATTTACCGTCCAGCCGTGTTCAACGAACCATAAACTGTCTTCTTTTGCACAGTGTCCCAGGGAAAAGACAAGGTTTCCCCGTCCATAGACACGTTTTGGATCAAGCGCAATTCGCCATTCCATTGATTGACGTAGTCTATGGAGTGCGGATTCGTCATATCCGACATACATTTCTACAGGGACGAATCTTAAATAGATATTATTTACATTTGGGTCATCCAGATGTTTTTGAATATTTGCTTCTGTAATTTCATCACCCCAACTATTAGCCCATAGTAATTCAACATCGTGTTTTGAATCTGTTTTATCGTAGTGGTCATCGTCGTCGTTGTTGCATGCCGCCGGAACAATTGATGCGCCAACAAACGCCAATATCGGCAATGCTGTCTTTAATTTATACGGTAATTTTTGCAGGATTTTCATTCTTATTACCCCTTTTTTATTATGCGCTGTCTGGAAATATTTCCTGGAAACGCATAAAAGCAAAAGGGCCCGTAAAAACACGGACCCAATTACTCATTTATCATAAAACCAGACACAATTCCACACGTGACCGCGCCAGCCCCAGCCACCCCGCCACCATTTGGCGATGGGGCACAAAAATGCGGAATAACAGCATTTGTTCGTGACATAACGCGACCCATTTGTTTTTATATCCAGTTTCGGTTTAGTTCATGCAAATTGTGGTCAAAAAAAGGTTGTTTGTCAAGTATAAATTGCGCTATATCAAACAATTAGGCATTTTGTCCATACTATTCAATGGTGATTATGCTGTGTTTGGGTTCTGTGGTTGTTGGCGCGGGAATTGTTGCGTTATCTGTGCTGTTCCCGGCCAGCCATTTCCATACCCCGCCGTCATACTGGCGTGTCCGTTTTGTGGTTTCGTCGATTCTGTATGAACTTTCATACTTTGTTCCATATGTGGTGTTGTCATACAATGGATTGAAATACGCACCATACGATGTGCTAGTGCCGTCGGACCTGTACAGGACGATTACATAGTGACCACCATTACAATCTAATTCATTGCCATTTGGGAAACCTTCGGGAAGAGAATCATTATTTCCAAGCGTTGGGTGTGTGATATCATTTGCGCCCACACATATCAACATCGCTTGTGCGTTAGCGGTGTCGTTGCCGTATGGATTATTGTTTGGCATTGTAAATTGGGTTACAATACGGAAAGCGGCGTTATTACCCAGACATAATTTATTGTTATTGATTCCGAAAGTTGGCACAGTGTTGCCGACATAATCAGTTGTATTATTAGTGGATATTTGAACCAGGTCATCTGGGGCGCTGCAACAATTGCCAAACATATCCAGTTTGCCACCAATAAGACGTTCTTGACCGTCAGACATATCTAGTTTGCCACAACAGTTGGACCAGTTATCAAATATTTTTATGCGGTTACTTGTTTCGCATGCCCAGTTACTGTCATCTATGGCATTGGTGGGGACGCAACCTTGGTTGGCACTCATTATTTCGCCAACACCGCACTGTGTATTACTGCAACTGTTGGGGACATTGGCGGTGCCAGTGTTTTTCGCAAACCATGACATCAGCGTATCAGTGTCTGTGGTAACAGGTATTTTGATTTTGTTATGGTCATTGTCTTTGGATAATGATGTTTTTGGGTCTTTTTCACAATTACCCCACAGGCGTTCGGCCAAACGACATGTATAACAATCGACTGATGATGCGTCGGCGCATTCGGTGGTGCAAATGTCGTGAACCCGATTTTGTGTGTCTGTATTCGTGGTGGCATCACCTGCTGTATTTGGTGTGTCGCACCATCTGGGGTCGTTGTTATTAATTGGATTATCAATACAGTGCACCCCGCTGTATAACAGAGTATAAAAATTGCCGTCGGTATTAATCTGGTTGTCTGTTACTTGGCGACCCCAGATTTGTTTGATTGCGTCATCGCCCGCAGATGCAACACAAGCCTTGACATCGCCCCAGCATGACGTGCGGTCAATAATCGCGTGACGATTGACCGATGTCTGGATATTTTCGCACAGGCCAAAGTTGCCAGAAATTGATTTGCATGCCTGGATAATACAGGCGCGTCCAACCTCGCGACAGGTTTGCATTATGGTATTAAATGTCTTGTCTGTGGCGATTTCGGTCATGCCACCGACCCAGTCGGCATCACCACCTGTGGTTTTTAGTAATGCTGTGCATGCGGTGCGAACATCGGTGCACATTGCGTTGACGGTCTTGTCGGCAGCAACCCCAAAGGTTGACAACGCACGTGCGTCAAAATCCTGTAATGATTTTGCAGTGTCGGTCAAACACTGGGTTGTCAGCGTTGTGCACGCCTGGCGCATATCTTCCAGTTTGGATTCTTGGGCCAATTTGATTTGCGCCAGCGCATCTTCAATAAATTCGTCCCAGACCGTGTCGGAAATGTCCTGACATTTTTCCATTGCTGGTTCCAAGAATTTCTTTTTTGAATTTAAATATGTGACAAACACCTGGTTCCCAGGGACGGAAGTCCAGGTTTGATTGGTATCTGGTCGCTTGATTAAATTATTCAAATTCGCCAAGTCAACGGTCAAGAACGCCTCGCCCGTGGTGGGGTCAATATAACGTCCCGTTGTATCCAAACATTTGCCCAGGTTTTCACCGCATACGGTCGAATCAGTCAACATTGCCAACATCTTGCTTTTACAGGTCAATATGTCGTCAGAATTACGTTTCTGGTAAATGTCCAGGCGCGACATATCCAACAGTGCGCTGCCTTCGCGCAGTTTTTCGCGTGCCTGGTCGGTCTGGGTCTGGTATGTTTTGGCGACGGTGTTGCAATCCTGTTCAATCGTGACCTGGTATCCACTTTCGGCGATGGCCAGTTCGTCATCGGTACAAACCTCGGCCGCCATTTCGCGACACACCGGCAGGGCCGCCGAATACAACGCCGTCCCAGATTTTGCCGTATTATATGTCCCAGATAATGAATCCACACTGTCAAATGCGGCGTCGGTGTCCAATGATAACGATATCGCCGTCAGCGAGTTGTTAAAGTTGCTGTCGCTGAAACTGGTGTTTAGTTTTTTTGCAATTTCGTCCAGCATTTTCTTGGATTTAGATGTGTCTTTTTGTTGGAATGCCAGTTCGCCCTCGGTCGCCTGGTTTAATGCAGCGGCATCTTCTTTGTCCATATTGACGGTCAACAGGCGTTGGTTGAAATCCAACATTTTGTCTTCGACCGTGTTCAGGCTTTTTTTCACGCTGTCAAATTCGTTCATACGTGATGAACAGGCGCAACGTTTTAATTGGCTGTCCTTGTTCGCACAGAATTCGTCCATACAGTTATAATAAACCTCGCGACATTTTTTGTAATCGCGGCTGATGACGTCGTTCGCTGTCAGTTTTTTTTGCGTATCAGTTGTTGCCGCGCGTGATATTGCCGCACGTGACACAGACGTCGTGCGTGTTGTCGCCCGATTTGTCGCACTGCGCGATATTGGGGCGCGTGCCGGCGTGGTGGTTGCGCGTGGCACGGTTGCCGTGCGCGCGGTGGTTGTGCGTGGTGCGGTTGCGGATGTCGCGCTGCGCTGTGATACCGCGGTGCGTGATGTAATGTTTGTTTTGCCGGCACCGCGCATTGTTGTGTTTGCGCCCGTTGTATTGCGATTACGCACAGTGGGGGCGTTTGCCGCGCCCAGGCCCGTTGCAATTCGTGATGTGGCCACCGACGTTGTCGGCGCAGTTCCCGTCGCATTGCCACGATTATTTGACGCAACAGCACCCGGCGTGCGACGCGTCCCAGCGCGTGCGACATCGTCGCCATCGGTCGCCCATGATGGCAAAAAAGATACCAACATCAGGCATGTGGCAAAAAAGACTTTGATTCCTTTCATTCTTTTATATGTCAATGTTAGCAAAATTACAGAATCCCGGGCAAGGGAAAAATAAGAAATTCTTGGTGCGAGCAGGGGGACTTGAACCCCCAAGGTTTGCACCACAGCATCCTTAGTGCTGCGCGTATACCAATTCCGCCATGCTCGCACAGTGTGTCTATATTCTTATCAATATGTGGTTTGTTTTTCAACCGTTTTTGTGATACCATATAGGTGAAATTGTAAAGGTAAGGATTTTTAATATGACAAAATTACCGAAATTTTTATTGCGTGTGTCGCTGATTTCGATGTTGCCGGTGGCCGCAAATGCCGCTGGGACATACTATACCGGGAATTACCAGTCGCCCCAGATGCGCTATAACACGCAATCGTATGCGTCGCGCGGATACGGTGCAAATACGACCCAGACGCGCAACTATAACACAACGGGATATTCGGCATATTCGTCAACGCGGCCAACCGTCGGCACCAGAACGGGCCAGGTGAACGTCGCACGCACCAATGCGCAACCGACCACAACGACTGCGTCTAATAAAAATGGGTTCTGGCTGGACGCCGGGATTTCGCACGAAAATGCGATGTGGCAATTTGAAATGAAGGAATCATCGTCAAAACTGCATTATGATAATGTCAGTTGGAACGTGTTGGATTTGCGTGGTGGGTACGTTTTTGACGCAGGCAACACAAAAATGCAAATTGACGCCGGGTTCAAATACGGTATGCAATACGGCGACAGCAGTATGGTTGACGACGATATTTCCGATGGTGGGTATTTTGTCACACGCTGGGTGAATGAAGCGAACGAGGTTATTGGTGATCAAATTGGTCACGCATTATCGGTCGGAACCAGCAATGGCGGTGATATGTATGGATTTAACGCCGGATTTGGCCTGACAGATTTCTTTAAGTGGGGCAATATGCGTGTGACACCGTCGTTGGGGTATCGCTATTTCAAATATAAATTGGAAACCAAAAAAAATTACGGACTGTCAGTTGATACGGCGGCGTGCTTTAAAATAGAAGGCAGTGATGAAATTCAATGTGACCCAGCGATAGTTGTTGAATTGTCTGATGGCAAACAACAGGTTTTGTGGCGCGACAGTGTGACTGGGAAAATGGAAGTCGCGTCAAATGCAAAATATATTGACAGCCAGGGAACGTATTATTATCAGCAACCAGGCGTATCTCATTCATACGAGGTTGAATGGTCAGGGCCATATTTAGCGTTGGATATGAATTATCTGATAAACGCAAATAATTCGGTCAATGGGCGCGTGGAATTGGGATTGCCAGGATATAAATCCGTTGGTGACCAGCCGTATCGTTTTGACTGGGCACATCCAAAAAGCGTAGAAGACAAGGCTAGTATCGGCAATGCAATGCACTTTGGATTTGGCGCGAATTGGGTGACCGCGATAACAAATTCAGTGTCGCTGTCGTTGGGGCTGACATACGATTACTATACCGTCAGCGACGCGGACGCGACAACATATCTGAACGGCGCGTATTATACGGATTTGTATAATAAAAGATTTGAAATATGGCGAACAGAGCATGCATCGGATTCTGAACAAATTAAATCCGAAGCGGGTATGTTAGGACAGGTTCCTGGGACCGCTGGGGACGAAACCGCAATCAGTATTAAAAATCTGGAATCCCAGTGTAGTGGTTGGAAATGCAGTGCGTCCAAGGAAATCGATTCGTTCTATCGTTCGTTGGGAATTCGCGTTGGCGTAAATGCCCGGTTCTGATAAAGGTTGCGTAATGTTGGCAAGGTTTCGTTCTGTGTTTATTGGTGCGGTGCTGGCGATTGTGGCCGGGGTGGCAAATGCCGCAAACCTGGGTGGGGTGGCAACGGTGAATATCACCAGTGATACCGCCGCAACCGCAAAAAATATGGCGTTGGCGTCTGCGCGTCGTCAAATTATCAATGATGCGCTGTCGCAATATACGTTGCCAGACCAACTGCAATCGGCAATGTCAGAATCCAAACCGTCGGATTTGCAAAATCTGATTGCGTCAACAGAAATTTCTGGGGAACAGCAATCGGATACAACATATTCAGCGACAATTTCTATGACGATTGACGCGACGGCGGCGACAAATTGGCTGAACGCAAACGGTGTACAAAATTGGTTGCCAAACAGTGCGTCTGGGGATACGTTTGTTGTTATTGCCACGCTGTCAGATCCAATAGCGAACTGGATTGAATTACAGAACATCGCACGCACAGAAAAAATTGATTTGAGAACAAAATATATAAACGCAAGGACGGTCACAATAGAATTGCCGGTCGCGGCACGTCGCGAGTTTTCATCGGCGTTGCGCGGTTCTGGGTGGCGTGTTGCTGACGATAATGGCACGCTGCGAATCGCACGATAAATTGTCGGCAAGAATTCCTTGACTTTGTATAAAATATTTATACATTGCCATTCACAGAAAGGAACGGAAATCGTGAAAAAATTATCGTTAGTTCTATTTATGGCGTTGTTGCCAATGGTTGCGCACGCAGATGATGTGCTGGATATTGAACCAGCACCAAAAACACTGAAATTAAATATTCGTCGTATGGGATTGGAATTGTCCAAGACCACGGTCACAAATGCACGTCAATATGCAGATTCGCCGGTGTCGGCACTGAACGCGTCCAGCCAGGATTATATCAAGGGCATATCTGATGTCGTGTTGGAATATAATCACGGGCGTTTCAAATGGGATAATGGCCTGTTTATGGAATACGGTAAAACGACACTGAAACCATATAACGGCCCCAAGACAGTTGACCAAAATGCGGATAAAATTGAATTTACCAGTGATGCATCGCACGCGTGCTGGGATTTTTCGGGACTGAAATTCGGGCCGACGGTTCGTGGTGCCTATGACACCCAATTCGAAGATAACCCCGACGCACCGCGCCAACAAATTGCTCGTGCCAGTGCTGGTTTGTCCCTGTTTGATCACAAGGTTTTGAAAAGTTTATATGCAACGGGCCTGTATGAATATGACTTTACATACGGTCATGCCCAGACCAGCAAGACCGGTGTCGAGGCCGGCTGGCGTCTGGAATACGCGGTGCGCGATGGTGTGAAAATTTCCAGCAATGGTTATTATCGTGAATACTTGCATTATTCTGATTATGTCGGCACAGATTTGGAACGTGATTTGTCGGCGGTGTTGCGATTGGATACAAATTTGTGGTCCAGTTTTACGATGGGGCCGTATCTGCAATATCGCTTGGCCAAGGCACGTGCCGCCGATGTTTATGGCAGTAATTTTATCATCGGGGTGTCGTTTAACTATATAACAAAATTTGATTTGATGTAGTGTATGCCGGCGCGACAATGTGCGCCGGTTTTTTATTTAATTACGCTGAATTCTGTGCGGCCGGCGTTGCCCAGTGCATCAGATGTTCGGACGGTGTGCGTCCCCATTTTTATTGGGCGCGAAATAATTTCGCCCGACCGGGTTTTGCCGATAAAGTCATCATCAACAAACCAAAATATTGTTGCGTCGTTGCGCGTAGAAATTGCCTGGAACGATACGTCGGCAATGTCGCGATTGTCGGTAATTACGATTCGGGTGTCTGCGATTGGGGATATAATTACGTTTGTTGGATTGGCGTCAACAATTTCGTCCAGATTGCACCCGGGCATAAATGGGGGTGGGGTGTTGCGCGTGACGCCGGCGCGTCGGAACATATCCAGATATTCTGCGTCCCAAAATTCATAGACCGCCGTATGCGTCGTGTCTGGTGATGCGTCGCACGTGCGCAATCCGGTCGCGTTATCAATCGCAACCGCACGATAAATTGGCGATGTGTCAATGGGCGATACGCCCGGGATAAAATATGAATAAACAGTTTTCGGACAATGTTGCCCGGCCAAACCGCCAACGCCGTCGCACATAGGCACCAATGCGACGTTCATATCATCGCGCAGAAAATTATTGTTCTGTATCGGGTGGCCACGTGCGGCGTCGTATGACGCGACGGTATCTGCCAATGCGAAATAAATTGGTGCGGCCGTGCGCGCCCCTGAAAACGCGTTGTTTGGTGTGCCGTCAAAATTTCCAACCCAGACGATTAAAACATAGTCGCCAAATATACCGGCCGTCCAAGCGTCGCGATATGATGATGATGTGCCTGTTTTCCAATAGTGGCGGATTTGTGATGTTTTGCGACGTTCAAATGGTAATGCGGCACTGGGCGCAGATTGACGTGCCAACATATCCAGCGTCAGAAAGTTTGCCTCGGGCGACAGGATTTGCACCCCACGCGACAGTGGTGTGTCCAGGTTTGTGCGAATTGCATAATGCCGGCCCAGGTTCGCAATGCCTGTGTATATTCCGGCCAGTTCGGACATTGAAACCTCGGCCCCACCCAGGGCGATTGATATGCCATAATGGTCGGGCGATTTCAGATTTTCAACCCCGTAATCAGACAACATTTGATAGAAATTTCGCACGCCTATTTTGCGCAGTAAATCAATCGCCGGGATATTTCGCGAATGTGTCAATGCTGTATGCGCCAGCACCGGGCCGTAAAATTCACTGTCTGAATTTTCAGGGGCATATACCCCAAAACTGATTTTCGCGTCGCGCAATAATGTCATACCGTGAATCAGACCGCGGTCGGTGGCGGCGGCGTATATCAATGGTTTCAGGGTTGAACCCGGACTGCGTCGTGCGGTGACGCCGTCGTTTTCGCCAAAAATAGATTTATCAAAATAATCAACCGAACCGATGTGCGCTAAAACCTGCATAGTTTTATAGTTGACCAAAATCGCCGCCGCATTATTGACGCCGTGGGATTTTCGTCGTGCAATTTGCTGGCGCAGTGTCTGGGTCAATCGTTTTTGCAGATTTATGTCCAGCGTCGTTCTGATTTCTGAATTGCGTGCGCCAATGTCAGCCCAATAATTTTGTCGCGTGGCAATTTGGCGGTCTGTGAAATGTGGGGCGTCAAACGGTAAATCGCGCACGTTATATGTGTTCAATGGCATTTCGGCCAATGTCACCAGGTGGGTGTCATCTGGGTTTGCGGCAACCCAACGTCGCACCAAATCACCACGCATATTCATAATGTTGTTCAGACCTGTATTCGTGTTCAGACCACGACGCGTCGGATTTTGTGGAATTGTCGCCAGGGTAATTGATTCTATGGTTGGCATATCTTGGGCGCGATGATGAAAATACACCAGTGCCGCCGCGCCAACGCCTTCTATGTTGCCACCATACGGCGCCAGGTTTAAATATGTTTCCAGAATTTCGCGCTTGGAATAAAATGCGTCAATATAAATCGCGGCGGCAATTTGTTCCAGTTTCCCAACAGGGCGACGCGTGTCCAGGTTATATAATATTCGTGCAACCTGCATTGTGATTGTTGATGCGCCGGCCGGGTGGGGCGTGCCACGAAACCAATTCACCGTGGCCTTGGCCAGGGATACTGGGTTTATGCCCGGGTGATACCAGAAATATTTATCTTCGTATAAAATGGTGGCGCGGGCGATGTCAGGACTGATTTTATTCAATGGGGTGAATAATCTGTATTTATCATCGGCTGATAATGTCAGACGCATTAAATTACCATTTCGGTCGTAATATGCGGTTGAAAAATGTGTGTGCGCTAACAGTGGTGGTGTAAAAAACAATCGCACCGTCCAATACCCAACCAGTACGCCGGCAACACAGACATACGCCACGCGATGACGACGTATATGTTGCCAAATGCGATGAATAATTAAACTAGTGCGTTTCATTTGTCACGGTGAATTTTGACATATCCCCGGTCGCGTTAATGCCAGGATTATACATAGATTCTGCATGAATTGGCGGAACACTGAATTCGCCCGACGTGGTCAGTTGGGCTGTGTATTCAAATAATTCGCCACTGCGTGATACGTCGGCAAAGACAACAACGCGGTCGTCACGAACCTGGGTAAATGTGGCATTTCCGGTGACATCGCCGTCGACGACAAATCCGCCCGGCAACAAATCAGTAATTGCGACATTTGGAACAAAATCTGTGCCGCGTGCACGCGCAAAAATTCGAACGGTCACAATGTCGCCAATTTTTGCCGATGTAATGCGATTGCCCGCACTGTCCAGATATTCGCGCGAAACAGTTATGCCGTTGGATGCATCCATATCTGTTATTGGATAACCGCGCGAAACAAGTGAATAATATGGTGCAGCGGCGGTGCAATCTGGGCATTTTATTTCAACACGTGCCGCATTTTGTGGAATTGTTATGTGCAGTGCGGAATCTGCAATGGTGCCAGATAATTTTTCGCCATCGGCACTGACTGTTATATTAGCGATTGTGCCATCAGACGTTGTCCCGTGCAGGCCCATCACCATTGTGGCTGCTGTAAATGAATCGTAATTGCCCCCGTCCAGATACTTTTGCATGGATTTTGTTATATCTGGTGTGGTTGCAAAATAGTTGCGCATGATATAATTATACATTGCATCATTTGCAACATTGTTGGTAAACATATCAGCATATTCAAAACTATTGTCAGATGTGCGATATTTTGCAATCAGCGCATCGGCCTGGGCGTCTTGGTGCATAATTTTATAAGCCGCAGCAATGTATGCCCCCATTAAATCACGTTGCCAATTTTTGATATTTTTGTTAGCGTATTCTTGGAACAGATTTATGTAATTAGTTGTGACAAAATTGTTCTGGGTTATGACAAAGATTGCGTGTGCAACCGCACGTGCAGAGGTGTCATCTGTTATTGTGCCACCAGCGTAATCGCGCAAGAAATCAATTGCGCGTTCGTGCATGTCGCGCGGGACGGTAAATCCTGCGGCACGTGCCATGGTCAAGAATTGTGCAACGTATGCGGTTGTTTCGGCAACCATCGCATCGTCGGCAGTGTTGCGTGCGATTGCAACGTCAACCGACGCGGTGCTGGGCCACAATTCAAATGAACCGTCGGATGCCTGGCGCGATTGCAGTGTGCGTATTGTGTCATCAATATGGGTGCGGGAATTTGAATAACGCGTGCCAAGAATAGCATCATTTGGCGCAATAACATATGGAATTGCCGCAGACACAATTTGTTCGGTGCACGGAAAATCGTAATTTTCCAAATACAAAACCAGTGGTCGCATCAGCACCGAGGCGTTGCCCGAAATCACCAGTTCGCGTGATGCGTTGTCTGGATACATTGGGGTTGGTTTTGTGCGAATTCTGGTCGTAGTGTCGCTAATAATCCCGGTGCGTGCCGTAGTTCGGAACGCGGTTGTCGGGCGAACGGATATATCAGACGTTGCTGACGCGCGTGATTTAAATGCGCCATCGGCCATGATTTCGGCGTTTAATGTGATTTGCGCATTGCCCAGTTTGTCGCCCGCCAAAACATTTGTTACAAACAGGCGTTCGGTGTTTTCAGGAATTGCAATTTTATCGGTCGCATTGCCCAGTTTCAAATTATCCGACGCGCGCGCAGAAACGTGTGCAATTGCGTCCGCACCCGTCCCATCGGTCAGGTTTGAAATAACACCACTGATGTTAAATTTATCGCCTGGTGCGACAACCGTTGGCGCAGACATTGATATAACAACCGGCGATTGAACAGTGACGGTGGTATCCGCACTGCCCATTGCGGTTGTGTTTGTGGCGACGGCAAATACGCGGACCGCGCCATTAAAGTATTCTGGCAAATTAAACTTTATTTCACCCGGGGTATTTGCAGTCACGTCAATTATGCCGGAATAGAATGCCACTGGGGGCAGGGTGCGCTGCGCAAACGGGTTGTTCAATATCTGTTCCATTGCGTCTGGCCCCACGTCACCGCCACCGGTTTTCGCAAATTCACGCAGGATTTTATATTCAGGCAATAACAGTGACAGTGTTTGATATGTCGTTACCTGTAACGCGGATTTTTGAAAGAAATATTTCAGTGGCTGGGGCACAGTGTATTTTGCAACCTGTAATATTCCCGTGTTGACCGCAAATATCATCATACGCGCATCGCTATTGGTGGTGTATTTGATATTTAATTTATGGTCACGAACAACGTCTGGCACGTCCAGTTTCACGTTTATCCGACGTTCGTCCAGGTTGACCGAAAATGGCGCAACAGCGTATGCATATGGATTGGTAAAAATGTCGTGACTGGCAATATTGCGCACAAATGAAACGTTGACATATCCCGTTCCAGAAAAATCTTCGGGAACAGTAATATGCTGCACTGATGTGGTGGTGTCTGCGTGAAACCATTTGTATGCATAGACGCGGTCGCGTTCAATTGTGACCAGGCCCGTGCCGGCATATGGGGCGGTAATGCTGACCGCGATTTTTTCGCCAGGTTTGTATTCGGTGGCAGACAATTTGACCTTTAATTCTGCATTTGTGTCGGATTTCATTTCAGCATTTTTATTTCCCGCAACAAAATATTCTATATTAGCCAAGGTTTTATCGGCGGCATCAAGAATCTGAATAAAATATGTCCCAGGTGCGTCGGTATCCAGGCGCAGTGTGCGACCGGTTACAGGAATATCAATCGGGGTTTGATTTATGACCTTGTCCTGGGTGACTGTTTGATATTTATAATAACCACTGTAATCTTTGACCAGACTGGTTAAATTTTCACGACGAACCAAACGCATACGTAATCCCGTTGCGGTGGCTGAAGCACCCGTGTGGTCCAGCGCAACCAGATGAACACTGCGTGCTGCGCCACGCGAAATATACGCCAAATCGCCTGTCGCGCGATAGCCTACCAAGTATTTTGCCCCAGACACGCGCGATGTCGCAACTGCACGAACACTGCGACCAGAATCGCCTTCGAAGCCACGAGTGGTAACGGCCAACGTGTATGTCCCCATTGGGATACTGTCATTAAAGGTAATGTCAAAACTGGCTGCGCCGTTGTCGTCTGTGCGAACATCTGGCAAATCAATCGTAAATGTTTGCGCGTTGCGAGCTGTGCTGTCGCTGAGGCCGGTTCCAGAAACAAAATTCGTTGTGAATTTGTAATCGGTGTATCCTGGAAAAGAAAAATTCGTCGGGCGCAAAGATGCTTGAACAGATATGCGTTTATCTGTGGCGGGTGTGCCAAACAGGTTACGTAATGAAACGTTTGCGCGCATGTTGTCTGGTGAAATCCATCCGTTGTCCGATGCGTCGACGATTGTCGCCGTTATTTTCAGGTTGTCTGGGACAAAGTCGGCAACGCGAAATGTGGTGCTGCCCAATGTGCTGTCAATATTATTGCGCGCGTCCAGTGAATATAGATGAACCTGGTATTCGCCAGTTGATGCAGTTGCCGGAATATCATATTTTACGTCGAACATACCGTCGTTCGTCGCAGAAAATGTTTTGATATATGCGTCGCGGCCACGCGGGTCGCGAATTTCCAACCGCACCGGCATTCCTGCCAATGATTTAAACGATTTGTTTTTGACAATGCCGCCAATAATCATATTTTCGCCAGTGCGATAAATTCCGCGATCGGTGAATATAAATGCGTTCAGTGGCGCGTTGCCGTATGAATATACGCCGTCAACATCAAATTTAGAATAGTCAACCATTGGTGCGCTTGCGTTATATGGGATAAACGATACGTCAGTTCCGCGGCGTGCAACGATTGCGACTGGCTCGCGTGCGCCGCGATATTCATTCCACGACAGTGCTGGCAAATCTGCGCGTCCGTTTTCATCGGTACGCCCAGCCCATACGGCATTGCCATTGCGTCCCAGAATTGATATTTCTGTATCGGCGGCAGGCGTGCCATCAGACAATTGCACGACAAACAATGTTGATGCATCTGTGGTTGATGACTTGCGTATAATGCCCAGGTCAGTCAGCAAAATCAGACGACGGTCACTGATGTCGGCAGCGTTTTCATCGGCACCGGTTTGAATGACAAAGATACCTGTTTTATCTTGGGTCCGGTTCAGATAGTCGCCCAGGTTTACCGACGCGTAATTTGTGCGTGTCATTGATGCGTCTGCAAATGGGATTTTTTTGTTAAATACAATTGACATATCATCGGTGCCAAACGCCCACGATTTGAATTCTATGTTTTCAGAAAATATATTATACGTCTGGGAAATCAAGTGATTGATTTCAGATGATTTTATTTTATATAAGTTTATATAAGCCGCCGTAACGCCGCCACGTGCCATGATGGCCAGTTTTTTATCACCACCCAGGGACAGTAATGCACCGCTGCCGGCGATTTGGACCGTGCGTGGTGGATATGGCACCGTCATAACACGTGACGCCACGTTTTTGACCGTAAACCCAGATTCTGACGTCAAGCCCGCTAAAACGCGGACGTATATGAAACGGTCACGTGTATCTGATACTGAATATGGAAACGCATACTGATAAACGCCTGCGGGTGTAACGAAGTCTGTGTGCGTAGTGACCAGTTTTTCGGCCCCGCGTAATACGTCGTCGGTGATTTCATCCGCCGCCCAGTGGTGTGTGCGATTGTCTGATTTTTCATCATTATCCTTGAATTCCGGTAACAGATATATTTCAACGTATTTTGCCCAGTCTGTTTTGTTTTGTGCCGTGGCGGTCATGTCAATCAAAACCAGTTGACGTGCGTTCCCGTTAGTGTCATCTGCTGCCGTTGTTGTGATAGACGCAACTTTGAATATATTATCCGCAGATTCAATGGTTGTGTGTGCGGTCAGTTTCTTGGTCGCACCATTACCCGATGCTGGCGATACGCGATTTAATTTCAGGCGCATTGTTTGTGCTGCATTTGTGATTCTTACTGGTGCGGTTGTTATGACGGCTGTGCGGTGGAATTTGTCCAGTTTTATGTCAAAATCCAATTTCTTGTCATCTAGTTTAACCAAAACCTTGTCAGCAAAGTTTTTTGTGTCAATTGGATAGTTAAACGATACAACCGCAACACCTATCACGGATTTATCGGCGTTGGGTGCCGGATACAGATTGAAACTGGATACTGTTGCGGTAATCTTTGGTGTTGTAAATGATATCGTGTTTTTATCCACAGACACATCGTCATTAAATAAACGTTTATCAATGCGAAACGTAAAATCGGTGTCGGCGGGCCAATCAATCGCTGGGGTGAATACGATTTCATCACCGCCCCCCTGGGTGCGAAATGCGCCGCGCACAGTTGGCGTGATTTTTATGCTATTCGTAATATCAGACTGGGTCAGGGTGGGTTTTAATACCTGTTGATATGGGCCAGAATACCAATTATAAGAAATGATCAGTGGCACAATGCTAGACACTGCACGATTATTGTTGACGGTTGGAACATTATTTGCGCCGAACAAAACCGTGTTGTCATCAGTGAATGTTGCCGCCGTCACATCAGAAACAGAAACACGCATAACGGTTATATTTTCAGACCCGTGTGCGATAACGCGCCAAAACATAATCCCGCCAATTGTCGCGACAATGGCAACCATTGCAGCAATAACAATACGATGCCATTTGTGTAAGCGGATGTTGTTATTCGGTTTGCGTATGCGTTGATTCTTTTTCATGATGTTTCAGCCCCCTTGTCCCGAGAATACGTGTTTATTCTAAAAGGTGAAACATAAAAAGACAAGTCTAAATATGTTTTTTTGTGTTATAAAAATCCTAAATTTTGGTATTTTTTATCACTGGGGGATAGATTAAGAAAGGAGGCAATAATAATGTAACCACCACAGGAGTGCAAATTGATATACGGATATATACGTGTGTCGACAGACCACCAAACAACAGAAAACCAACGGTTTGAAATACAACGCTTTTGCGAAAACCAAAATATATCTATTGATTGTTGGATAGAAGAAACAATTTCGTCAACCAAGGATTTGTCAAAACGCAAATTGGGGCGATTGATAAAACGATTACAGAAAGATGATTTATTGATTGCGTCAGAATTGTCACGTTTGGGGCGTAATTTGTTACAGGTTATGAGTATTTTACATCACTGTATGGACGTTGGGGCAAAAATATGGACGATAAAGGATAATTATCGTTTGGGGTCTGATATTACCAGCAAGGTGCTGGCATTTGCATTTGGCTTGTCGGCGGAAATTGAACGCAATTTGATATCCCAGCGCACTAAAGAGGCACTGGCCCGTGTCAAAGCCCAGGGGGGCCATATTGGTCGCCCATCGGGCAGTCGTAATGCGTCTAAATTGGCGGGACGTGAACGATATATTCACCAGAAATTAAATGATGGTCGTTATCGATATGAAATCGCGCGGAATTTGCATGTTCACAGGGATACGCTGAACAAATTCATCAGCGAGCATGGTATTGCAACCGCTGAGCCATCAAGAGATTTAGAACTGCAAACGCCATGTTCCCAACATGTATAATTCATCGGTGCCGTATGGATTGTCAACAAATCCGACGGTTATGAATTTATATTTTGCTGAAATATCAATCGATGGGCGCGTAACCAAATCGGCGATATAATCGTCGTATATTATCGTGCCATCTGGTGCGCGTCCCGTGGGCAAGCGCATTGTCATATTGCCTGAAATCACGGTGTCTGGAATGGCGATACTAAACGTCCAATCGTGAACGCGAGTGGCGATGGAAAATGATGCGGTCGTTATGTCCGAAAATCCAGTAACAAATGAATTGGTCGTTGTGTGCGGTCGTGCAAATCCAATTGTTGCGTTTTGTGATATTTCGGTGTCCATAAATTCCCACGTGTTGGTTGCGCCAATAAAACTGATGAAGTTTTGATGGTCTGTATTCAAAAATTCGCTGGCTGGCAAGAAATCCGCGCTGCGCATACCCATCTGGATGCTGCCGGCGGTGATGGTGGTGTCGCGTCCATCGCGCAGGTGTCGCCACCCCATTGATGGATTTTGAATTGAAATGTTGTCGCCCAGGTCGCCTGCAAACGCGCGTCCGTATTTATCAAAATATGCAAATCTGGGGTTGGTGGATTTTATGCTGTGCGCAATCTGGCCCGATACGCGCGCGGTGCGCAGTGGTTGCATCACACCGTCGTCCATTGGAACCAGTGCCGCACCCACGGGTCGCGTTGCGCGTTCTAAATCCAGCATTCCGTGACCGTATACCGCGTCAACACCAGGTGCGCCCAAGTCGCGTGCAGTTTCGAATAACAAAGCCGTTACCTGGGCGGCGGTCATATATGGAAAGGCTTGGCGCACGGTGGCGATTGCTGCCGATACGATTGGGGCGGCAAAACTGGTGCCATCGGCGTGCATGCCGTCATCTGTAATCAGACTGCCTGGGGCGGTTATGCACCAGTCGCGTGTGATGCCACACGCGTTGCTGTAATCGGCAAGTTGCCCTGTGGCATTATCAAATGCAACGACATTTATGAAATGACCGCGTAATTCCGGAACAACATTCGGCATTGCGGACAGCATGCTGGATTGGTTCGCCCCATCGTTTCCGGCAGCCCAGACGAAAATTGCGTCACGTACGTTTGCTGCATCAGAAATTTCGGCGACAAACCTAGTGTTGGTCAGTCGTTCCAGTTGTGCGCGTGATTTTAATTCTGTTGCACGCATACCGACGGACCAACTGGCGTTATATACGTGCGTGTCGTGTGCGCTGGCGATAACGTTTGCGATTTCTGCGTATGACAGAAAGTCCATATATTCGTTGGTAATTTTGTATTCTGTGACGTTAGCGTCTGGGGCAACCGCGCCCGATGCAAATGATGCAACCGTGCGACCGTGCCATGTGTCCAAACCTGCATCAAGCACGGCAATATTTGTGCCGGCCCCGCGCCATCCGCGTCCCAATGACCAGGCCAGGCGGATGCTGGTATATTGGTCAAAATTGCGTGAAAACGCGTCTGTGCCCATTATCCCGGCCAGATGTGCAGAATCTACGTCGTTGCCGACATAAAATATATTGGTGGTCAACGTGGGTATTGTTGCACTGTTGCTGCCACTGCCACCACCACTGGATGCCAATCCCATCAGGGCCAACGCACTGGCTGCAATGGTTGTGCCGCCAATTAGTGTTGTTGCGCCGCCGAAAAACATGTTACATTCGTCAGGGTTATTTTTGCGATATGTTGGATTTGTGCAATTATTGGCCGCCAGTGAATCCGTGCACACAGTGGATATAAATACGATTGCGGTAATGATTCCTGGCAATGATTTCATATCAAAAGATTAGCACATAAAAATATTTTGTCAATATAATTTCTGTGAATATAAATATAGGCAAAAATTTAATTTCTGCTTGATTTTATTGGGCAATTGTTCTATCATCGGGCTACACGCTGATGCGTGAATGACACAACCGTTGGACAAAATTTCTGTCCAGATTTGAAAAATCTGGTCTGGGGTTCACGGCGAGGATAATAACAGAAAAAAGGATAAAATCATGGCATTGCCAACATTTACTATGAAGCAGTTGATGGAAGCGGGTGTCCATTTTGGTCACCACACACGTCGCTGGAATCCGTTGATGACACCATATGTTTATGGGGTCAAGGATAAGATTCACATCATTAATTTGAACAAAACTGCACCGTTGCTGTATCGTTCCCTGGTTGCATTGGAAGCAATCGCGGCCGCCGGCGGCAAGGTTCTGTTTGTTGCAACCAAGCACCAGGCTAAAGACATTGTTAAAGACGCCGCCGAACGTTGCGGTCAATACTATGTTAACAACCGTTGGTTGGGTGGTATGCTGACAAACTGGACAACAGTTTCACAGTCTATTCGCCGTCTGAAAAAGATGGAAGCGGACATTGCAAACGCCGACAAATTGGGTCTGACCAAGAAAGAAGTCGGTGTCATGACCAAAGAAGTTGAAAAACTGCGTGAAATCTTTGGTGGTATTTTGGATATGCACGGCACGCCCCAGGCGATGATTGTCATTGACGTTCCACGTGAAATCAATGCGGTTCGCGAAGCGCGCAATCTGGATATCCCAACAATCGCCATCTGTGATACAAACGCGAATCCAGAATTGGTTGATTACCCGGTTCCGGGCAACGACGACGCCGCACGTGCAACCCAGTTGTATTGTGATTTGTTCGTTGATGCAATCTTGTCTGGTATTGAAAAACGTTTGGGCGGCGCGGCTGGTAAAAAGGTCGAAGCAGACATGTCTGTGGCCGATGATTTCGAAGCAGGTGTCAAAGACAAAGAAGCGCGTCAGAAATCAAAAACATCCGAAGCACGCGCAGAACGTCGTGGCAAATTAGCAGACAAGGCGGATAAATAATTAAATCTTAAATAATATGGGAGAAAAACAATGGCAGAAATAACCGCAAAAATGATTCAAGAACTGCGTGAAAAAACATCCGCAGGTATGATGGACTGCAAAAAAGCATTGGTTGAATCAAATGGCGATATCGAAGCGGCGGCCGACTGGTTGCGCCAAAAGGGTATTGTCAAGGCGGCTTCCAAGGCTGGTCGCGTTGCTGCGTCTGGTTTGGTAACCGTTGTAAAATGTGACAATATGGGTTGCGTTGTTGAATTGAACGCTGAAACAGACTTTGTTGCGAAAAACGACAAGTTCCAGAAATTGGTTGCTGATGTTGCGGCCAAGGCATTGGAACTGGGGGGGGATTTTGATGCAACAATGGCGGCAATCAAAGATGACATTGCAGCAACTATTTCTACAATTGGTGAAAATATGACGTTGCGTCGTATTGCCAAAGTTTCTGGCCAGCATGTTTACACATACGTCCACAATGCATTGGTTCCAGGTATGGGTCAAATTGGTGTTGCTGTTGCAATTGATGGCGATTCCGACAAAATCGATGAAATTGGTAACAAGATTGCAATGCACATCGCGGCAAATAAACCCGAATTTATGACAATTGCCGATGTTGACCCTGTTGCGGTTGAACACGAAAAGAAGGTGTTCATTGAGTCTGGTGCAACCGCAGGCAAACCAGAGGCCGTGGTTGAAAAAATGGTTCAAGGGCGTATTCACAAATACTATGCTGAAACTGTTCTGGAAGAACAGCCGTTCGTTATGGACCCATCCAAGACCGTCAAAGACGTTGTTGCCGAACACGGTGGCAAACTGGCTGGATTTGCGTATTATGTTCTGGGCGAAGGTATCCAGAAGCGCGAAGACAACCTGGCGGACGAGGTTGCAAAGATGTTGGCATAATTTACATTGCCGATATAAAAAAAATACCGCCATTGGGCGGTATTTTTTTCAAAGTACAAAGTTCAGAGTTCAAAGTTCAAATAATAAATATTTGCGCGGGGGACGAAACTCTGCTAGCATTGTGGGCATAAGGAAATAATCAGATGAGAAATGAATTGTTACAGGAATTGGACGCACGTGGTTTTATCAACCAAGCCTCTAATATGGACGCGTTAAACGATGCATTGAATGCGGGCAAATTGACAGTATATTGGGGCACTGACCCAACCGGGGATTCGTTGCATGTAGGGCATTTGGCGTCATTAATGTTGATGCGTTGGTTCCAGAAATATGGTCATCGTCCGATTGCGTTGGTTGGTGGTGCGACGGGACGTATTGGTGACCCGTCTGGTCGGGACAAGGGACGCCCAATGCTGACTGATGCGCAAATCGAACACAACTGTGCGGGATTGCGTCACTCGATTTCAAAATTTATTCACTTTGATGATGGTGCCGATGGCGCGGTTATGGTTGACAATAACGATTGGATGAGTGGATACAGCCATATGGATTTCTTGCGCGAATTTGGGACGGATTTTACCGTGCCACGTATGCTGGGAATGGAAAGTGTTCGTCGTCGTTTGGAAAATGGTATGACGTTTCTGGAATTTAATTACATGACGTTCCAGGCGGTTGATTTCTTGACACTGTATAAAAAATATAATTGCACGGTGCAATTGTGTGGTGCCGACCAATGGGGCAACAGCATTATGGGCGTTGAATTAGTTCGTAAAAAACTGGGCAAGGAAGTTTTTGTTTTGTCAACCCAGTTGATTACCGACGCAAACGGCGAAAAGATTGGCAAATCGGCCGGCAACGCGGTCTGGGTGAACGAAGACAAAACGTCGCCATACGAATATTACCAGTATTTCCGCAATACGCCCGACGACCTGGTAGAAACGTTTTTAAAGATATTCACAGAAATTCCACTGGACGAAATTGCACGTCTGGCGGCGGCGCGTGGCGCAGAATTAAACGCGGTTAAACGCGTGCTGGCATTTAATGCGACCGAAATTGCGCACGGTCACGACGCGGCGGTGGCGGCCCAAGATGCGGCCGACGCACTGTTTGGGGGCGGGGCAAAATCTGAAAATATGCCGACGGCCCAGATTGATTTTGCTGCGGCAATGGGTATCTTGGATTTCCTGTGCGTATCGGGATTATTTACGTCCAAGTCCGAGGCGCGTCGTAACGTGGAACAGGGCGGAATCCAATTGGATGGTAAAAAAGTTACTGACCCGAAATACACGGTTGTGCCGGTTGACGAAATCATTGTGCAGAAAGGCAAAAAAACATTTTTACGTGTCGTAAAAAAATAATGAAAAAACTGTTGGTTGGTTTATTGGGGTTGATTTTGGCGACCGAACCTGTTTTGTGCGCCAGCGAGTTGTCACGTATCAACGCCCAGATTGCCAAAACAGAACAAGAAAATAAAAAACTGAGCCAGCGTGTTCGCACGTCTCAGGCCGAGGTTGAAAAGACCAAAAAGAAACTGGTTGCAGCTGGTAAACAGGTCAGTAATCTGGAAGAACAGCGTGGCGTTGTCATTCGCAAAATTGCTGATCTGGACGCCCAGCGTGACCGATTGATACGGTCTTTGGACGAAAATCGGGCGCGTATTTCTGATGCTGCGGCCAGCATTTTATTCGTTGCGTCGCACCCAAGTTTTGACACAGATAATATGCGCGAATACGTTTTGACATCGGCGGTGTTATCGGGGGCGTCGGCGCGTTTTGATGATGAAATCCGCGATGCCACGGTCAAAATTCGCGAATTAGAAAAAATCCGTGATGCGCGCGCGGTAGAGAAAGAAAAACTGGATCGCACGGCGAAAAAATATGTGGCTGAAAAAAATGAACTGGATAAATTGTTACAACGTCGCGCAGCGCAAAATCAAAAGTTAAAGACCGAACAAGCGGCGTTGCAAAAAAAATTGCGCGAATTGTCGGCACGCGCAAAAAGTATCTCGGAATTATCCGCCGGCGTGGGCAGTTCGCAAATGTCGGGTGATTCCCGTTTCTCATTTCGTAAATTGAACCAGCCTGTGCGTGGTCGTGTTGTGGTGCATTTCGGCGAAAAAACGGCGTTGGGGTTAAAGTCAGATGGTTGGCGCATTCGCACGCGTGGTGCGGCGTTAGTGATGGCGCCGGCAGACGGCACAGTAAAATTTGCAGACAGTTTTCGTGGGTTTGGTCGTGTGCTGATTATATCGCACAAAAATGGGTACAACACGGTAATGACAAATTTAGGTGATATTGATGTGATGGTAGAACAAGACGTTCTGGCAGGGGAGCCGGTGGGACGTATGAACCCGGACAAGCCTGAAATGTATCTGGAGGTCAGACGCGGCAACGTCGCGGTTGATCCAGCGCGTTTGTTCCGCGAGGATTGATTTGTATTATTTCTACAATGTGCGTTCCAGGCTTTGCAAGTATTGCATCCATTCACGCATAAATGCGACTTTTTCGATGTTGTTGCGACGACCCTTTTCGTTTTGCGGATTCAGACGCAGGTCGTCAGACGCCTTGATAAAGCGTTTTAGAACAACAGTCATCAAACGGTATTTCATAATGTTTCTCAGATTTTCGTTTTTTGCACTGGGCATTTGCCACAATGTTTTGTCGTGCATTTTCAGGTATGCGTCATAGACTTGTTTCCAGATTCCTAATTCAATTTGCAGCGACGCAAATATATCACGATAGATGAAACGATATCCGGCTTCGGCGAAATCAATGAAGGATAGTTTGCTGGTATTGGCGTCGTATAACACATTGCCTGGATTTAAATCACAGTGCGACCACGCCAGGCGTGTCATGTATTGAAACGAAGCGATTTCGTCACGGATACGTGACATTTGGCGAATCTCGTTTTTATTAAACCAATATGACATCTTGGTGCTGATAAATGTGTCCAGACGTGAAAATTTCAATTCAGATACAATTTTATGTGTCTGAGCCGGACCAATCGGTTGCGATTCGTTCATATCAACCAGAAAACTGGCCAGACTGTTGATGATTTCATAGCGTTGACGACGTGACAAGGTGCGATATATGTCCACTGTTAGTGGCACGCCGGTGGCGCGTTCTTCCAAAATTTGGTATTCTTCATCGTTGATGAAACGCATCGCTGGCACGTTATACAGTGGGTTACCAATGGCACGAATGCAATCAATGACATTTTTGGTCTTGTGTTGTTTGTCCAGCCACGCGTTTTTTGCATCGTCACCAAACGTCGGCAATGGACGTTTCAGGACGAATTCATCACCGTAATATACGGTGTATGTTTCACGACCATGAATCAAGGTTTTTATTTTGGGGGTGTTACTCATTATAAAGTCCGTGATTTGTTTAACAGCCTGATTATCTCGCGCTGGGTGCGCAACATACATGAATACATATAGTGTGAATATGTTTTGCAATCGTCGTTTGCGCGTGCACGCAGGGCATCCATGTATTCGTGTTTGTCCGCCGGGTGGTTAAATAATATCGGGCGATATCCGTTCTGGACCAGAAACCAGTTCATCACCATGCGTGATGTGCGTTTGTTAAAGTCATTAAATGGCTGGGCCGCGATAATGTCATAGTGGGCATTAAATGCGCGTGTCAATACTGGTATGTTTTTATCGCCCAGGTTGTATTGAATGTCGTCCATCTTGTATAGCATGTCGTTAAAGCCAGGGGCGGATGTGCGTAAAACATATACATCAACCATGCGATATTGTCCCCCTTGGATATCAGTGCCGTGCGCCAACAGCGAGTGAATCTTGCGAATTGCCATGTTGTCAATTACGTGTTTGGGACTTTGATGCTTTAAAATATACTCCCATGTTTTGGCCAGGTTGCTCATTGATGTATAATCCAAGCATGCGTCACGCTCGGCTTTGGGCATGCCATCGGGGCATTGAAATAAAATCTGGGTTTCGACCGTTAATTCGTGTGTAATCCAATTCAAATTGTTCAAGCGTTTTACCGTATCACGACCAGATAACAATTTAGAAATTGTTTCACGATTTTCTTCGATTTGTAATTTTATCTTGTTTGTTTTCATTATTTTATCCCCCATGCATCAATATAAATATAGCCCAAAAAAGCAATTTGTCAAGTAGGTGTCGTTTCTGGCGCGTAAAAAATGGCGGGGTAAGAAAAAATCGTGTTGCGGGCGTGCGGAATTTGTTTTATGCTGGGCTATGTCAGAGAATAGTGGTTTATGGAAAGGGGACATAATGCTGAAAAAGTTGCTGATTTTTGTTGTTTTATTAGTGCCAATTACGTCATTGGCAGCGGGTTCGTCCAAGGCTAAAAAGGAAGAACCGGTTGTTCACTTGACAGATGAACAGATTTACGAGCAGTTGAAAAAACTGGCCCTGGTATTTGAGACTGCACGTGACAGTTTTGTCGAAGAAGCGGACGAGAAAAAAATGCTGGAATCTGCGATGAACGGCATGTTAGCGGCGTTGGATCCGCATTCATCGTATCTGTCGGCAGATGATTTCAAAGAATTTAATGACAAATCATATGGCGAATTTGGTGGATTGGGGATTCAGATTACCAGTGACCGTGGTGCGGTGCGCGTCATTTCGCCAATTGACGATACACCGGCTGCCAAAGCAGGAATAAAGGCAGGCGACTATATCACGCATATTGATGGCGAACAGGTTTTTGATCTAACATTAAATCAGGCGGTGAAAAAGATGAAAGGTCGGCCAGGAACCAAGGTTAAATTGACCGTTGTGTCTGATGGTAAAGAACCGCGCAATATCACGCTGAAACGCGCAATCATCAAAGTGAAATCGGTAAAGTTTGAAGAGAAATCAATTGCTGATGCGGACGAAAATTCTGATGAAAAAATCGGATATATTCGTATTTCTGATTTTGGTGCCACCACGTCCAAGGATCTGAAAAACGCAATTGAAAAACTGGAAAAGAAAAACGTAATTGGTTATGTCCTGGACGTACGTAATAATCCGGGTGGATATCTGACGGCGGCGATTGATGTATCGGACGCGTTCTTGGACGGGGGCGAAATTGTGTCAACGCGTGGCAAGGCCAAGACTGATATTGAACGCAGTTTTGCGCGGCCGGGCGATATGACAAATGGTAAGCCGGTGGTCGTGTTGATAAATCATGGTTCGGCCTCGGCATCTGAAATTGTCGCGGGGGCATTACAGGATAATGGCCGCGCGTTGGTAATGGGCTCCCAGAGTTTCGGCAAAGGTAGTGTGCAACAGCAAAAACCTCTGGGCGATGGCACGGCGATACATATTACTATTGCGCGTTATTACACACCCAGTGGACGTTCAATCCAGAACGAGGGGATTACCCCAGACGTAGAGGTATTACAGAGCAAGATTGAAACAATTGAACGCAAGGAAAGTCTGTATTCCGAGGCATCGTTTAAAAATGCCTTGAAAAACGAAAATGCCAAGAAAAAGGCCAACAAGAAATCTGATGATGATGACGCAGATACTGAATTGACTGACGAAGAAAAAGATGCGCTGGATTATCAATTGCAACGTGCGATGGATATGGTGCGGGCAATGTCTAAATTAAAACTACGTGCACCGGTTTGTGACACGGTGGTGGCGGATAGCGACATTGATGATGAGGCCACGGTAATCACAGATAAAAAATAAAAAAACGTCCATTGGGGCGTTTTTTATCGGTGGCGACCGCGCATTTTGCCATTGTTTTGCAGAATCCAGTCGCACAGGCCACGCTTCAAACACTGGGGTGCCGTTATTGGTTGGCTGTTTTGCATCATGTCTGTGATTTCATCGTTGCTCAATTTTGTATTCTTTTTGTATATTGAACGAATGTATTCTATTTCGCTGTTTGTTGGGCGTATTGATGATGGGCCAACAAATCCCAAATTGCGCTGACAGGCACTGGTATATGGAACCAGGGTTGCTGATTCATACATAATACGAAATCCCGGTGTCCCCAATATTGCTAATAGCCCCGCTGCATCACGTGCAGTGCCAATAATATTTGTGCGGATAATTGCACCACGCGCCCGCATCAGTGCCAACAATGCGGCAAACGATGAGAATGCTGTTAAATCACGACCGTATCCGTTGATGTATAAATCAAAAGCCTGACGATCTGTGATATCGTATGGCGATGTTAGTTTTGTTGGTGTATAAATTGTTTGCATATGGGGCATATTTTGTATATGCGCTGCAATATGTCGTAATGTTTCCGACTGGGGGCTGATTTGTCCGAATAGGCATGCGCTCAGTTCGGCACTAATATATCCGACGGTATCGTCTTCGGTGTTTTCGACGGTTGTGTTGATTGTTTCGTATTCGCCAGGTTGTATGTCAGACATATGATTTCCCGTTACTGAATTTATTCTTCGTTTTGTATAATACAAATGCCGCGTTTTGTCAAGTTGTTTTGCAAGTATCGTCTTGCCTTGTAATAAAAATCGCGGTATGATTCTGGCATCAATGAAAAATTGTAAAAGGAAAAGGCAAAATGGTAAATTTGATTGTTGATGGTAACTGGGCGGCGGCTGATGTCGCATACAGATGCGTTGATTTTGCGGCGATTTATCCAATCACCCCCAGTAGTACGATGGGTGAACTGGCGGACGAGTGGTCCTTTCAGCACAAGAAAAATATTTGGGGCGCAATTCCACAGATTATTGAAATGCAATCCGAAGGTGGCGCAGCCGGCGCAATGCACGGTGCGTTACAGATGGGGGCGCTGGCGACGACATTTACGGCATCACAGGGGTTGTTGCTGATGATTCCGAATATGTATAAAATCGCTGGCGAGCAGACGCCGTTTGTCATGCATGTGGCGGCGCGCGCATTGGCGACACATGCGCTGTCCATATTTGGCGACCACAGTGATGTTATGGCGGTGCGCAGCACCGGTTTTGCGCTGTTGTCCAGTCATAATGTGCAACAGGCGTCTGATATGGCGGCGATTGCGCATGCTGCGACGTTACGGGCACGTGTGCCATTTTTGCACTTTTTTGACGGATTCCGCACCAGCCATGAAGAATCGCGTTTGATTCGAATCGAAGATGATGTGTTACGTAAAATGATTCCAGATAATCTGGTGCGTGAAAACCGTGCACGTGGTATGTCGCCAGAACACCCGACAATTCGCGGGACCGCCCAAAATCCAGACGTGTATTTCCAAGGACGCGAGGCGGCAAACCCACTGTATGCTGCGACGCCTGATATTGTTCAAAAATGTATGGACGAATTTGCGGCACTGACGGGGCGCAAGTATAATTTGGTTGATTATGTTGGTGACCCAAATGCCGAAAACGTTATCGTTGCCATGGGCAGTGCGTGTGAAACAATTGAAGAAACATTGCCGTTCCTGCCACGTGGACTGGGACTGGTCAAGGTGCATTTGTATCGACCGTTCCCGGTTGACGCGTTGCGCGTTGCGTTGCCGAAAACAGTGAAACGTATTGCGGTTCTGGACCGAACCAAGGAACCAGGCGCAATCGGTGAGCCGTTATATCAAGATGTTAAAACGGTCGTGGGTGATGCGGCAGCGGTATATGGTGGACGTTATGGACTGGGGTCCAAAGAATTCAAACCGCGCGATGTCAAGGCAGTCTATGAAAACCTGATGCGCGATACATTGCATCATAACTTTACCGTTGGTATAGATGATGATTTGACAGGATTGTCGCTGAAAACGGATCCTGCGTTCGCAGTCCAGGCCGAAAATTTCAAGACCGCAATTTTGTATGGTATTGGTTCGGACGGCACAGTTGGGGCGGTTAAAAATATCGTTAAAATCGTTGGGGAAAATTCTGATTTATATCCGCAATCATACGCAGTATATGATTCCAAAAAATCAGGGGGACTTACCGCATCGCATATTCGTTTTTCTGATGCACCGATTAAAAGCCAGTATTTGATAGAAGTGGCAGATTTTATCAGCGTATCAAACTTTATGATTGCACAGCGTTTTGATGTGTTTCGCGGCCTGCGTGCAGGTGGGACGATTATGATAAATACGTCAATGGCACCTGATGTGGCGTTTGCAAATCTGCCACGAGAAACCCAGGAACATTTAATCAGATTGCGTGCAAATGTGTATTTCTTGGACGCAAATGGTGCGGCAAATGAACTGGGGTTAGGCAATCGTATAAACACGTTTATTATGCTGAATTTCTTTAATCTGACCCAGGTTATTGACCCAGCGGTTGCTGCCAAATCGGCCAAGGCGGCAATTGAAAAAACATACAAGAAAAAGGGTATGGATGTTGTTCAAGCAAACTGGGCAGCGGTTGATCGAGCAGCGGGCTATCTACATCAATATACGTTGCCGTCGTCGGTGTCAAATTTTGCGCCAGACTTTATCCCGGCGATGACCGCGGATGCCCCGGCCGAGATTGCGGGGACATTGGGTGAAATGGCGGCACAGCGTGGTGACGCAATTCCGGTGTCGCGTTTCCGTACTGATGGTGCGTTTGGCGCAGGCCAGTATCCAGTCGGCACATCAAAGTATGAAAAGCGTTCGATTTCTCAGCGTGTTGCAACGTGCGATTTGGAAAAATGTATTCAGTGCGGTAAATGTTCTATGCTGTGTCCGCACGCGGCAATTCGGATCCGTGCATTGACCGCTGACCAAGTGGCGTCTGCACGTGCATCGGGAATAATAGTTGTCCCGATGAAAACCCCAGAACTGGGGCCGGATATGTATTACACACTGGCAATTTCACCAGCAGATTGCACCGGTTGTGGCGTGTGTGTGAAAAATTGTCCAGTGGCGGCACTTGCTATGAAAAACGTGCGCGATGTTGCCGACGAAAATCAACGCGCATTTGACGCAGTGGTAAAATTGCCTGATATTCCGCGTGAAAAACTGAACTTGAATATACCAAAACATGTAGAATTATTACCACATTACTTTGAGTTTCCGGGGGCCTGTGCGGGATGCGGGGAAACACCATATATCAAGATGTTGGCGCATTTGTTTGGTGACCACATGGTGGTTGCAAATGCGACGGGGTGTTCGTCTATATATGGGGCAAATTTGCCTACGACGCCGTGGACGTGCGACGCGTCTGGGCGCGGACCGGCGTGGTCTAATTCGTTGTTTGAAGATAACGCGGAATACGGTTTGGGTATGCGGTTGGCGTTGAATCAGAAACGCGACACATTGCGCAGTTTGCTGTTCGAATTAAATATTCCAAATGTTGACGCAATGTTTGATACATGCGACATAAATGCCCAGCGTGCCAGTGCGGAAACATTACGCAAAAAATTGGCGACAATTGATGGGCCACGTGCTCGCCTGGCGGAAAGTTTAGTTGACGCGATTATTGATAAATCTGTATGGATTATCGGCGGCGACGGCTGGGCGTATGATATTGGATATGGCGGTTTGGATCATGTCTTGCACAGTGGCGAAAATGTGAACGTTTTAGTTCTGGATACCGAGGGATATTCCAATACTGGCGGTCAACAGTCAAAATCGACGCCATTTGGTGCCAGTATGAAATTTGCTATCGGCGGTAAAGAACATGCCAAGAAAGACTTAGGTATGATTGCGATGATGTCGGGGGCATACGTTGCGCAAATTGCGTTGGGGGCAAATCCTGCCCAGGCGATTCGTGCGTTCCGCGAAGCGGCGGCGTTCCCTGGGCCATCTATCATATTAGCGTATGCGCCGTGTATTGCGCACGGGTTCGCGTTGCAAAATGCTGTTCAGCACCAGAATCAGGTTGTCCAGACTGGCGCGTGGCCGTTGTATCGTTTTGATCCGACAATGGTGATAGAAGGGCGTAATCCATTGACGCTGGATTCAAATATTGATAATCCGACCGCATTGGAAGACTTTTTGAAAACCGAGAGTCGTTTTAGCGCTGCACGCGCGGTCAACCCTAACTTTGACAGATTGGTCGAATTTGCCAAGGAAAATAATCGTTACAAGGTGGAACTGAAAAAATATATTGCGCATTTTGCAATGATGCACGCAGCAAACGAAACCAAAGAAAATGGCGAGGGATAAATAACATGAAAAAAATAATCGCGATTTGTTTAATGGCACTGGTCGGCTGCACGTTCCAGACCAAACATCGAGGATATGTTTTCCCAGCGGATTTGGATGCACGCGTGGCGCAAATTAAAACGACCGATGAACTGGAACAGCAGATTGGTGCGCCCCAGGTAAAAACAATCCATGGTGACGACGTCTGGATTTATTATGGTGCAGATGAAAATTATCGCGGCCCATTGAAAAAGACATATGATAATCGGACGGTTTTGTTGGCGTGGATAAAAGGCAATCGCGTTACCCGAATGCAGGTTTTGCGTGATGACGATTTGCCTGAAGTTCGGGTTGCTGATGGCGAAACAGAAATCCCGGCAGCGATTGAACTGAACGCAATCCAGGAATTGTTTAACAATATCGGTCGTTTCACACCGGCGGGACTGGGACAATAAAAAGCGTTTGGATTTTTGCCGTAAATTGTGTAAAATAATGTCCAAAGAGAGATGCAGATGAAAAAACTGTTTTGTTCTGTGATTGTGCTGGCTACGATGGTAACGTGTGTGCATGCGGCGACGTTCACGTCGTGCGGGGCGGGGTATATATTGGCAGAACACGCAAAAGTTGATGGCATCAAGGCGGCTGAATGTCAAAAGTTGTGGTGCCGCGATTTGGAAACAGGTCACGTAATGGGCAATGGTCGTGTGGCGTCATCGGGATACGTTGATACGCCCGCGCCAGTGGAACTGATTGACGCGTCTGGAAATCGCATTGAATGCTTTGGCAAGCGTAAATGGTGCAATGGGGAACCTGCAGGTAACTGGAATCCAGAATATGGTGCATACACGCGTGGTGGTGACGACAGCACGTATAAATCGTATCAAAAAGGTGGGTGTTTTGCATGGCAATTAGAAAAACCGGATTGTGCCGATGGGCTGACCGCGATATTGCAAAATCATAAATGGGTTTGCGCCAAGGCCGAAGGGGGGGCGTCTATCAATCGTGCGTCAGCGGTGCGTCGAACTGGCGCGGTTCGTCGCATAAATAAATAATATTATGCCGTCTTGAATGGGACGGTATTTTTTTATGGTCAATTATTTGTTTTTTTGGTTTTTTTGTGGTATACTGCCTGAGAGTCAGAGAGAATGGCAACCGCAAAGGGTAACGCTATTATGCCAAGCAAGAAATTAGATTTTAAAACTGGCCAGTATGTTGTGTATCCAACCCAGGGCGTTGGAAAGCTGGTCCGAACCGAAGAACAAACAATCGGCGACCAAAAAATTAAAATGTTGGTCATTGATTTTGAACGCAATCACATGACTTTGCGCGTCCCGGTCGAGCGTGCCGAAATCTCGGGACTGCGTCCACTGACCACTGCCAAAAAAATGGACGAGGCAATTGCGTCTGCCAAGGGCAAGGCGGGGGCAAAGCGTATGATTTGGGCGCGTCGTGCCGCCCAATATGAAGAGAATATAAATTCTGGCGATCCTATGAAGTTGGCCGAGGTTGTGCGTGATCTGCAACGTCGGACGGCGGCGGACACGATGACGTTTTCTGCGCGTCAGTTGTATTTGCGTGCGCTGGAACGCATGGCCCAGGAATTTGCTGTTTTGCATAAAATTGACCTGGATGCTGCGTCTGAAAAAATAGAAGATATTTTAGGGGTGCCCAAGGAAATTGATCTGAACGCCGCCGGTGTTGATGACGATGACGATATGGACGAAGAAGATACGGAATAAAAAACGGGGCACACCCCGTTTTTTATTTAGAGAGCATCCGTCTCTGCTGCGCCCTATGCTCTCTAAAATAGACGACACCCCGGTGCTGCGCACCACACCTCTGGTCAGAGGGGAACTGAGTCCGCGACGAGGCTTTACATTGTGAAATCTTCGCCCAGATAGACTTTCTTGACCATTTCGTCTCGTATAATCTCGTCGGTGGTGCCGTGCTTTAAAATCATACCATCATGCAGAACGTAACTGTGATCGGTAATTCCTAATGTTTCGCGCACATTATGGTCGGTGATAATTACGCCCAGACCACGATTCTTTAATTGAGACACCAGGCTGCGAATTTCGTTCACGGCGATTGGGTCAATCCCAGCAAACGGTTCGTCCAGCAATATAAACTTTGGGTCGTTTGCCAATGCGCGCGCGATTTCAACACGACGGCGTTCGCCACCCGACAGGGCGGTTGCAGGGCTGTGCCGCAGAGATGAAATTGAAAATTCATCCAGCAACGCGTCCAGTTTCATCTTGCGTTTCTTGCGGCTGGGTTCTACGACCTCTAGTATTGCCATAATGTTTTGTTCTACTGTCAGACCGCGGAAAACACTGTTTTCTTGGGGTAGATATCCAATATGCAGGCGTGCCCGCTGGTAAAATGGCAGGTGTGTTATATCCTGGGAATTCAGGAAAATCTGACCCCCAGTGGCCGCTAATTGGCCTGTGATACAATAAAATGCCGTCGTCTTGCCTGCGCCGTTTGGCCCCAACAGGCCGACCGATTCGCCCTGACGTGCGACCATGGAAATGTCGCGAATGACCATGCGTTTGCCATATGATTTTGACAAGTGTTCAATGCGTAATACGGATTGTTTCATAATTTTACCACCAATTCGTCAGTTAGTATTTTGTCGCCGTTACTGGAATCAATGCGGACGTTCCCACTGAGTGTCACAGTTTGCGCACGGCGGTCATATCGACCACGATTTGCACGAATATTGTCGGTTATACGTTCACCGCTGGTGCGACGAACAATCGTCCCCGATACAGATTCTAGAAATATAATGTCAGGCTTGCCATACTCCTGGCGACCGGACGCGGCACGTAACTTGAACGGCTCGCCGTTTGTATCGGTGCCAGCAAATGATGCGCCAGACATCTTGAATTGATTGCTGACAATGTCAGTCATATTCACCGCGGTAATTGGCGTCCATAGTAATTGTTTGGTAAACAAAGAACCAGCGACCAACGCCGCCACCATTACCAGTCCCCAGCCGGTAAAGAAAAACTGCCACAGGCGTTTTAAGCGTCTGTGTTTAGTAAATATAATAAAATTGCGTTTGTCGCCTTGCACGTGATTCAGTTTAGCGCGTCAGATGACAAAAAGCAATTTTTATATTTATTCAATTGTTTTTTTATGTTATAATGTTCGCCAAGAGAGATGATAAAAAAATTGCTAACCTTTTTATGTATGGCGTTGTTTGCAGTCACATCTGATGCTGTGGCGGCGGTCACGGTTAAAAAGGCTGCGCCGGTTGCACCCCAGACGTCTGTCACATCCACAGATACCGCTAGTTTGGTTGGAACGGTATTGGGGCTGGTCAACAGTGTGCAGCAGTTAAATGCCCAGCAAAAGGCACTGACCGCGGAATGTGTTCCGTCATCCAAGGAAATTACGTTCGTCAATAATATGATGAAAGAGTGGGCGAAAGTTGGCGAAATGACCGCGGACGAGGCTCAGACCCGTCTGAATCAGCGTCGTTGTACTATTGCACGAGGCGGTTATGCCCAAGCAGTGCGCATTGCTGCGGGAACCGACGCGACGGAAATCTGCTATGATTATTTTGCGGGTGACGGCAACGATGGTATGGTGTGGGCAAATTTCCCAATGGCCAGTACCGCTACGTACTGCACAGATGGTTCGCTGTCGTGCAAAAATCCGGCAAATGTTTCCAATATATATGAAATATTCAATCTGATTGATTTTTCTGAAACAGACTATACAGACGGGGATAATCGGACAATAGCAGCAAATCTGATATCAAAAATTGAAAACTGCAGTTATGCGAAACTGAGTGCAAAAAAACGTGCTCTGTGGGGTAATTTCTTGACTGGCACTGTCAGCAATATGGGCCAGAGCACAAATACTGGCGCAATCATGGATTCGGTGGGGCAGATGACCAGCGGTGGTGGTGGACTAGGTGGCCTGGGGTCATTGGGGGCAATAGTACAACAAATTACAAATAAATAGTGCGGTTTATATCGCACTTTTTTGCTTTACTCATATGACAAAAAAGCGTATAATACGGGGGATTATAAGAGAAGGGATTTCTGATGAAAAATAAATCTTGTGTGTTGACATGGATTGTATCACGCGTAATCTCGATGGCGTCTGTTGTGGCGTTGACGGCGTGCGCAGGCAGTAAAGATAATGCCCAATATGCACCGATTGATACGCCAACGGTTGATTACGTGGAACAATTAGATGTGTATTCTGCACCGCACCAGGATTCATTTTTGAATCAGTTGGCGATGAATTACCGTTCGTATGCAATTTATAATGCACGAACCAGTGGGTATTCTGAAATGGGTGAATTATTCGCACAAAAGGCGGTTGCTGCATTCAGCGGCGAGGTGCCGTTCCCAGAATCCTTGGAAAATTGGCCGGTTGACAACGAACAGGATTCATTTGAATTATATACAGCTTATAATGATTTGATGGACCAATTGAAAAACGATGCCAGTGAAGCCAACCCGCAATTAGCGGCCGAGGCCCAGGCAAAATTTGACTGTTGGTTATCTGCGACGGCCAGCGGTCAAGACGGCACGGCACGTGAATGTCGTGACAGATACTTGAAAACTATGGCCGCGTTGCGCGACTGCAAAGGGGGCAAGATTGTAACTAACAATCGCGTATCTGCAACAACGACGACAACGACCGAGACAATCGCCGTTCAGTCGCGTCGTCCAGTCACAAATGCCAGTAATCGCCCAACAGATTATTATCCAGAAACTCGCACTATGCAGGCGATGAGTGGGACGGGGCATGCACGTGATGGCGTAATTATTGTCAATAATGTAAATGTTCCGCAACATTTGATTAACCCGGTGCCTGTTCAACCACTGGTTTTTAACCAGAATATCTATGGTGGCGACAAGACGATTTCGGACAGTAATAATATGGCGGTTATGTCGGCGGAATGTGCGGCAAACCCAGAAATGCCAGACTGTGCCGTTGCAAGTCAGAACGAAGAAATCCCAATGGTGGGCGACGAATTGGTCACACGCCAGGAATTCATCAATATGATGATGGCTATGCGTTCCGAATTAGCGGCGATAAATGCACGCTTGGACCAGATTCAGGCGGCATCTGGTGATAAAACCATTATCAAGGTGCAACAAATTCCATTGGAACCAAAACAGCATGTTATGGAAGAAGTGTTTGAAATCCGCTTTGATTTTGACAAGGCTACAATCAAACCAGAATACCAGGATTTGATTAAAAAATTGGCCAATGCGACCCAGGAAAACAAGAATATCAAGGTGTCTGTGGTTGGACATACCGACACAATGGGCAGCAAGGATTATAACTATGCATTGGGTGGCCGTCGTGCCGAGGCTGTGCAAAAAATGCTGATTAAATACGGTATCCCGGCCAGCCAGATTGTCGCGGTATCGTCCGGCGAAGAAGATTTGGCTGTGCCAACGGCTGATGGCGTTGCAAATGCGGCCAATCGTCGCGTGCGTGTGGTCAAGGAAACGCACTATACCGAACAGGCCAAGGCCGCGCCAATCGTGGTTGAAGAGTATTCGGCAAATGAACCGTGTGGCATGTATGGTTGCGACAAATAAAACAAATTGTTGACAATTATACTTGACAAAAAAGGTTTGTTGTTATAATCTGACCACTGTCAGAGAGATGTTTTGACAAGAGGCATTGAATATGACTGATAATGTGAATAAGTTTAGTATTGCGTCAAACGCCGTAGCAAACAAGGCGAATGGGGCAGGTTACAAGAAGGGTATTGCGGCGGTAAATTTGGCGGCCGAATTTATGGCGCGTGGTGTGAATTTGCACAATGGCTCGCAGAGTGAGAAGTAGTTTTTGTGCCGTATTAAACATCTATTTTACGTCGGGGGTATTTTGCCCCCGATGTTTATTTGACAAAAAATTCTTGATAAAAACGCGTGTTTTAGTATCGTTATTGCGAAAGGATTTTTATGCAGAAATAGTTCGCCAGGGGGGGGGCGGTTGAATTTCGCATGTTTTTGTCATGTCATGTTTTTCGGACGGTATTTTTCGGTTGCGTTTTTGCGACTGTGTTTTGTGTTTTTTGTGCTTGGGCGTTGCCAAATGATGTCAATCCTGATGATAATGGCACGACTTATGCGACAACCAGAGTGGTATTGCCGGCGTCAGTTATGTCAAGGATGTTGTGGCAAACAAGGAAAATACAATGAACAAGGTTACCAGTCTGACACCCAGTGTGACCGATGTCCAATATCCATCGGCATTGGCGGTCTATTCGTCGGTGTCAGAGCGTGTCAGCACATCATCTGCGGCAAATCAATCAATGGCGGGTAAATATAATGTTCCAGGGACGCTTTCCGTTCCAGATTTACCATTGCCCAGGGCAGAATGAGGAAAAAAACAGGCACCAAAGTGCCTGTTTTTTATGGTGAAATATCCTTTCGTATGAAAGGTTCTTATTAACGACTAGACATCTGATTCACAACCAATCATAACATAATTATATCAGATTGGAATTAGATATCTGGCCGCAACAATTAAATAAAATCAATAACTTAAATAATAAGATTTATCGTATTTTTTGCTTTCCCTTTAGCATTTGATTATATAATTCGTCAAATATGACAGGAATGTTCTTTGCAAATAATTCTAATGTCGGTTGCATAATTTCTTTTACACATGGACGAGAATTACCTAAAGCGCGTAATTCAAATATATGATACCATTCCCGTAGATTAGCTGTCATATTCATCTCAGCTGCAGTCGATTGTGGAAGTAATAGACTTATAATTCATCTGGTGTTGCACCTAACGTAGCCATTTGTAAATAATGTTCTTCAGCTTGTTGACAAGCATTTAACCAGACTTGATATTTCAATGTATCTTTAGGAATTTCAATTGGATCTAAGAATTTAATATTATTATCAAACTTATCCTTTGAATAATTACACCAACGTGTGCTTTCAATTGCAAAACTAGAATGCCGCATACGAGTCAAATCTTTATATGCTGCAATATTAGTTAAATAATTCATCGAAACAGAATAGTTTTCAATCATGGACGTATGCCCAGATTTCATTAAATTTGCTACAATCCTCTTTGCTGATTCTAAATCATCTGAATCCTTATATGATTTATAACAGGTTCTAGCAATTCGTTGAATTAACAATAACGCTTCTTTACCATCAATTTTAGTTAATGGATTTACTTGTGCTTTAACGATTTTCATTTTTACTCCTTTATAAACAAATAAAATCAATGGAAAATATTATAATTATATCAGATTGGAATTAGATGTCCAGCCGCAACTGGTTATTGGCACCGCCCTTAAAGAATGTCTGGATGGGCGTAGAGACATATTCATAATTAAGATATTTTGCTAGCGATCTGGCACAGGTGGATTTTCCAACCCCATCCATACCCTTAATATCAATGATCATTTCTGGTCCTTAATTGCAAGTTTTAATATGTTTCTTGCCACCAGCAAATAGCATACCATCGCTTATTGTCAAGCAAAAATTGTCAAAAATATATATTTTGTCCAGTTGTCTTCTTTGTAATTACTTTATTCCACTTTTACCGTATACCAATTTGAAGTTCCTGCGGTTCTTTTTACGAATAGAAACGTGTGGCTTGTCTGAGTCTATGACAAAAACAATCCTCCCAATCCAAATTCTGAAATATCTTGCATGTACTTTTTTGAATTTAACTGGTTCATGGGTTCGCATTTCTGTTCCGTCTGTGTGTTCATATTCAGTACTGCGTCCAAACCCATATTTGTTGTTATCAAAGTCCAAGCCATACTCTGTGAAAATCTTTTTAACTTTTGGCATGATTGTCCTCCTTTTCTCTATTAAATTCTGCCACGAATGCTCTAGGTTCGCAATAATTATTCTTTGAAGTTACTAGTTTAGCATTTCTTCTTCAATATCTAACGTGATTGTGGTGCTTTTATTGTCTACCTTGTTGATAAGACAATCTCTTTCATGATTATAGCAAGTAATTGGATTGCCTCTGATACAAATGATGTGCTATTAAAATTTATCATGGTTGTCCTTCGATTCCTGAATTCTGACATGACCAAATTACCAGATGAAAAACGCTTGGCATTCAACCAATGCAAATATAGTGATGAACTGCTGAAATCAATGATTGAAAAAATCGTGTACAACAATCATAAAATAAGTACTTTTATAAAAATCAAAAATATCGAATATCTGCAAAATTTCCAAAAGCAAGACTATATGAATCCGACATGCGAGCCAATGGACTACTACGTCATCAGATGGGCAGTATGCGGTAATTGAAACCCCTCTATATTTCTCGGCTGGTACTTGTATTAACCAACGAAATGGCGGTGTAGAAGTTGAATTACTGACAATGACCGGAAACACTCAAATACTAATCAAGGCACTGGCCTATGCGTGGAAATATAAAAAGGAGTATGAAAACGGGGTTGGTATAAAGGCCATCGCAAAAAACGAACAACGCGATCAACGCACAATATATAAATACCTGAACCTGGCATACCTGTCCCCAAGAATTATCAACGACATCATGGACGGCAAAATCCCACCCCATGTCAACCTGCAGACCTTGTTCCAGATTGCGAGTAAGTACGAAGATTTCGCAGAGCAAGAACGGGTGTTTTATGGAGTTTATTAATTGACAATACTATTTAAACAAAATAAAGTAATATCATGAACAAAAAAATAATATCGATTTTGCCTTTAGGCGTAGCTTTAGTTGTTGGCAGTGCTTTTTTCGTTTGTAGTTATTTACTTTTGGAAGAAAATGTCAAAAATCTATTAATAAACTTATCTGCAACGTTAGTGGGTATAACCATTTCTTATTTCTCTTACAACAAAATACAAAAATGGTCAGATAAAAAACTACAACAAACCTTATTTGATTATTCTAAATCGCAAATTGATTCTGAAATTCTTTCAATAATCAACCAAATACAAAAAATGATATATCCTTTAGATAACAGAGACATTTCATTTAATGGAATCAATAAATTATTATCATTATCTGAAAAAGATTTAGTAAATTCTTTGGAGGAAGTAGAGCTTTTGGGGTACCAGATTTTCAAAAATTGGGATTTCTCTATTAGTAATATAAAAAAAATTATTGAAAATGAGTTTACTTTGAAATATATGTCAAACGAGCACGTTATCATACTTGTAGACATCTTGAACAGTATAGAAAATATAAATAGGCTGTACAATTATAAAGATGATTTGTTTGAAAATACAGGAAAGGTTAATAATAATTTCATCATAGTTCCTCCTAATAGAAATCAATATTTACCAGACAGATCTATTTTGTTAAGAAAAATGGATGGCAAGCCAGAAAATACTGGTATTGTAGTAGATTTTGGGGATTTGCCATTATATAAATTAAAATATGCTTTAAATGTTTACAAAATAAAAAATCCAGAATTATACATAAAAACGATATATATAATTTTGAAAAACATAAAAAAATGGCTCAAATTAACGAATAATGAACTTTTTATAAACTTAAAAAATACACGTGTATGGGACAAAGAAAAAGAACGCTATTTATAAAAGAAGCCCTCCACCGAAAAAAATACTTTTACCAATGTTTATATAATTGACAGCAACATATTGAACATATTGTCTGGTACAATGTTGTTAAATTTATTGACTGTTGACTCCACAAAATTAGGCATTATATACATTCCGGGATATTGTGGGCGGATTTGCGTATATTGTCAGAATACCGGAGTCAATTCTGAACCATCAGGCCCGCGGTGTGCGGCGGAGACACGAAAAAAGCCGCAATAAAATGCGACTTCTTAAACTTCTGGTCGGGGCGACAATGAGTAGGCGAGGGCGTGCATTGCACGGTCAAACCGTCACGAATGCCCCGCAGTTGTGGCCAAGCCACAACGAGGGAAAGATGAGAACCAAGTTTAAATCCGCGTCCCACGCAAAAAATAAAAAACGACCCAAAGTGGTCGTTTATTATTTTTCTGGTCGGTCGGTATTTATTTGCTAAAAAACGGATACCAGAATACCCATTTTCAGGAATTAACAGGGAATCTACAGCGAATTTTGACCATCGTCCTGACCAAAAATACCGGATTCCCGCATTTTCCACCCGAAATCCCCATAAAATAACAGGGAATTTATTGAGGCGTATCAGGGAAATATGCTCTACATACAATATATTTGCAGCGAATGCAAAAAAATACGTACCTTTGAACAGAGGACCTATTTGAAATTAGATACAAAATCCATCTTATCAAAATAATTCTTCCTGAATTGTTCAAGATTAAATTGACTTGCTGTATCTATATCAGCAGGCCCATCTTTCCAAGCAGCATCTCGTTTTGAATTGGTTATTACTGCTATTCGTCCATTGTTTTGTACCATAGAACGAGTACCGGATTCCATATCTTGTATTTCGGCAATCCATGTTAACGGGTGTTTTTGTGACTCTTCTGTGGTAAAGAATCTATCAACTTCATCGTGAATAACAACTAAATATGTCGGCCCATTGGGTTCTATTGTAGAGAAGCCTGGAACCTCAGGAACTTTAGGTATCAGAGTGCGATTTAATGTGCCGAACATATCGTCTGCTTTCTCGGCATAAACAGATCTCGCAAAAGAGAAATCGTTTCTACTGGTATTATAAATGTGTCTCAATAGGCCGCCATGCTGGCCATATGTTCTGGTCAAAGATAATCGTAGCTTATCATATATTTTTAAATCAAATTCATGTAAGCACACCAATAAAACGGCCAGATCTGGCGAATATAATTCATTGCTACTTAGTATGTTTTTAGAGAATAATACCAGCCTATCAAACACTTGTTCCATTCGTCGCAAAGAAAATTGAAACCATATGCTGTACGCTGCAAAGTAGCGTTTAATGATATTTTCTGTTGTTTGGTTTCTATTAAAATTTTGTTCGGCACTGAGAGACTTATCTCTGTTAAAATGTCTGAGTTCCAGATTCCTGATAACTGTTTTAAATACCAAATCTTGTTTATTTGCCTCTATTTGTTTCACAACGTCAGCCAATCCAGATTTTTCGTATAAATAATTTGTAAATTTTACCTTGTCTGGCGCTGGTAATAAAAACGAATTATTTATAAATTTGCGTTTATAGCCATCAAAGTTTTTTGTGCCAAACAAGGTTTCGACGGAACTCTTCAATTGTTCTTCATCAATGGCTAAAATAAACACAAAGCCAGGAATGTCAAAAAAATGTTTCAACACTTCCAGTGTTTTAACCGCATAGTCTGGACGACAGCGATCAAGTTCATCTATGATAACAACCACAGGCTTGTCTTTAAATGATTCTGCCCAAGATTTCAAAAATGCCTTTATGTTCTCAATTTCTGATTTTATATCGATATATTCTGTATAAATATCAATTTCGCTATTTGTTTTCTCTTTTAGTGCCTCATTTGTATCAACGATATTTTTACCATCAGCTTCTATTATTGCTCCATTTGGTAATGGCACGGAGATACGCAGACCAGCAATTCCAGACTTTATCCATCGTAATAAGTTGGGAGTTGCAGGGAAAGACTGTGCTTTTTCTCCAACGATTTCCCTATAAAATTCTTTAAGTTTCAATAAAATTGGGATCAATGGATGTCCATAAAAATCCATTTCCCAAATATTCATAATAGCCACTGGTACTGAATCTGCTTCTAATACACCTTTCAACTTTTCACAGAAAAATGTCTTGCCGATGCCAAACGGTGCAGATATAGCATAGACCTTTGACTCTCTTGAACTCTGTTCAATAACATGAGCAAAGTCCACAACATATGAACCTATATTTAATTTATCCGGTTTGCCCTCAGTAAAAACTTCATTATATTTTTCGTCCATTGTCCAGCAGCTCCTTATACTGGGCAGTATAACAAAAAACATTTTGATTTTACTAGTCTTTTCTTACAGCTATGTATCTAAAACTACGATTCCTACTATAATCTATACTTGTCTAAGTCCAGTTTCTAGTTAGCTACAAATACTAAAATAATTGTCATTTGATCATAAAAAAATATAGAGATTTATTAGCAATCTCTATATTTATAATTAAAATAAATAAAATTTAAGCATGTAATAATTCTTTTGTTTGATTTTTGTTATCTCCTAAATAAGATTCTACAGCTTGTGTGATAAAAGCCGAACGATTTTTTGCAACCTTATCTACACGAGCCATAAGTTGAGAATCCATAAGCAAAGTATATTTGCGGGGGAAAGAATAAGGAATCAAAGATACAAGAGTTATTGCATAATCCGTATCTTTCCAATCTTTCCAAGCCCACCAATTTCTTTTTATATCTTTAATATTACTTGGTTCAGGAATATCTAATTCGTCTTCTTTCATTCCATCAATATGAAATGCCAACGCCTCATGAGCATTACGAACCGCCTCTTCATAAGTATCTCCTTGTGTTACCAAACCGTCGAAATCAGGAAATACAACATCAAAAGTGTCACCATTCATGGCAACTAACGCTATATAATTTTTATTGTTTTTCATTTTGTTTACCTCTTCCCTGTTTGTCTGTTTTTAGTCAAAGATTACTTCAACCCTGCCTGTTTCAATATGCTATTAGCCGTCTTCGGATCCATGTCCTTCTTTGGATGAGGTATGGTAACCCGTCCAGTTTTTGTCGGATGCTTGAATTGGTGATGAGAGCCACGTACTGCCACCTCATACCAACCATCATCCATGATTATCTTTATCAATTCTTTGCTCGTATAAGACTTCATGGCAATTCCTTAATTTATCACACTATATTATACCGAATTATTTCCGTATTGCAAGCAAAAAAATACCGACATATTTCAGTATTAAAACACATGGTTTTCGGCCTTAAAATTAACACCGGTCAATCATAATTAAAGAAAAAACGTGGTCTTTTGACCACGTTTTTTACACCCCCATTATCACGGCGTCTTCGCGAGTGACGGATGTGCTGAATAGGCCGATTTTTTTGCCACTGTGCATGTTTATTCCGGCATATTCTAAACTTGCATCCTCATACCGTTTGAATTTATAAACCGCATCATTCATCAGGGCGTCATTGAACACGCCAAGACTGACCAACAATTCAAAGTCTTTCACATCCAGCCCCGTCACCTTTTTAAACAGACCTGGCTCCAACTGGGTTATTACGTCTTTAAGGCATTCTTCACGGTAATCCGTCAGGTACATAAAGATTGGCACGCGGGTTGCAAACTTTATCAGTTTTTCCTGGATCTGCTTTCGCTTGGATTTGTATTCTTTTTCTTCGGCGGAGAGTTCTTTCTTTTCTTTTGCGGTCAATTCGTGGTCGTTGGCCGATGCCTTCTTTTCCTTTACCGCATTGGACTTGTTGATAACCGTTTCTATGTCGGTGTTCAGGCTGCGAAAGCCCTCTATACTCATCAACGCCGCCATTGCATCTTTGTTATTCATCAGACGCATCAGCGTTGCATTATCCACATTGACCAGCAAGGCACTTTCCCACCGGCGCGCCAATAACGTCGCACTGGTACCCGACATGGCCATATCAAGTATTTCACCCGCATTTACTTGGCGCATGGCACTGCCGTCATATGCCAAAACGGGCAGGAAATTTATAAATTCCGCCACTTTCTTTTCCGGATTGCTTTCATCTACGTTCAGCCGGCAACTGTAATCCGTTATTTGACGCAATGCGCGGTCGGGCGCAAAGTCAAAGATATAACATTCTTGCTTCATAATCTGAACCGCATTGGGGTTGATGCCATCCGGGTTCTTAATCGTCCACGGCGTTTGTACACGGAATGCCGCCTGAAAATATGTTTCTGGTGTTTTCAGGTTACGCAGCATAAATATACCAGACCATGGCTTTACCGATACCCCTGTGGTCAGTTTGCCACATGATAATGTTATGGTCTTGGTTTCCAATGGATTTGCCATTGCTCGCGTGACAGGTTCCAGTGCTTTTACCCCAATCCCCGCGGACGTTCCCGCCGCAATAATCACACGATAATCGTGATAAAATGTATTTTGTCTCCGCTTTAACAAGTTCGCCATAGCATAACAAGATGCCACCGATGGCAAGAACCAGAATGTATGCGATAAAATCCCCAGCAGGCGCGTATCTGCAAATGGCATTGGCGGCTTTTTCGCCCCCATTTTCAGATTATCAACCGTTGTTTCCATCAAGGCACCACGAATTAAATCCAGCCACTTTTGCACCTCTGTCTCATACTTAAACTTGGCATCGTCACCATCACCTGTGGCCGCAAAGAACTCATTCAAGTCAAATTCATTAAACTCGCCCTGCATGGCAATATTACGAATAGAATCTGGCAATTGATACGTCATCATCACCATACGTGGCAAGACCGCATACGGATTATTATCGCCGCGCCATTCGGCCTTGGCCCGCTGTTCGTCCGAATAGGTCCAGTTGTAAATCTGCTCTTCAATAAATTCGCCACTGTTTATTGCACGAAAAGGCGTACCCGACAGATATAGGTAATGTCGCGTTGTTATCGGCATATTAGATTCATCAAAATAATCCAGCGCATCGCCACCGGCCGCTTTTTGTTCGGCTTTTGACTCGCTTTCAAACAGGTCTTTGGCATTTTCGCGCCATGCCCCATAATGATATTCATCAAAAATAACACAGTCCCAATTTGTACCATGCACCCATTCATTTTGCACCTTTATTCCACCGGCATCGTTTTTTCCTAGATAATCTTGGAAAGAACCAAAACACACAATCGGTCGATTGGCATCCAGATGGCGTACCACATCCATAAATTCTGCGATTGATTTGTCTTTCTTGGCGATAAATTGCCAACCTTCAAAATCAACATGCGAATTTAGGTCATCTTCCCACGCCTGTTGTACAGCGGGCTTAAAGGTTAAAACCAATATCTTTTTCCAGCCCATACGTCGTGCCAATTGATATGCGGTAAATGTTTTTCCAAATCGCATTTTTGCATTCCACAAAAAGTGTGGAATCTGTCCCGGTCGTTCGGTGGTTGCATTATTAAAATAAGTCGCCGTTTTCTCAACCGCCGCCGCTTGTTCCGGTCGCATGGCAAATGTTTCCGTACGGGCAATTTCAATATTTCCGCCACGGCGCACCGCAACAATTGCCGCCATAACGTCTGATGGGGTGCATTTGAACCATTCACCATCTGGGTTTTCAAAGCCCTGCGTGCGCAATACGCGATGCACATCATGGTCGGTAAAGCATGATCCGTCATCACGAATGGCGGATTCATCAACATGTATAGTATATGGACGCGCGCCGGGACGCTTTACCGGATACTGTTCCGCCACGCGTTCCGCAGTGGATTTGATAGTGTATCCAACCTTTAACAGCCCGTCATACTGCGGACTGTTATCACTGTATGCATATATTGTCGGATTCGCATTGGGACGCGTCGGAAAGAATGCTATCGATGCCATGATTTACTCCATCGGTCTGACCATTGATTCAATAAAGGCGATTTCATCCGTATCCAGACCGTATTTTGCATACAGTTTTTCATCGGTCCACGGTTCACTAAAATCCTGCATAGGGACAAGTTGATATACACTTTTTGTCGCGTCCTGTGTTATTTTCTTTAACCCAACAAAAAAATGAAAAAATTTTGTGTTTATGTAACTACATACATTTTTACATATCTGTTCATCATCGAACGGACCGACCATTATATATGTTTCGCTACAACATGTATTGGGGTTCGCAATAATTGGTTTTATTAAATCCTCTTTTGTGTTACCACTTCCTATTGCTTTAGGAACAAATAATTTATATTTATCCAACCATTGTGAATTTTTTTCTATTTGAGAACGAGCCACATATCCAATGTTTTTATTAAGATAAATTTTCACAGAATCCTTGAATGGTTTTTCAATGTATGAATTGAAGTTCGTTGGTATTCCAAACGGTTTTCTTGAACTAACAATATCCGCAAAACTTGTTTGATTGCTCAATTGAACTTTTCTTAAAATAGGAATCGCATTATTATATCGTATGAACACATCTGCATTATCCTCAAGTAATGGCCGTTCTGATACGGATTCTATATTTCCGTTTTCATGGGTACAAATTTTACATAATCCGCTATTTTCCTTGTCCCATAGAAAGAAACATACACCACCTTTGATATCTACCCCTGGAAAGCATTCTGATGCATCCAAAAAATCATGTAAAATTCTAAGCCTTTTATCATGCAACATTTCTTCACGAAATTCGTCCAATCCTTTTCCGCCACTAAACCATCTACTGGGTATAATCATCGTTAAATAACGAGGCTGAAGCTTTTTTGCGCGCTGTACAAAAAAATGATATAAAGGAGATGCACTAGCCTGGGCGCCACCATCACTTAACTGATACGGGGGATTTCCAATGATTACATCAAATTTCATGTCAAATGCCTCTTGTGCGTGGATAAACTGATATGCATGGGATTCCAGGTCTTTTGACCGGTCGTATTCTGATTGGGATGCACCACAATATTTACATTTTCCACCAACCCAGGTGTGTTCTGTGCGTTCATACACAATATTGCCCGCCGCGTCATCAAATTCACTGCACAGTGAATACTTGCCATTCGCGGTTTTAGAGCAATATACAGACCGCCGCGCCAACAACGCCGTTAATTCCGTGATGGCGATACCATACAATTGTTTTGAATAGATGTGGTTCAGGCGTTCCTGTAAATCGGGAATTTTGGATTCCAGCCCCGCTATCAGGCGTTTCGCAATTTCGCGCAAAAATACCCCGCTTTTGCAACACGGATCCAGAAATTTTGCGTCCGGGTTTCCCCAAATATCTGCCGGCAACATATCCAGCATCTGGTTCGCGAGGGCTGGCGGTGTAAACACCTCATCATTGCTTAAATTGGCCAGACACGTTAAAACGTCCGGGTTATAGTTATTATTACCCGGCATCTTTTAACCTTTTGTAATCTGTTATTGGAAATTCACGCATCGGCATTGGCAGCCACGTATCACCGCCCGTATCACGCGTGGCAAACAGGCTGAAATCATCAGAACCAACCAAACTGGAAAAATAAAAATCCCGTCGTTTGAACAAATCCCCAGAAACCAGCGACCATTCGGAAAATACAATTGGTTTCCCTGTATCGCCGACTTGACGCAGGGTTAACGCGTCACCATGAATAATGTTTTTAGATAAAATGAATTGCACCGCCGCGAAACAGTCCGTCGGCATTGCGCAACCGCCGAATACATTCAAATATTCATCAACAATGATTTTTAATAATGCCGCACGACAATCCGCCACATTATCGGCCAGAATATCAATGCCATATATACTGCCCACCGCCAGAATCAGATAGCGATTATATTCCAACGGACTTTTGCGATACCTGTCGCGCAATACAGAGAGTTTTCGCCGCATAATTTCGGTTAAAAACGCCCCCTTGCCACAGGCGGGCTCTAAAAAGCGGCTGTCGATACGGAATGTTTCCTGGGCCACCATGTCCAGCATGGCATTTACCTCACGCGGGGCGGTAAATACCTCGCCATGATTGGCAATTCGCGCCTTGGACACGATTTGTTTGTTTTTATTCAACCCATTTTTGGCCGACTGGCACATCTATACGAAGGGATTGTTGTCATATGAAACGGGTTGATTTTCTGGCTTTTTTTATTTATAATTTTGGAACAATAAAAGGTTCATATTTTTGAAACAAGAAACCTGGTTATTGTTGGTGGACTGACGCGAATTTTACGCGCAATTTCCCGTTTTGAAGCACCCGCCGCATACATATCCAGCACCAGATTTTCATACCCATCCAAAATATGTGTTGGATTACGCTGTCCACATGGTCGACCCAGTTTGACACCACGCATCTGCAGGGCCGACAGGGCCTCCTTGGTTCGCTGGGCGATTAGATTTCTTTCTATCTCCGCCGACAGTCCGAATGCAAACGCCAGGACTTTGCTTTGAATATTATCGCCCAGTTCATAGCCATCTTTGACCGTGTACAGGCGTGCACCAATTTTCATACAATACTCTAAAATTCGCATGATCATGAACATTTTTCGCCCCAAACGCGATAGTTCGCTGCATATGATAACATCACCCGGTCGCAATCGGCGCAGCATACCACCCAGCGCGCGTTCTTCGGGTTCTTTGGTGCCAGAAATGCCAGAATCTTCTATATATCGGTCTATTTGTAAATTTAGGGTGGCAGCCTTAGCTTCTATGCCCAGTTTTTGGTTTGCACAATCTTGTTTATCAGTTGAAACACGTATATAGCCATAAATCATTCTTTGCTCCTTTTTGTATAAAGACCAAAGAAATCATAACCCGATACTTTATGACCTGTGATGGTCATCGCGATGGCGGACAGGGTTTTATAAATCGCGCCATTATATCGGAAAGTGTCATTGCCCAGTGCTTCTATGATATGTTCATGGCCTTTGTATTTCTTTATCAGGCGCGTGCCGGGCTTTATGTAATATTTAGTCTGGTTGGCGCGAGTGGTGCATAATTCCGGCGACGTGGCATACTTATTCAATCGTGTTAAATGCCGTTGCTCAATTTTTTGCCCGGTGCGCGTACATTGAATTTTATGCCACAGTGGGCGCAATTGTGGTCGGGTATCATTTTGAAAATGCCGCCGCCAAAGTTCACGCAATTTATCCGGCGACATTTGTTTTAATTCATTCATTTTACATTCTTTTTTGTTGCAATTACCGCTTATGTTGCCCCATAAGTCAAGTCTAATAACCCACTGGATTTACATTGTTTTGTAAGCACTAATGCACACACGCAAAGAGATAAAAACAATGAAAATACAATGTGCTATATATGTGCACAAATCGTCAGAACGTGGGCTGGATATGGAGTTTAATTCACTGGATAACCAGGAACTGACCTGTAAATCCTATATCGCGTCACAGGCTTTCCAAGGCTGGGAATACGTAAAAACATATTCTGATGCGGCGATTTCCGGCGGTACTATGGCCCGACCCGGTCTGCAAGAAATGTTAAGTGACATCAAAACAGGCAAGATTCAATGCGTATTGGTCTATAAAATTGACCGCCTGTCGCGCAGTATTTATGATTTTAAGCGTATGATGAAAGAGGACTTTGAACCACACGATTGCAACCTGGTCAGCATTACACAAAGTTTTGATACCAGTACTGCAATGGGTAAATTGACGCTAAATATGCTGCTGTCGTTTGCAGAGTTTGAACGCGAGGTTGCCAGCGAACGCGTCCGCGACAAAATGCGTGCGACCAAGTCCAAAGGACTATGGGTTGGTGGCGTGCCGCCATTGGGCTATGACATACAATTTGGAAAACTGGTTGTAAACGAAACGGAACGCGAAACTGTAAATAAGATATTCAATACATACCTGGCCAGCCACAGTTTATTAGATTGCCGGGATCGCATTGCGGCCCTTGGGATTCATGGTAAGCAATGGACGACCAAGAAAGGCGAAACACGTGGTGGCAGGGAAATGACCGCAAATATCATTGAACGGATTTTGAAAAATCAAATTTATCTGGGCAAATTGCCAAATAAATCGACTGGGGAAGTCTTTGATGGCCAACATCCCGCAATTATTACCCAGGAACTGTTTGACGCCGTACAGCAAAAACTGACCGACAATAATAATCATAAAGGGCGCGCCAGTTATTGCCGCGGCGGATTATTGTTTCACAACATGATATATACCGCCGATGGCGCAGTGTTCAAAAATAAAACTGGAAACAAGGGATTACGGCAATATAAATATTACAAATGTGGCACAATATCTCTGCCGGCTGGGGATTTTGACGCAATCATTTGTAATAATGTTCGGGACTTTTTAAATTCTGATATGGGGGCGTTGCCAGATACAACACGACTATCATTAAAGCAACTGGAATACAGTGACGAATTGGCCCGTGCGCTAATTGACCGAATTGTGTACCACGAACACAAACTGACCATTTTTATAAATATTGCAGACCTGGATAAATTGGGCGCATTCAGAAAAGGCGACTATATAAACACGCAGGCCACACCGATGGAATATTGCCAGAGTCCCGATGGCAAGCAGGTTATTATTGAACAGGTTGTCTACCTGTCCAGCCATACATGCATAAATCACAGAAATGCTGGATGTAGTCGGGATTTATTAACAAAAACAGAGAATGCAACCATGCTTATCAAAGCCTTGGCGTATGGTTGGAAATACAAGAAGGCCTATGAAAGCGGTATTGGGGTCAAAGCACTTGCCAGCACAGGAAAACGCGACCAACGCACGATTTATAAATACCTGAATCTAGCCTACCTGTCGCCACGGATTATCAACGACATCATGGACAGCAAAATTCTACCCCACATCAACCTGCAAACATTATTCCAGATTGCGAGTAAGTACGAAGATTTCGCAGAGCAAGAACGGGTGTTTTATGAATAATCGCATTGCTATTTAGTTATAAACGAGTTAATATTGTGCATACGATATAAAGACATTAACTATGACGTCAACCGTTAGAAATCATTATGTTCCACAAGGATATACACAACTGTTTTTCAACAACAAAGGAAAAATATGGAGAACAGACAAGGTTACGGGGGAACTAATAGAATTCAATTCAACGTTAAACATTGGAGTTGAAAATAATTTGTATACAGTTGTATCACAAATAACAAAACAGGATGTAGAATTTTTACAAGCACTTTTGCAAACAGATCTAACAGATATAGAATTAAACATTGTAGATAATATTGTAGGTATACTAAACGATGATTTTCGTTCTTTGGATGGATTAAAGATATCGTTAAAAAATCAGCCCAACGAAGTTTCTGAAAAACTAAATATATTGTTAAATGAAATGTTATGTAGCGAAATGGATGTTTCTAGGAATCAAGAAGAACTATGCACAATGTATGAAGATGATTTTTATTCTGTGAGAGATGCTATTTTAACATCAAAATCTTTAGATTGTTTATATCCATTACCAACTAAATTTATAGATCCAAAGTATTATATGTTTTTCAAAGTAAAAGCAAAAGCATATAATATGATGTTGAAAAAAATGTGTAATATAATAAAAAAAGACGCACCAGAAAAATTTATTCATTTTAAAGAAAGGATAAAGGAAACCAGCCCCTATTATGATTTAATGTTTTATAGCATTTTTCAAATGGTTAGGGTTCCACACTTTTTTCATTTATTTGATAAAGACGGTAAAACAGAAAGCCTCAGGGCAAAGGGAATAAATATTATAAATGTACAATTTCTATATTTGCAGTTTGAAACAATTCGACGCTTATCTAGTTGGCATTATCAAGGCTTTAAACCTATATTAGTAATAAATCAAACGACTATTCCATTCATTACATCTGATCAACCTTGTTTTAATATATATGGAAAATTAATGGATTGTGGCTACAATTCAGAGGCCTTTGAATTATTCTTTCCTATTTCACAAGATTGTGCACTAATGTACTCAAGCAGATCTTGCTACAAAGATGTGCATACTATAAAAGAAAGCGATGAAGAAATGATTAATATGTGGAATAAACTAGTTATAGATAATGCAAATCGGTATATATTTTCTACCAATCCTATCCATATTTGACTCCACAAAATTAGGCATTATATAAATTCTGGTATATTATGGGTGGATTTGCGTATATTGTCAGAATACCGGAGTCAATTCTGAACCATCAGGCCCACGTATTGCGGGCTACACACGAAAAAAGCCGCAATAAAATGCGACTTCTTAAACTTCTGGTCGGGGCGACAATGAGTAGGCGAGGGCGTGCATTGCACGGCCAAACCGTCACGAATGCCATGCAGTTGTGGCCAAGCCACAACGAGGGAAAGATGAGAACCAAGTTTAAATCCGTGTCCCACGAAAAAAATAAAAAACGACCCAAAGTGGTCGTTTATTATTTTTCTGGTCGGGGCGAAAGGATTCGAACCTTCGACATCTTGCTCCCAAAGCAAGCACTCTACCAGACTGAGCTACGCCCCGAAACGACACAGATTATAACAGTATTTTTTGGAATTGCAAATGTTTATATTATTTTGTGCTTGAACGTAAGGGGAAAAAATTTATATCATGAGATGTATGAGTAGGTTGGTCCGATTTTTTGCCACGTTTATTATTCTTGCAGGGGGCGCAGGGGCTGGTCTTTGCGCAACAGGGCGCGTGTCAACTGGGACTGCTGCGTCTGATTACGTCAGTGCGAATACATATAATAATCTGTACCCGTATATGAACAATAAAATGCGCACCAATTTAAATCCAGGGACGACACCGTCCCAATCAACAAACCATATTGATGTTTTAACGCGGACTATGCCTGGCAATACTGCGACGACGCGTCGTGTTGTGTCGCGGGGGACGTCTGGGGCGGCGCGTGCGGCAGTGGCGCAATCTGGGAACGTTCAACCGGCCATATCGGTAACAAATGCAGGAGCTGCAAATACACGTCGTGTTGTCGCACGGCGGACATCTGTGCGCAGTGCAACAAATTCGGCAACGGGGCCAGCGACAGGAAATGTATCGCGCGGTGTATCAGCGCGTAATGTTGTTGCGCGTAGTGGGCGTGGTAACACTGTAACGGTGGACCGTGCCGATACGAATGCGGTCAATACGGTTACGACCGATGGCGGTGCAATATCGTCGGTGCGATGCCTGGCTGATTATACAGAATGTATGAACGGATATTGTCTGCGTGAAAATACTGCGTATAATCGTTGTTATTGCAGTGCACGCCTGGCGCAAATCGATTCGCAATACCAGACGGATATAGACGCACTGATAAAACGAATATTGTCTATGCGAACCACGAAACACTGGACAGACGCAGAAATGAGCCAGTATTGGATGGACGCGATTGGAAAATATTCGGGTGAAAATTCATGGGAAAAGCTAGACAATGCGTTGAATATTGACTGGGCCGGAACCGAGAGCAGGGTGCGTGGTCAAAATGCGTTTGTCACTGGTCATGATTATTGTGTGCAGCATTTACGTGGGTGCTTTTATATGGCAGCAAATTTGCGTGATGTGTATCGTTCAGAGATTGCGCGTGATTGTGCGACGTACGAAAAATCGCTGCAAAAAATAAAAAATGCTGCCCAAAGTATAGTGGAATCTTATAAGTGAAATCTTTATTTGGTATTGAATACGGTCGTGGCGCGACCGCAAATCTGGCACCAGAACGCCCCTAAACACATTTGGCACAGTCATGTGTACCGGCGTTGCGGCCTGAAAATATGTTTTACCTGGGGGCGCGTTCATATGAGCCGGCTGAAATTGAATGTGTGAACCAGAATGATATATTTATGCGCACAGTGCGGAAATCGTTCGCGAATTGGTTGGTATTGCGCTGGCAGACTAAATTTCGTCACACATCAGATTGTGTCTGTAAATATTTCGGGCCAAATCGTCGCTTATTTTGTCCCAATCATTTGCGTGTCCATATATTGGGATACATGGTGTGCATATGTTATTCGGCAATGGTGTATTTTTCGCGCAAGATGCGACGAATATCACGCATACCAGTGTGCATAGTTTTCTCATTTATTTTTACCTGATGTTGAAAGTTGTGTTTTTGTTGTGTTGTTGTGATGCGTGATGCGTCACGTTCGCATCTCAATGTGCCGATGTGCGTCCCAGCGCAAAACGCAAATAAAATAAATGCGGCCATTGCCGCAATCAGATATATTTTCATTGTATTATTTCCAAACAAAAACGGGGCAATGCCCCGTTCGTTATTGATTCATAGAGCCGAAAAAGTCTGCGTTTGTTTTTGTCAAGCGCAACTTGTCCAGCAAGAATTCCATTGCTTCCAGCGTGCCCATTGGGTTGATGATACGGCGCAGAACATACATTTTTGACAATGTTTCTTTGCCGACCAACAGGTCTTCTTTGCGGGTGCCGGATTTTGTGATGTCAATCGCCGGATATACGCGTTTGTCGGACAGTTTGCGGTCCAGTATGATTTCGCTGTTACCTGTTCCCTTGAATTCTTCAAAGATGACTTCGTCCATCTTGGATCCGGTGTCAACCAGCGCAGTCGCAATGATGGTAAGGCTGCCACCGCCTTCGATATTACGGGCGGCACCAAAGAAACGTTTGGGGCGTTGCAACGCGTATGCGTCAACACCACCGGTCAAAACCTTGCCGCTAGATGGAACACATGTGTTATATGCGCGTCCCAGACGTGTGATGGAATCCAGCAAGATGACAACGTCTTGGCCGGCTTCGACCAAACGTTTGGCTTTCTCGATAACCATTTCGGCGACCTGGATATGGCGGGCGGCTGGTTCATCAAATGTGGACGAAATCACTTCGCCTTTGACGCTGCGCTGCATATCAGTAACTTCTTCGGGACGTTCGTCAATCAACAATACAATCAGTTTTACGTCTGGGTAATTTGTTGCGATGGAATGTGCGATGTTCTGCAACATAACCGTTTTACCAGTGCGCGGTGGCGCGACAATCAGACTGCGCTGACCCTTGCCGGTTGGGGAAATCAGGTCGATTACGCGTGCGGACAAACTGCGTCCCTTGTCCTTGTCGTCTGTTACTTCCATTCGCAGCATTTCGTCTGGATACAGTGGTGTCATGTCGTCAAATGATACGCGGTGACGTAATTTGTCGGGGGTATCGCCGTTGACGCGTTCAATTGTTTCCAGTGCAAAATAGCGTTCTGATTCATTCTGTGGGGCCTGGATTTGGCCTTCTATATAATCACCGGTTTTCAGACCGTATTTTTTAATCAGATTTGGCGACACGTATAAATCGTCTGGGCCGGCCAGGTAATTGCTTTCCGGTGCACGCAAGAAACCAAAGCCGTCCTGCATACGTTCCAAAACACCGTCACCAATTAATGTTATTTTCTTGTCGGCGGCAAACACGCGCATCACAGCAAAGCGCAATTGTTGTACATTTAATTGTGATGGGTTTTCAATGCCCATATCCTCGGCCATTTTCAGCAGTTGCTGGGGCGATTTCGCCTTTAGCTCGTTCACATGCATAAATAAATCCTTTTGTGGGGGCGGGTATGCAAGAATTTGCACCCTTATGTTTATCTCTTAGTTCTTGCATTATACGCTTTTTGTGCATAAAAGTCAAGATTTGTTATTTTTACTTGATTTTTAGACGTGTAATTGCTTTCATTAACCATATAATAAAACAAAGGAAGTAGAAACATGGCAGGTAGTATAAATAAAGTGATATTGGTTGGCAATGTTGGCCAAGATCCCCAGGTTCGCACAATGCAGAGTGGACAAAAAGTTGTCAGTTTTTCTTTGGCGACGTCGGACAGATGGCGCGACCGTGCGACCGGTGAACAAAAGGAACAGACAGAATGGCATCGCGTTGTGATTTTCAATCCTAACTTGGTTGATGTTGCGGAACGCATGTTGCAAAAAGGCACAAAATTGTATTTAGAGGGGGCCTTGCGCACACGCAAGTGGCAAAATCAACAGGGCGCAGATGTTTTCACGACCGAGGTTGTATTAAATCAATTTGCCGGCCAAATGGTTATCCTGTCAGGTGCAAAAAGTCTGGACGCGCAAAATACAAATGATGCGCCTGCGGCGGCCCCGCGCGAAGAAATTTCAGTTGCTGACATTGGTGACGATATTCCGTTTTAATGGGGAAAAACCGCGCGGTTGGCGCGGTTTTTATAAAGCAGAGTGCAATGAATGTGTCCGCCAGTGGCGGACTTTTTTCATACGCGTCATTCTGGGGGCCTGTCCGGGGGGCGCAAAAACTACAAAAAATCGTGCCGAATAAAAGGGGCTGAATCCCGCAGGAATCCGGGCAAAAATACCAAAAAAAACGCGCCGAAAAAAAA
>OJAW01000074.1_pt1 | contig 76965 bp, 68 predicted proteins | sample 1589151 | NCBI WGS metagenome assembly OJAW01 (sample SAMN03283290) | human gut metagenome | biome: human-associated habitat; material: feces | host: Homo sapiens | place: Peru | collected 2012
CCGACAAACAGCGAATTCATCGCTATGATTGCCGACAGAATCAAGCTTTCTATGCACAAATCACATACGGTTTGATATTTACATAATTGTGAATTTGTTATATAATCACTGTTGAGGTGATTGTTATGAGGTTTATTATTGTGCGTCACGGCGACCCCGATTATTCAATCGATTCACTTACGCCAAAAGGTTGGAGAGAAGCGGAACTTTTGTCGGACAGACTTGTAAAACTTGATGTGAAGGATTTTTATTGTTCACCGCTCGGCAGGGCAAAGGATACCGCGTCCAAAACACTTGAAAAACTCAGCCGTAAAGCCGAAACATTAAAATGGGCAAGAGAATTTGAAGGCAAGGTTAAAATAAACGGCGAGTTGAAAAGTGCGTGGGACAGACTTCCTACCGAGTGGACGGATAATCCGGATTTTTACAACCCGCAAAATTGGATTAAAACTCAGATTATGCAAAGCGGGAATGTTGAAAAGAAGTACAAAAAGGTTTGCAAAGGCGTTGATGAGCTTCTTGCAAAGCACGGATATGTACATAAAGGCAATATTTTTGAAGTTAAAGAAGCAAATCACGACACTATCGTTTTATTTTGTCATTTTGGTGTTGAGTGTGTTATTTTGTCACATATTTTCGGTTGCTCTCCAATGGTTTTGTGGCATAATTTTGTGGCTTTGCCAACCTCGGTTACCACTTTGATTACCGAAGAAAGGGAAGAAGGAATTGCCGTTTTCAGAACTCAGCAATTCGGCGATATAAGCCATTTGTATGCAGGAGGCGAAGAGCCGGCGTTTGCCGCAAGATTTTGTGAGTGCTTTTCGGACGACACAAGACATTGACAGATTTAATTTGAACCGCAATTTGATTGATTTCATTTTGCGGTTTTGTTTTTATCTTATTGATTGACTGAAAAGAAAGTTTTATGTATAATATAATGTAAATATATATCGGAAGTGATAATATGGCAGATAAAAAAGACTGCATGGCGGAATGCTGTGAAACTTCGTGTATTCACAAAAATTTGCTTGCAAAGGTAAACGAAAAAATGCCTGATGAAATGGAACTTTATGATTTGTCGGAGCTTTTTAAGGTGTTTGGTGATTCTACAAGAATAAGAATACTTTTTGTTTTGTTTGAAGAAGAAGTTTGCGTTTGTGATTTGGCTGAACAGCTTAATATGACGCAATCGGCAATTTCGCATCAGCTCAGAATTTTGAAGCAAAACAAGCTTGTTAAAAACAGACGGGAAGGCAAGTCGATGTTTTATTCTCTTGCCGATGATCATGTGCGTACAATTATTGCAATGGGACTTGAACATATAGAGGAAAACGATTAATCTTTTATTGGAGGCGGTATGATGAAACGGTTATTTAGCATTTTTCTTGCTGTGATTTTGTTCGTTACTGCTTCTTTTTCATTTGAGTCGGTTTCGTTTGCGGCTGATGACGACTTGGGTACGAGAATAAAAGACAGCAATACTTTTTATAAATATGATGAAGTGACAAAAACTTTTTTTATAAACGGTGAGGGAGATGTTCCAAATCTTTCAAACAATTCAAAAGACAGGCCTTGGGCTGATTGGGAAAGCGATAAAATTCAAAATGTCGTGGTTGCCGAGGGCATAACTTCCATAGGTAATTATTTATTTTATCAAGTGGGGGCAACCTCGTTTTCGCTTCCTCGAAGTCTTAAAAAAATCGGTAGATATTCTCTGTCGTGCACGAGAGGAATGAAAGAGTGGACCCTTCCGTTTGGCGTGCAGACAATTTCGGATTACGCTTTTTATAATTGTATATATATGGAATCGATTAATTTGCCGTCATCGGTTAAAACAATCGGCGACAGTGCGTTTTATAATTGTCGCAGCCTTAAAAGCATAAATATTCCGTCAAGCGTTACCGCTGTGGGCAAAAATTCTTTTTACGCCTGCTCGGCACTCAATGAGGTTAATTTTGCTTCGCTTACGCAAACCACCGCTGTTTCGCTGTCGGCTTTTTTGGGATGCCCAAACTTAAAATCCGTTAATTTTTCTATGAATGTTTCATGCAATGCAAAATCGTTCGGTTATATCAACAGCATAACCAAAACCGATGGATTTACCATGGGCGTTTTCAAAAATTCTCCTGCTTACAGTTATGCTCAGGGAAACGGATTTGATTATGTTTTGCTTGATGAAGTACCTATAAAATGCGGCGTGGAATATGCCGCTTCCTTTACAGATGACAATATCGGTGACAGCTTTCATTATACCTTTACTCCGGATAAAACTCAGGAGTATGTGATGTATTCTGTGGGCGGATGCGATACTTACGCAAAACTGTATCTTGACGGAGAGATTATAGCCCAAAATGACGACATTGATTCAAGTCAAAACGGATTTGGAATAAAACAAATTTTAAATAAAGGCAAAACATATGATTTGTATGTTACCTCAATGAAAATGACGGGTAATTTCAGCGTTCGCGTTTATCCTCAAAACATTGAAAATTTTGATGTTTATAACGGTAAAATCATCTTAAATGCGGCAGACGGCAGACTTGTCGGAAATAACAGGATTTTTGATATAACAAAAGATATGATGAAGGCTTTTGTTGTTGATTTAACTTTTGCCGACGGTACGGTTGACAGTCTGTATATTGATGATTATATTGCGGGCGAGCACCTTAAGAATGTTGACAATCAGCGTGAGAAGCCTTTTTCTTGCGGAAATAACAAAGGCTTGTTTTCTTTAGGCGACAAAACCGCAACATATGATATTTATGTTGAACACAGTTATGCTCAAAAGGTTGTTGAGCCGACCGCTGACGATGACGGCTACACTCTTCATTACTGTATTAATTGCAATGTAAGCTACAAGGATAATTTTGTACCTACAACTTCGTATGTTGTTACCGGCAAGTGCGTTATGGCAGAGGATAGCTTTTATACCCATAACGAGGATGTGCCGTATTCTCATGTGTATATTACCGTTGACGGCAGAAGATACAATGTAAATGATGACGGTACATTTGCAATCAGGACTTTTGAAGATTGTTATATTACATTTAATAATCTTTACGGCGGAAATATTGTGAGAAAAATTGATGTTACGAATAACGGGAACTATGATTTCGGCACAGTTGTGCTTAAAGGATATGACCTCAACGGTGACGGATATATAAATGCAAAGGACTATGCGATTTATTACAAAGAAATGAGAGAAAAACTCGGCGATGACTATTGGCGGTTTGGCGATAATTTCTTGATTTGGCAATAGAATAATTTTATTATAAAGGATATAGTGCACAATTATATCCTTTACTTTTTTTATATATTATAATATATAACTATTGAAAAAGATTGGCTTACAGGTTATAATATTTATATTAAAATGGAAAAATATGTCGTTGAGGTTTTCGGCATATGGGAAAGGACAAGACTTTATGAAAAAAGTTGCAATCATTATGGGTTCGGACAGCGATTTGCCTATCGTTACTCCGGCTATCAAACAACTCAAGGATTTGGGAATTGAAACCGAGGTAAGAGTTATGTCGGCACACCGTACTCCGGAGGCCGCACACGAATTTTCAAAAAACGCTGTTAAAAACGGTTTTGGCGTTATTATTGCCGCAGCAGGTATGGCGGCACATCTCGGCGGAGTTTTGGCTGCTTCAACAACTCTCCCTGTTATCGGAATTCCGTGTTCGGCAAAGGTGCTTGACGGTATGGACGCAATGCTTGCAACTGTTATGATGCCTCCGGGAATCCCTGTTGCTACAGTCGGTGTAAATGCGGCTAAAAATGCGGCACTTCTTGCAGCGGAAATTTTGGCTGTGGGCGATGACGGGCTTATGAGCAAACTCGTTGCTATGCGTGAGGATATGGCAAAGCAGGTAGAAGAAAAAGACAAGGCTCTTCAAGAAAAAATCAAAGAAATATAACAATTAGGATATAAGGAGAATACATTATGGAAAAAAGCTTCAGCGAAAGCTATGCGGCAGCAGGTGTAGATGTAACAGCGGGATATAAGTCGGTTGAACTTATCAAATCACATGTTAAAAGAACAAACATTCCGGGAGTTATCGGCGGTATCGGCGGATTTGGCGGTATGTTTGAACTTGCGGCAAATGAATACAAAAATCCTGTTCTCGTTTCGGGTACAGACGGTGTAGGTACAAAAATCAAGCTTGCTTTTCTTATGGATAAGCACGACACAATCGGCATTGACTGCGTTGCAATGTGTGTAAACGATGTTGCATGTTCAGGCGCAAAACCGCTCTTCTTCCTTGATTATATTGCTTGCGGCAAGAACTATCCTGAAAAGATTGAGCAAATCGTTAAAGGTGTTGCAGACGGTTGCGTTCAGTCGGGCTGTGCACTTGTAGGCGGCGAAACCGCAGAACATCCGGGTATGATGCCGGATGAGGAATATGACCTTGCAGGCTTCACAGTTGGTATCGGTGAAAAGGACAAGCTTGTATCAGGCGAGCACCTCAAGGCAGGCGACGCTATTATCGGTGTTGCTTCATCGGGTATTCACTCAAACGGATTTTCGCTTATTCGCAAGGTGTTCAACATCAACAGCGAAACTATTGCCGTTAAGTATGATGATCTTGGCACAACCCTCGGTGAAACACTCCTCACTCCTACAAGAATTTATGTAAAGCCTCTCCTTGCTCTTATGGACAATGTGAGAGTAAACGCTATTTCTCACATCACAGGCGGCGGTTTTTACGAAAATGTACCGAGAATGCTCAACGATGATACTCTTGCCGTTATCGAAAAGGACAAATGCTTCAAGCTTCCTATTTTTGACCTTATTCAAAAAACAGGCAACATTTCCGAGCATGATATGTATAATACATTTAATATGGGCACAGGTCTTATGCTTGCAGTTGATTCCGACAAGGCAGACGAGGCTGTAAGAATTCTTAACGAAAATGGCGAGCAGGCAACAATCATCGGCGAAATCAAAAACGGCGAAAAGGGAGTAGAAATATGCTGAACATAGCAGTGTTTGTGTCCGGCGGCGGAACAAATCTTCAGGCTCTTATTGACGCACAGGACAGAGGCGAAATCAAAAACGGAAAAATTACTTTTGTCCTTGCTTCAAACGAAAACGCATATGCTCTTGAGCGTGCAAAAAAAGCCGGAATAGAAAGCACGGTTGTCAACCGAAAAGCATATGATACAAAAGCGGATTATGACAAAGCTGTACTCAAAGCTCTTGAGGGCAGAAATATCGACTTGATTGTTCTTGCCGGATTTTTGTCAATTCTCGGCGAAGATTTGGTTAACGAATACAAAAACAGAATTATTAACATTCACCCAAGCCTTATTCCGCTTTTCTGCGGTGACGGTTTTTACGGCAAAAAAGTGCACACGGCTGTTCTCAACAGCGGTATGAAGGTTACGGGTGCAACCGCTCATTTTGTAAATGAAATTACCGACGGCGGAGCAATTATTTTGCAAAAGGCTGTTCCGATTGAACAGGGCGATAATGAGGATATTCTTCAATATCGTGTTATGCGTCAGGCTGAATGGGAAATTTTGCCTAAAGCCGTATCACTTTTCTGCGAGGGCAGAATTAAAATAAACGGAAATAAAACAGAAATTATTTGAGGTTAGATATGAATATAGAATCACTTGCAAAGGAACTTAACACAAATACATATCCGGGACGCGGTATTGTTCTCGGCAAATCAAAGGACGGCAAAAAGGCTGTAATCGCTTATTTCATTATGGGTCGTTCGGTTAACTCACGCAACAGAATTTTTGAAGAAAACGACAGAGGCGGTATTCGCACAAAGGCTTTTGACGAAAGCAAGATGGAAGACCCAAGCCTCATCATTTACAATCCTGTTCTTAAATTTGAGGACAAAACAATTGTTACAAACGGCGACCAAACAGACACAATTTATGATTGCTTTGCAAACGGCAAGTGCTACATTCACGCACTCCGCACTCGTGAGTTTGAGCCTGACGCACCGAATTATACTCCAAGAATTTCAGGTGTTGTTAAGCCAAACGGTGATTACAATATGTCAATCCTCAAATCAAACAACGGCGAGCCGCAGTGCGTAAGATGTTTCTTTGAGTATCCGGCAACAGCAGGCCTCGGACACTTCATCCACACATATAAATGTGACGGTGATCCGATTCCGTCATTTGAGGGCGAGCCGACTCCTGTTGAAATCGGTGACGAAAGCATTGACGATTTTACTAAAATGGTTTGGGATAACCTCAATGAGGACAACAAAGTTTCTCTTTTCACTCGTTATATTGATCTTGAAACAGGTGCAGAGGAAACAAGAATTATTAATAAAAACAACTGATTATATTCGGAGGATATTATGAGAGTATTGGTAGTAGGTTCGGGCGGCAGAGAACACGCTCTTATCAGAAAAATCAAAGAATCAAGCAAGGTTGATTACATTGCATGCTGTCCGGGCAACGGTGGCATTTCGTATGATGCGGAATGTTTTGATGTCGGCGCAACCGATATTGACGGCGTGGTTGAGCTTGCAAAAAAGATAAAGGCTGATTTTGTAGTTGTCGCTCCTGATGATCCGCTTGTACTCGGTATGGTAGATGCACTCAACGAGGCAGGTTTTGCAACCTTCGGTCCAAAGGCAAATGCGGCAATTATTGAAGGCTCAAAGGTTTTCTCAAAGGACCTTATGGAAAAATATAACATTCCTACCGCCGAATACAAGGTGTTCAATGACCCGGCGGATGTAATTGATTATATAAAGGAAAAGAACGAATTTCCTACCGTTATCAAGGCTGACGGTCTTGCACTCGGCAAGGGCGTAATCATTCCCGAAACACTTGATGAAGCTGTTGCAGGTGTAAAGGAAATTATGGAAGATAAGATTTTCGGCGATTCGGGCAACAATGTTGTTGTTGAGGAATTCCTTACAGGTCCCGAAGTATCGGTTCTTGCATTCACAGACGGCAAGTGCGTAAAACCTATGGTGACTTCTATGGACCACAAGCGTGCACTTGACGGTGACAAGGGTCTTAATACAGGCGGTATGGGTACTGTTTCTCCAAATCCTTATTATACAGAGGAAATTGCCAAAGAATGTATGGAAAAAATCTTTGTTCCTACTATTGAGGCGATGAACAGCGAGGGCAGAACCTTTAAGGGTTGCCTTTACTTTGGATTGATGCTCACTCCAAAGGGACCGAAGGTAATTGAGTATAACTGCCGTTTCGGCGACCCTGAAACACAGGTTGTTTTGCCAAGACTTAAAACTGATATTATCGACATTTTCGAGGCTATCAACAACGGCACTCTTGCGGATTTGGACATCGAGTGGGACGAGAGAGCTTGCACTTGCGTAATTATGGCTTCGGGCGGTTATCCAAAATCTTATCCAAAGGGAATTGAGATTACCGGTCTTACCGACGGTCAGCTTGACGGTGTAACCGTTTATCACGCAGGCACAAAACTTCAAGACGGCAAACTCGTAACCGCCGGCGGCAGAGTTCTCGGCGTTACCGCACTCGGCAATGATTTAAAGGATGCATTTGCTAAATCTTATGCCGCTGTGGAAAAAATTCATTTTGACGGTGCTCATTACAGAAAAGATATCGGTGCAAAAGCGCTCAAGGCTTTGCAGTAAATATGAACAAATTGTCAATTTTGTTTAAAAATACAAAATGTTATTGACAATTATACAAAACGGAATTATACTAATTTCGTAATTTTAATACGCCATAAGTGCGTCACTATGTACGCAAAATATGATATATAAATAGAAATAAATATATATTTTGGGGGTTTGACTATGGCAACTGTCAAAAAAAGTAATACAAAGAAAATTGTATGGGCAGTTATAGCTGTTATTCTTGTTGTTGCTATTGTAATAACAAGTGTTGTCTTTGCTAAACGCGGCAAAAGAACAGAAGTAACGCTTAATACAGTATCTACAAACTCTATCACTCAGACCGTATCTTCAACAGGACAGGTAAGTTCGGGCGTTAAAAAAGAATATAAGCCGGGCACCGTTGCTACTGTTAAAAAGGTTTATGTAAAAGTCGGTGATAAAGTAAAAAAAGGCGACAAGCTTGCTTCGTTTGACACAAGCACTCTTGATTCACAGGTGGCAAGTCTAAATTCGGCTTATGCAAATTCAAATGCTTCGTATCAAGAGGCTGTTCAGCATCAGGCAGAAGCAGCAAAGCAGCTCAGTGCAATTAATAAGAATATTGCAAAGACCGAAAAAACTTTGAAAAAGCTTCAAAAGGCAGAGCAGAAAAAGCAAAGCACTACCGCTACCACCGTTACTCAAAAACAAACAACAACTGCGGCAGTTTCAACAACAAAACCTAATATTACTATGCCAACCAGACCTTCGGCATCAACTACCGAATCAACAACAAAGTGTGAGCACGAACTTGGTGCACCGTATAAGCAGAATAATTATGCTTATCACTATGCAACATGTTCAAAGTGCGGTGCAACCGTTCAGGAAATTCATTCTTTCGCTTCTCCTGTAAAGGTTGACAATAATATCCATACATACACTTGCACAAAGTGCGGATATGTAAAGAAAGAAGCACATATTTTTGAATCAAACTCGCTCAGTGCAACATGTACAGTATGTGGTGCACAGCGTACAACAGGCTTTAACGAAACAGAAGTAAAACTTGAAATCGCTCTTGAAGAACTTCAACCGGTTTTTGATTCTCTCAAAGATCTCGGTGAAGCTTCAAAGCAAATTGTTGAGCTTCTTACAGGTCTTGCAAAGGATCTTGCGGCTATTGCAAAAGATGTTGATGATTTATCCAATACAATTACTCTTGTTGCCAACACAATTATGCAACAAATCGCTTCGGGCAACTGGAGTGCAGAAAAAATCGCAGACGCAGTCGGCAAGTCGGTTACAGCCGCTATCAAACAGGGTATGATTGAATTTATCGACAGCGGCGCTGCTGTTAAAATGATTGAAACTGCTGTTAAATCTGTTAATTGGAAAGCAATCGGCAGAGGTATTGCCGAGTCGGATAATTTTGGATTGGCTTCGGCTCAGGTTCAACTTGCCGCTCTTTATGCCCAAAAAGAAGTTTATACAATTACGGCTTCAGCATCAACCGTTAATGCTCAAAAGCAGGCAAAGGATGCCGCAAAGAAAGCATATGACACAACTAAAAATGCAAGAGATGACCTTGCTAAGGGTTGGATAGCTGAATTTTCCGGTGTTATCACAACCTGTGATATTGAATCCGGTTCACAAACAACCGCACTTTCAACAGGTCTTACTCTTGAAAATATGAAAAAGAGAGTTGTTACAATTTCTCTCGGTGAATATGATGTTCACAAGGTTAAAGAGGGAATGGCTGCAACAGTTAAAACAGCGTACGGTACATATGACGGTGTTGTTGCTTCAATCGCTCCGACTGCAACAGGCGGTTCACAAGGCTCAATGCTTGACAGTGTTGGTTCAATGGCAGGTATCAGCGGTCTTTCATCACTCACAAATTCAGGTGCGGGCGTTGAATGTAAGATTGTTGTTGACCACCCTGATGAAAACATCATTGTTGGTTTTGACGCAGATGTTGAAATCGTAACAGGTACATACACTGATGTTCCTTGTGTCCCTATTGAATCCATAGTTCTTGAAAAAGAGGGCACATATGTTTATCTTTATGACTCGGAGGAAGGAACTGTAACAAAAACAAAGATTGAAACAGGTGCAACCTCGGATACTTCATATGAGATAAAGTCAGGAATTTCACTTGGTGACCAAATTGTTGCCACTCCTCAAACAGATTATGAGGAAGATACATTCAAAGTAAAAGTTGTAACCAATAAAACTAAATAAGAGGTAATATAGGTGAATATAACAGAAAGCTTAAAAATCGCTGTAAAGTGTATAAAAGCAAACTGGATGCGTTCCGTTCTTACCATGCTTGGAATTATTATCGGTATCACCTCTGTAATTATGATTGTCGGTGCAGGTACGGGTGTGCGTGACTATATCGTTGGACTTATTGAAGATATGGGCTCAAATGCCGTGCTTGTGTCGGTTGATACAACACAGGCAACCGATAATGACTATATTACACTTGACGATGTAGAAAATATAAAAACAAAGGTTTCGGGCGTTGAGCGTTGCTCGCCAATGCTTATGGGCTTTGGTAATGCAACTATTGATGCAACCGCAACCGAAGCAACGGTAATGATGGTAGGCGTAAACAGCGATGTTCAGTTTGCCATGACAAATACGTGTGAATACGGCAGATTCTTTACGGATGAGGAATATGCCGCAAATGCACCTATAGCTGTTATGGGTCTTGAATCGGCAAAAACAGCCTTCGGTTACGAGGATGCAACAGGTCAAAGCATAACGGTTTCTTCATCCGGCAAATCAATGAAAATTAAGGTTTGCGGTGTTGCCAATATTGATGCAATGGTTAATTCGTTGGGCGGAAGCAGCAATATGGGCTCGATGTTCCAAAACGGCTCGGATAAGCCGATGATTGCACTCTTTATGCCTTGTACAACGCTTACTCAGATTACAGGTGCAAGTGCAAACCTCTCCAATGTTTTTGTAATTGCAGAGGAGGGCAAGGATTACGATGCTGTCGGCAATGCAACCGTAAACTATTTAAAGGCCGTTCACGGTAATTATTCAAACGGTATGTATACAGCTCAAAATATGGCTACATATATTGAGATTGTTGATATTATTATGAAGGTTCTTACAATCTTTATTGCCGGTGTAGGTGCAATTTCCCTTATCGTCGGCGGTATCGGTGTAATGAATATTATGCTTGTATCGGTAACTGAACGAACGAGGGAAATCGGTATCAGAAAATCGCTTGGTGCTAAAACCCGAGTGATTACAATGCAGTTCCTGACCGAATCGGTCATATTGTGCTTGATAGGCGGATTTATAGGCGTCGTCTTGGGTGTCGCAGGAGCTTTTGCCGCGTGCTCGATAATAGATATAACGCCTAAGATAAGTATTTGGCTTATCCTTTTGGCACTCCTGTTCTCATCGGGTGTAGGATTATTCTTCGGTATTTATCCTGCAAAGAAAGCTGCTCAGCTCAGTCCTATTGATGCACTTCGTTCAGAATAATAAATAAAACAAACAGTCCTCTCCAAAACGGATAGGACTGTTTTTATTTTATCGTGGTATAGCATTTTTGTAGGGGGAAGATGATATTATCTTCCGGTGCTGAATTTTAGCTTTTATTCGGATATAAGAAAATCGGTATCGCTTGATTTAGCGATACCGATAATTTTTAGGGAAGTTATTACTGATTATTTTTCAGCGTATTTGTCGTCACCGTTCCAGCTGTACATAGCTCTGATGCCCTTACCTACTTCTTCAAGTTGGTGAGAAGCTTCAAGCTCTCTTGTAGCTCTGAAGTGTGCCCAGCCGTTGTTTGCTTCTGTGATGAACTTAGAAGCAAATGTACCGTCTTGGATTTCACGAAGGATTTGCTTCATTTCCTTCTTAGTTTCGTCTGTTACAAGACGCTTACCTGTTTCGTAGTCACCGAACTCAGCAGTATTTGAAATTGAGTATCTCATCTTTGAGAAGCCGCCTGAATAAATAAGGTCAACGATAAGCTTCATTTCATGGATACATTCAAAGTAAGCGTTTCTTGGGTCGTAACCTGCTTCAACAAGTGTTTCAAAACCTGCTTTCATAAGAGCTGTAACACCGCCGCAAAGAACAGCCTGCTCACCGAAGAGGTCTGTTTCTGTTTCGCACTTAAATGTTGTTTCAAGGATAGCAGCTCTTGCACCGCCGATGCCTGCACCGTAAGCAAGTGCTGTGTCGAGGCAGTGACCTGAAGCATCTTGATATACTGCTACGAGGCAAGGAGTACCTTTGCCTTCTTTGTACTCTGATCTTACTGTGTGACCTGGAGCCTTAGGAGCAATCATAAATACATCTACATTTGCAGGTGGTACGATTTGCTTGAAGTGGATGTTAAAGCCGTGTGCAAATGCAAGTGCTTTGCCTTCTGTGAGGTATGGAGCGATATCGTTCTTGTAGATTGCAGCTTGCTTTTCATCAGGTGTAAGTACCATGATGATGTCTGCAGCCTTAACTGCTTCTGCTGTTGTCATAACCTTAAGGCCAAGGTCTTCAACATGCTTCCATGATTTTGAACCTTCGTAAAGACCAACGATTACATTTACGCCGCTTTCGTGAAGGTTGAGTGCGTGAGCGTGACCCTGTGAACCAAAGCCGATGATAGCAACTGTCTTGCCGTCAAGTACGCTCAAATTACAATCTGATTCGTAAAAAATTCTAGCTTCTGCCATTTTTATTTCCTCCGAAAAAATAATATTTTGTTTTGTTTGGCTGTCGGACAAGTTGACTGACAACCGTTTGATTTATTTCTTAATTCACATTATATATCGTATGATGTCATATGTCAATAGAAATTTTTAATTTTTTTATAATCCTTCCATTGCGTGCAAAATATGGAGCCTCATTGCTGTTCTTGCACCCTCTGCGTTTCGTGCTTTGAGGAAGTCCATAATCAGCCTGTCATCGTTCAAATTGTTTTTGTTGATGTTTTCATCTTTTTGCATAACAATTACGCCGTTTTTAATTGCATTGAAGATAATCGGCATAAATTGTTTTACAAACGCATTGTGCGTTGCGTTTGCGATGCTTTCATGGAACTTTTGCTCTTCATATGTTCTGTCTTCGCCCGATTTTATCTTTGCTTCAACAGCTTCGCCGAACTTGCAAATAATCGCTATTTCCTCGTCTGTTGCACGCTGTGCTGCATAATAAGCACAATCGGGTTCAAACATCAGCCTCATCTCAAATAAGTCGTCAAGACCGCTGCTGATTTCACCGAGGTCGTTACTTTCTATCGTAGTGTTTGATGTAACAAAAGTACCTTTGCCACGCTTGATTTCCAATATTCCGCCGAGCGTCAAAATTCTCACTGCTTCTCGCAGGGTGGAACGGCTGATACCGAGTTCTGCGGCAAAATCGTTTTCGTTAGGGAGCTTGTCACCTACTGAAAAGCGATGCTCGTTTTCTATCATAGATTTGATTCTTTTTGCTGTAATATCGGACAGTTTACTTGTATTTGACATAGCGCCATCTCCTTTATGTATGATAATACCACAAAACATCGTACAAGTCAATATGTTGTCAGACATCATATTTTTTAAATATTTTTGCAATAGCTATTGTAAATTGTGAACAAATGTTATAGAATGTAATTAATTCTAATATATAAAGGCAGAAGGTGTAATAATGAATAAAGCCGTAAAGGTAAGATATTATATTGAATCATTGTGCGTATATGATTTTAAACAGGACGAGATTATAAGCGCACTTTATGATTTGCTTAATTCTCTTGAGGACGAAACTGTTTTGACAAAGCAGAGCAGATTTTTCAATCTGTTGTCGTCACATCATTCGCTCAGACACTATGTGTCAAAGCTTATTTTGACAGATGATAATGTGTTTACCAAGGCAGCTGCGGCAGGCAAATGTGATGAACTTGACCCATCTATTCTTGACGGTGTAAAAGCCGATTTGGAAAAACTTGAGGTTATCGCCTCAATTTCGGCAGAGGATATTTATAAAGCAGAAGAGGACAGCGATATTGCCGATGTTCTCAAAACTATGCCAAAGTGGAATCCGAACGGCAGGGCAATGCTTCCGCTTACCGACGATTGGGCAGAACATATTGAAGATTTAAAAGCCTTTCACAGAACAAACGGCTACGGTATGTTTGCCAAATTTGTTGCGTTCACTTGGAGAAATGAGGAGTTTGTTCCGATTACGGCTATCGATTCTATTCGTTTGACCGACCTTAAAAATTATGAGGTTCAGCGTGGCAAGGTTGTTGATAATACCGTTGCGTTTATTTCTGATTTGCCGGCAAACAATGTTTTGCTTTACGGCGACAGAGGTACGGGCAAAAGTTCAACCGTTCACGCAATTCTTAATGAATACCGTGACAGGGGACTTCGTATGATTGAAATTTCAAAGGGCGATATTAACGATTTGACTATGATAAGAGAAAAGATTGCGGACAGTCCTATGAAATTCATAATCTTTATTGACGATTTGAGTTTTGACAATCACGATGATTCGTTCGGTGAATTAAAGGCGGCACTTGAGGGCTCACTTTCGGGCAGACAGAATAATACTCTTATTTATGCCACATCAAACAGACGCCATCTCATTAAGGAGAACTTCTCCGACCGTGAAAATGATGTCAACCGTTCCGATACTTTGCAGGAAGAACTTTCGCTTTCAGACAGATTCGGTCTTTCAATCACATTCATCAATCCCGATAAAAAGGATTTTGAAGATATTGTTCAAAAGATTGCAACCGACAGAGGACTTAAATCCGATATGGAAAAGATATTGTTCAATGCAGAACAGTGGGCAAGACGCAGAGGCGGTCGCTCTCCGAGATGTGCCCGTCAGTTTATCGACTATGTTGAAAGCTGTGAAAAGCGAAATATCGAATGGTAAAAATTTGATAAATATGAATTAATTAATTGTTAAAAATATTAACTCTTTGTTTACTCAAAATACAAATTGTGAACAAAATCGTTTGATATTATGGGTGCAAAGAGAAGAAAGAAAGGAAAACGATTATGGCAAATAAAATTCTTGTAGTTGACGATGATTTAAACATCTGCGAACTTCTCAAACTTTATCTTGAAAATGACGGTTATGTGGTATTCACCGCAAACGACGGTCAGGAAGCTGTTGATATGTTCCAAAACAAGACACCCGATTTGGTGCTCCTTGACATTATGCTCCCTAAAAAGGACGGCTGGCAGGTTTGCCGTGAAATCAGAAAAACATCATCTGCTCCGATTATTATGCTCACAGCAAAGGGCGAAACCTTTGACAAGGTGCTTGGCTTGGAACTTGGTGCAGACGACTATGTTGTTAAGCCTTTTGATGCAAAAGAGGTTATGGCAAGAGTTAAAGCTGTTCTCCGCAGAACAACAGGCGACAGCGAATCAACAGAAACCGAAAAAAAGGTTGTTATCTATGACAATCTTGAAATTAATATTCAAAATTATGAGATGAAGGTAAAAGGCGTGCCTGTTGACACCCCTCCTAAAGAACTTGAACTCATTTATCACTTCGCTTCAAATCCAAACAGGGTTTATACCCGTGACCAGCTTCTTGATGAAGTATGGGGATTTGATTATTACGGCGACTCCCGTACAGTCGATGTGCATGTAAAAAGACTCCGTGAAAAGCTTGAGGGCGTATCGGACAAATGGTGCTTAAAGACCGTTTGGGGCGTTGGTTACAAATTTGAAACAAAGGACTAAATTGAATTATGGCATTACGAAAAGGTAAAAGACAAAACCTGTTTACCAAATACTTTTTGATATTTGTTGCCATTTTTCTTTTTATGCTTACGGTTATGGGTACAGTGCTCATAACGATTGTTAACGCTTATTCTCTCAGTGAAAAGACAGACCTTTTGAGTGAAAATACAAAAACACTTGCAAATACAATATCGCAGAATATGATTGTAAATAATATGAACAGTGATTATTCTGCATATAAGGAAAGTATTTGTGAAAACCTTTCTATGGTGTCGGGTTGTATAGATGCCGATGTGTTTGTTTGTGATGCCGGCGGCAGTATAATTATGTGTAAGGACCAAACCGGACTTAAAGGATTTGTTACCGGAGAAACGGTGTGCAAAAATCATAAAAATTTTGTAATCGGTGACAAACAGCTTCAGCGTGTGTATGAGGGTGCTTCAATCGGCAAGGCAATGATTAACGGCGAATCGTATTATGTTGTCGGTACGGCAATAAAAACCTCGTTTGATGCAAATAATTTAACTGACAACAATCAAATTATAGGTACGGTTTTTGCAGTTACACCGACAGGCTCGCAGGGCATTGTTTCGCTTGTTATGAAGTCGTTTTTGATTATTGCAATTATTTGTCTCGGCATTGCCTGCATAGTTATTTGGCAGGTTACAAAGCATATGGTTACTCCGCTTCAGCAAATGAGTGCGGCGGCAAAGCGTTTTGCGGTAGGCGACTTTTCATACAGAGTTAATATCAACACAAACGATGAACTTGCGGATTTGGGCTATGCTTTTAACGAAATGGCAGATGCTCTTGACAAACTCGAAAGCTCAAGACGGTCGTTTGTTGCAAATGTTTCGCACGAACTTAAAACGCCGATGACATCCATTGCAGGATTTATTGACGGTATTCTTGACGGAACAATTCCAAAAGAAAAAGAGGATTATTATCTAAAGATTGTATCGGATGAAGTAAGGCGACTTTCCCGTCTTGTTGTCGCAATGCTTAATATGAGCAAGATTGAATCGGGCGACTTCCAGATGAAACCTAAGCCGTATAATCTTTCTGATCAAATTATTCATATTCTTTTGACCTTTGAGCAAAAGATAGAAAAGAAAAATATAGAAATCCGAGGACTTGATAATCTTGAGCCTCATCACATTGTAGCCGATACGGATATGATTTATCAGGTTATTTACAACTTGTTTGACAATGCCGTTAAGTTTACAAATGACGGAGGATATATAGAGATTAATGTTGCCGATGTTGGCGACAATGTTCAGGTCAGCATCAAAAACAGCGGTGAGGGTATTGACGCTTCGGAGCTTTCTCGTGTGTTTGAAAGATTTTACAAGGTTGACAAATCACGCTCACTTGATGCAAAGGGTGCAGGCCTCGGACTTTATATAGTAAAAACAATGGTAGAGATGCACGGCGGCAGAATTTTTGCAAGGTCGGACAGTAAGACCGAAGCGGAATTTGTGTTTACTCTTCCAAAATCAAAATAAAAGGAGAATCGTCATGGACGAATATAACAACAATCAAAATAATGTAAGCGGCGGCAATGATATGCCCAACGGCGAGTATCATTTTGTACCGCCAAGACAAAATCAACCGCAAAATAATACAAATCAGGGCTCACAGCCCAATCAATATTCACAGCCTGTAAATCAGGGCCGGTACTATCAAAACAATACACGCCCTAATAACGGCATATATTACACACCAAACAATGCAAATATGTATGGCAGACCTGTTGCACCGGCTCCGAAGCCGCCTAAGAAAAAGAATAAGGCGCTCAAGGTTGTCATCATTGTTGCAATCGTTGTTGTAGCTGTTTCAATCTTTGGCATTGTCGCTTCTGTTGTCGGCAACAAATCATATGAAAATTTTAAAGAAAGCACAACTCAAAGCGAATCATCCGACAGCACAAAGGGCGGAGCAAAGATTAACGACAGCAAGGGTGATGTTGCAACAAAGGACAACAACGGTAATTTGACCGTTGCCGGCGTTGCAAAAAAGACAATTGACTCCTGCGTTCTCATTTCGGTTTATTCCGAGCAGAATTCATATTATGATTTCTACAATTTCGGTCAAAGTCAAGACAGCGGTTCTGATGAACAAACTTTATCGGGCGAAGGTTCGGGCGTTATTATGAGCGAAAACGGCGGAACAACATATATTATGACTGCGGCTCATGTTATTTCGGACGGTTCAACCTTTAAGGTAACAACAAATGACGGCAAAACCTATGATGCAACAATTGTAGGATATGACAGTCAAACCGATATAGGCGTGCTTTCAATCAAGGCAAGCGGTCTTCAGGTTGCCGAGTTTGCCAACAGCGATGACATCGTTGTCGGTGAGCAGGCAGTAGTTATCGGTTGCCCGGGCGGCAGTAAATTTATGAACAGCGTTACAACAGGTATTGTATCTGCTCTTGACCGTCCCGTTTCATCATCAATCGGTTATGATAACGAGTGTATCCAAACAGATGCGGCTATCAATCCGGGTAACTCGGGCGGTGCTCTTTTCAATATGAGCGGTCAGGTTATCGGCATCAATTCATCAAAGATTGCTTCAACGGATTATGAGGGTATGGGATTTGCCGTACCGAGTAATACAGCGGTTAAAACAGCAAACAGCCTTATTAAAAACGGTTATGTAGCAGGCAGAGCAAAACTCGGCATCACCTACAATACAATTACAAATGCATCAAATGCAAGTGCAATTCTTGCTGCTTTGGAACAAAAGGGCTACAAGGATGCCGAAGGCACAATGATTATCGGTGAAGTTGATTCTGAATCAGACCTTGCAAACAAAAATGTTAGACAATATGATATGATTGTTGCCATTAACGGAAAGACAATGACTTCAACCGATGTGCTTACAAACATTCTCAGCAAGTCATCACCCGGCGATACGGTTACACTTACAATAGCAAGAATTGAGAATAATAATCTTAAAATCTTTGATGTAAAGTGTAAGCTTATTGAGAGTAAAGGCTAAATAAAAAGTAATACTGTTTTCTGGAGACGGACTTTGTTCGTCTCCTTTGTTTTTTAGATTGCAGATAAAGCTATTAACAGTTTAAGGGACTGCCACTTATAAATGTGACAGTCCCTGTGTTTTTGTTGATTTATAGAAACTATTTATTGATAATTTACATTATCTGCCTTTGTTATGTTGTAAATTGAATCAAGTTGTGCATTGTCGTCAAGTGCACTGAATTTATCGTTTTGGTAATCGGTTGTGCCTTTGTAATCGGCAAGGTAGTTTTGCTTCATAGTAAGTATTTTGTCGCCTTTGCCTTTGTAATTTTTGATGATTAATTCGGGTGTGCCGTCGTTATCCAAATCTTTGATTAAATATTGCATTTTCGCCTTGACATCATCGCTTGTGTTGTTGATTGCCCATTGAACAGCCCAATAGTATTGACGGTGAACATTGTCGCTGTAAAGCGATTTGCGTTCTTTAACCCCATAGTTTACGGGGATTGATTTTTTAAACGCCATATAGTCGTATTGCGGTCGCCATTGGTCACCTGTTTCCACGGTATTGTTAAATGTATCTTCGTCGGCTTCAACATCAAGGTAGGTAATGCCTTTCAGTTCCTTGTCCTCTTTGTAAACAGCGTCCCAAAAAGCGTGGTGCTTGATGGTCTTTACATTTTTCGGAATGTACATATAGTTGAGTGCTCTTGTGTAATAAAGGCAGTCCGAACCGATAAATTCCAAACTTTCCGGCAGGGAATTGTAAATTGTTTTCATCGAGTCAACGGCTTTGTATGTTGTGTCCGTAATAGGCGTGTCGGTTGTGTAGGTGAAAATGTTTGTCAAGACTGTGTTTTTGAACACAGCCATATTGTCCATTTTTGTTACGCCCTCAGGTATGTAAAGGTCAACGATGTTGCTGTATGCAAATGCAAGCTCGTTGATTTTTGTAACTGTTGACGGAATAACATATGTGCGGCAAAGCCTGTTGTAGGTTTGGTAATACTGCTCGTCATAGAGCTTGTTTGTGCCCCACATTCTTTCAACAAGATTGTTACCTTTTTCATCAACTAAATTACCGTTTTCATCGGTAATTTTTGATATAAATTTGCGGTTGCCCTTTTTGTCGATTTTTTCATCTGCGTAGCCGTTTTCAATCATCAGCTGCAAATCGTGATAGTTAGGGTAAAATACCGCTTCGGTTACATCTTTGTTGTAAACAACGCCGTCAAGGTCGCAGTAGTTAGGGTTTTGGTCGTCAATCCACACATTGCGAACATACCAACAGCTGTAAATTGCCTTGCTGTCTATGTATTTTACATCCTTGCCGAATGTGATGTTGTGCAGTGTTTCGTCACCGTTAAACGCATATTCGTGGATGGATGTGATAGGCTTTGATGTGTCTTTTTTGCCTGTGTCGAGGTCAACTACATAGTCAATGGTGATGTCGGTTATGCCGCCCGGATTTGAAAATCTCACAAGTTCATATGTGCCGTCATCAAGCTGTTTGTATTTGTATGTGTCGCTGTGTATTGCTTTTACGGAAAAGAACATTGCCGCAAAAATTGCAATTAACAGTACAACGATGAAGATAATCTTTTTGGTTTTTGCGTTGTCGTACGGTTGATTGATGTGAGGCTTTTGCAGTCCTTCGATTTGATATGTCCAAATTTCATCTTCGGGAATATCGAGGGTGTAAGCCTGAGCTGTTTCCTGAGTTTCAAGTGCCTCCTGTGCAAGGAAGTCGTCATTTTGCTTTTGTTTTTTCTTTTTGCTCATGATACAACCTCCTCAAGTTCTTTTTCTTCTTCGGCAACTTCAACTATGCCGTGTTCCTCGTTATATTGTTTTCTTGTAACTTCTTCACGGCGACGCAAAACTTCCATAACTTTGTTTTGCTTATCATCGTTGTAATCCCAAAAGATATACGGTATCGTCATAAGAAGATAGCCTATAATATCTATTATAATAGGTACAACAATGATTTTTACTCTTGACGAGTCGATGAAAAGTACATCCCAGTTTGTGTTGAAGCCGAATTTGAGAAGCAACAACGGAATGATAAGTCCTACAAATGAGGTGATAGGACCTGTGAACCAGCCGAACACGCCGGCAAAACTTTCAAGTCTTTCACCCGAAAGGTACATTTGATAGTCGTTTACACGAATGTCCATATCGTGCGAGATTGACTTAGGTACGGTTTGGAACATTTCGGTTATGAACAGCATAACTACCGAAAGCGAACCGCAAAGAATGAGGTTGTCGCCGCAGAAGATGTAACAGCAAACAATTATGCTGTAGCATACGGCACGGGAAAGCTGATAGAATATCATAACCTGCTTGTAGGTAAATCTCTTGATAAAATACGGAGTGAACAGGTCGGGCGGAGTGCCGGCAAAGCTGACAAGTGCAACAATAAGACTGTATGTAAGGCCCGTCAGTCTGAAAGTGTAAAGGTACAAAATTGTTGTAAACGCAAGCATACCGTTGCCGAGCGAATCCAAAAGGCTAACGATTGTTTGAATCCATCTGTATTTGTTGCGAAGAACGCCAAACATACCGTCCCAGAAATTGATTTTAACCTTCTTTTCAAGAGGCGGTTGCGGAATTCTTTCTTTAATTTTGCCCGCAAATATCATTGTGATAACGGCAAAAATCGTAAATGTAACAGGAATAATCCATTTGAACACGGCAATGTCAGCCCAGTCGTTTGGGCACTTGTCGATGATTGCCGGCAAAATGATTGCCAAAATTGATTGGAATAGGTGAGAAAGCTTTATAGGATAAGACCTTACAAAGATACGCTCACGCATATTAGGTGAGATGTTTTGCGTACAGGTTTCAAGATTGTTGTTAAAACCAAAGAGGTTGTAGATTGAGAACAGCAGGTTTGCAACCCAAACTCTTGTTGTAACATCTGTGATTGTTGAATAAAACGGAAGCCAGCCGATGAGCCAAACCATTATGATTTTCGGCACAACATCACAGTAAAGGCTGTACTTGTATCTGCCGAACTTCGGTATAAGCTTTTTTCTGTAAAAAATATTACGGGCACCGGACCAGCCGTTCCATAAAATGTGGGTGCCGAAAATTTTGATAACTGATGCGGCAGTAACGCCCTCAAGCCCGTTGAGGTAGGCAACAAGCTTGTTTGTTTCGGGCAGAAATGCCGAAAAATCGCCGAATATCATTGCAAGTCCGGCGGCTATTAAAAAGAAATATAATCCGTAAAAGTTACGCTCGGTTTTCTTTGGCAAAAATCCGAGGTTGTCGTTGATTACCCATCCTATAAGCGTCCAAACATAGTTGAGCGGCATATTGATGAGGGAGATAATTGCGTATGTAAGATATGGCAGCTTGTAGTGATACATCATCAAATAGCAGCCTGCGGCAAAGCTGATGTATTCAAGCGTTTTGTTGCCGGCATAGTTTGCACCTACGCCAAACAGAATATCCACATATTCTTTATATGGAACATATTTGCCCTTTGCAGGCTTGTTCCAATGCGTTTTAATTTCGGTAAAAAGTCCTTTTACCTTTGAACCTTTATTTCCCATTCATTTCCTCCTAAAGCGCTGTACTTATTAAATAATAACATATTTTTAGCAAAAAATTAACTGTTTTTTGTATAAATTGTGCACAAAGTTTTAGAAAGGAATTTTACATTTTGTACAAATTGATATTTTAGACTAAAAAAAGGACATCACGAGGGATGTCCTTATAATGTATTAATATATGATTATAGTACCTTTGAAAGGAAGTCAACCAATCTTTGGTCTTTCGGATGATTGAAAATGTCATCCGGCGTGCCTTGCTCAAGGATTTTGCCCTCGTCCATAAAGATAACTCTTGTGGCAACCTCTTTTGCAAAGCCCATTTCGTGAGTTACGATAACCATTGTCATGCCTTTGTTTGCAAGTTGTTTCATTACCTGCAAAACTTCGCCTACCATTTCAGGGTCAAGTGCAGAGGTCGGCTCGTCAAAAAGCATAACTTCAGGCTCCATACAAAGTGCTCTTACAATGGCAACCCTTTGCTTTTGACCGCCCGAAAGTTGGCTCGGATAAGAATCCGCTCTGTCACGAAGTCCAACGGTTTCAAGAAGTTCGAGTGCCTTTGCTTCTGCTTCTTCCTGCGACTTTTTGAGCAACTTCATCGGTGCAATAGTCATATTGCGCAGAATTGTCATATTAGGGAAGAGGTTGAAGTGCTGGAACACCATACCCATCTTTTGTCTGTGCTTGTTGATGTTGAGCTTTGGGTTTGTTAAATCCTCGCCGTCAAAAATGATGTGACCAGCCGTCGGAATTTCAAGGAGATTGAGCGAACGAAGCATTGTTGATTTGCCCGAACCGGAAGGACCGATGATAACAACAACTTCGCCTTGATTGATTTCAAGGTTAACTCCGTCAAGAGCTTTAACTTCGCCGCCGAGATAATATTTTTTTACATCATTTACGGAAATAAGTGCATTATCTTTCATTTTTACGAAGTCTCCTTTCAAGTATTCCTACCAATTTTGTAAGGAGCATAACAATTACAAGGTAAATGAGTGCTACCGACAAAAGAGGCATATAGTAAGAATATGTTGAAGCCGAGATGCTTGAACCTGCCTTTGTAAGGTCGGTTACGGCAACATAGCCGGCAACGGATGTTTCTTTGAGAAGTGCAATGAATTCGTTGAGAAGTGTAGGCAATACAGCCTTGAACATCTGCGGTAAAATAATGTATCTCATAGTTTGGAAGTAGTTGAAACCGATTGAACGGCCTGCTTCAAACTGACCTTCGTCAATAGACATAATGCCGCCGCGGAAAATCTCTGCAACATATGCGCCTGAGTTGATGCCGAATGCAAAAATCGCAACCGCAATACCGTTTGACGATGCGGCAAAAATGATAAAGTATGTGATAAGGAGCTGAACAACTACCGGTGTACCTCTGATAACCGTGAGGTAAAGTTTGCATATGAAATTGAGAATTCTCATAATGAAGTAGGTGAAGCCGCCGCGAAGCTTGAGTGTTTCTTCGTTTTTGTCGTATGAAGAACGCACTGCGGCAATGAGCACACCTATTACTATGCCGATAACTGCGGCAACAAGCGTAATTTCAAGTGTGTGACCCAAACCCGTAACCATATACTTCCATCTGTCTTTTTGTATAAAGTTGAGGTCAAACTGACTTTTAAAGTTTTCAACAAAAGCCGGAGCTTTCATTAATATTGTATCTAACATTTTATATCTCCATAAATAAAGGCGAACTTAATTGTTCGCCTTAATCTGTGTTAATTCAGCCGAATCAGTCTGCTGTAATGTACTTGTTAACAATCTTTTGAAGTGTGCCGTCAGCAATGAGTTCTTTAAGAGCATCGTTAACCTTTTTCTGAAGCTCTGTGTTATCCTTCTTGAAGCAGATAGCGTAATCCTCTTCTGCATATGAAGTTTTAAGGATTTCCAAGCCTTCGTTTGCTGCAACAAATGACTTTGCCGGCTCGTTATCGATAATTACACAGTCAATCTTGCCTGCGAGAAGAGCCTGAACTGCGTCTGCGCCCTTGTCGTATTCCTGAACAGCTTCGTCACCGAAGTCGTCCTTTGCATAGATGTCGCCTGTTGTACCGAGCTGAACACCGATTTTTGTCTTTTCGCTGAGGTCGTCAACCGACTTGATGGCGCTGCCCTGCTTAACAATGATTGACTGAATACCTGTTGCATAAGAATCAGAGAAAGCAACGCTCTGCTCTCTTTCAGGAGTAACAGTCATGCCTGCCATACCCATATCGTACTTGCCGCTTTGTACGCCGGGGATGATAGCGTCAAACTTTGTGTCAACGATTTCAAGCTTCATGCCGAGTTTGTCAGCGATAGCCTGTGCAACCTCTGCATCAATACCTACAACCTTGTCGCCCTCTTTGTATTCGTAAGGAGGAAATTCGGCGTTTGTAGCCATTGTCAATGTTTCCTGTGTGTTTGCGTCTGTGTTTGTGTCATCTGATTTTTTCTCGCTTGAGCATGCAACGAAGCTAATGCAAATCATCAATGCCGCAAGGAGAACCGCTAAAAATTTTTTCATAATCTTTCTCCTTTATATTATATACATTTTTAGTGTTTCCACAATAGCACACTAAAGTTCTTTTTGCAATAGTTATACTTTAATTGCATATTTATACAATTTTAGTGCACAACTATTCATCTTGATTAAAAAAATATTTATGCAATTTTCACAAAAATGGGAATTTATCGTATTACCGCTTTACAACGCTAAAGAAATAAAGTATAATGAACACATCAACAAAATTAATTTAATGAGGTAGAAGTTATGAAAACATTTAAAAAAGTAATTGCAGTCGTTTTGGCTGTGCTCACAGTTTGCTTTGCATTTGCGGCTTGCTCAAACGGTTCTTCTGATAAGAGCGATAAGTCAAGCAAAACCGATTCGGAAAAAATTATTGCATCCGGTAAGCTTGTTGTGGGTATTACAGACTTTGCTCCTATGGATTACAAGGACGACAACGGTAATTGGATTGGCTTTGATGCAGACCTTGCAAATATGGTTGCTGAAAAGCTCGGCATTAAAGCTGAATTTGTAGAGATTGACTGGGACAATAAGTTCCTTGAACTCCAGACAGGTTCAATCGACTGTATCTGGAACGGTATGACAATCACAGATGAGGTTAAGAACAATTCATCTGTTACAAACGCTTATGCAATGAATCAGCAAATCGTTGTTACAAAGTCGGAACTTGCAGGCAAACTTAAAACGGTTGACGATCTCAAAGACCTTTCATTCGCTGTAGAAAACGGCTCGGCAGGTCAGAGTGCCGCAGAAGATAACGGACTCAAGGCAACAGCCGTTACCGCTCAGTCAGATGCACTTTTGGAAGTTGCTTCGGGTTCATCCGACGCTTGCATTATCGACTCTACAATGGCAACTGCTATGACAGGTGAGGGCACAGACTATGCAGACCTTAAATCATCTGTTGTTCTTGTTGACGAGCAGTACGGTATCAGCTTCCGCAAGGAAAGCGATATGACCGAAAAGGTTAACAAAATCATCGCAGACTTCAAAGCAGACGGTACATTGCAAAAGCTTGCAGATAAGTACAGCGTTCAGATTGCTGAATAAGTTTTAATTTAATTATGCGAGGCAGTTACTCATTTTGGGTAGCTGCCTTTTGGTGGCTTATAAAGGCTTGATTTACCTTAAAAAAACACCGTAGGGGACAGGCTTGCCTGTCCCGAAACAATCATAACTCTATCATTTGGTTTAGGAGAATATTTTATGTTTTGGACAGTTACACTTGAACTTCTCAAGGGCTTTGCGGAAACGCTCAAAATTTTCGCTCTCACCCTTGTGTTTTCACTTCCTTTGGGGCTTGTGCTCAGCTTTTTCTCAATGTCAAAGTTCAAGCCGCTTAAATATTTAACAAAGATTTTTATTTGGATTATCCGCGGTACACCGCTTATGCTTCAGCTTATTATCGTTTATTTCGGTCCCGGATTGATTTTCGGCTGGAACCTTATGGAACGCTTTAATGCGGTAATTGTTGCATTTGTTATCAACTATTCTTGCTATTTCAGCGAGATTTACCGTGGCGGTATTGAATCTGTTCCAAAGGGACAAACAGAGGCGGGTTTGGTTCTCGGTATGAGCAAAAGCCAAATTTTCTTCAAGGTTACTCTTTTGCAGGTTATCAAGCGTATTGTGCCGCCTATGAGTAACGAGATTATTACACTTGTAAAGGATACTTCGCTTGCTCGTATCATCGCAGTGTACGAAATTATCTTTATGGGTCAAAACTTTATCAAATCGGCAGGCCTTATTTGGCCGCTATTCTACACAGCCGTTTTCTATCTTGTGTTCTGTGGACTTCTTACAATTTTCTTCCATTGGGCAGAAAAGAAAATGAGCTATTTTGAAGCTTAAGGAGGGAACATTATGGCTTTGTTGGAAGTAAAAGGAATTAAAAAATCCTTTGGCAGAACCAAGGTTCTCAAAGGTATAGATTTTGATTTGCAAAAGGGCGAAGTTATCTCTATCATCGGTTCTTCGGGCTCAGGTAAAACAACCCTTCTTCGTTGTATCAACTTTTTGGAGTTTGCCGATGAGGGTACGATTTCCGTTAACGGTGAAGTTATTTATGACGGTGTTAAGGATAAAAAAATCAAAGACAAGGAATTAAAGGCAAAGCGTATGCATTTCGGTCTTGTTTTTCAGGATTTTAATCTTTTTCCGCAGTACAGCGTGCTTAAAAATTTGACTCTTGCTCCGTCGCTTTTGAATCTCGGTTCAAAGGAAGAACTTGAAAAGCAGGCAAAGAATATTATCGCAAGGGTGGGACTTTCGGATAAAATCGATTTTTATCCTTGTCAGCTTTCGGGCGGTCAAAAGCAAAGAGTTGCTATTGCAAGAGCACTTATGCTCAATCCCGATATTTTATGCTTTGACGAGCCTACATCTGCACTTGACCCCGAGCTTACGGGCGAAGTCCTCAATGTAATTAAGAACCTCAAGGACGAGGGCAGTACAATGATTGTTGTTACACACGAGATGGAATTTGCCAAAAATGTATCGGATAAAATTATCTTTATGGCAGACGGTGTTGTTGAAGAAATGGGCACTCCTCAGCAGATTTACGAAAATCCGCAGAGCGAAAAGACAAAAGCGTTTCTTGCAAATTCGCTTGAAAAGTTTTGAGTTGTAAAGAATAGATTTATATGTTAAGATAGTAGCAGAAGTATTTTGGATGTATTTCTGCTACTATTTTTATTTTGAGGTTTGATATGGATTACAAGTTGAAATTTACCTATAAGGCGGATAATAAGATTAAAACCGTTGAGCGACAAAACGAGGATGTTTCGTTTGATTTGCGTCAAAGTGCAAACGGTTTAAAACTTACCGTTATTCCCAAAAAACAAATCAGTGACATTTCTTTTTATCTTGAAAGAAACTATGAGTACCAAACCGACAGCAGGTTCTTTGCAAACGGCTTTCAGTCTTGGACGGATACAAAGGAGTTTACAAGAAACGAGATGATGGCTGATGAGGGACTTATCGGCAGAGGAATTTTCGGCAAAAGTCCGTTTGGCATTAATCTTGTAGGCAATTACACCTTTGTTGAGCAGCCTAAGGAGTACGGCAATTTTCACGCATTCTCGTTTGCTTATGTGAGAAATGACAAAAATGTTGACCTTTTTGGCTCACTCAACGACCGCACGGGATATACAATTATCTATGCGGATATGAATAAAAATACACTTCGCTTTTCAAAAGATGTTGAGGGTATCAAAATAACCGAGCCGTATGAACTTCTCGATTTGTATTTTGACAATGGCGGATATGACGAAGTTTTCGACAGATATTTTGCAAAGATGAATGTTAAGCCGCTTACCGATAAAAAGATAAAGGGCTACACCTCTTGGTATAATTATTATCAAAACATCAGTGAAGATATTATACTTCGTGATCTTGAAGCAATCAGCAAAAAGACCGATAAGGTTAACACATTTCAGATTGATGACGGCTATCAAACCGCAGTGGGTGACTGGCTTTCAATCAACAAAACCAAGTTCCCGAACGGTTTGAAACCGATTGTTGAAAAAATCCACGCAAAAGGTTGGCAGGCGGGTTTGTGGCTTGCTCCGTTCGGTGCACAAAAAGGTTCAAAGTTAGCTTGTGAACATCCCAATTGGCTTGTGAAAGGTAAAAACGGCAAGCCGATTATGGTAGGCGCAAACTGGGGCGGTTTTTATGCGATTGATATTGACAACGCCGATGCAAGAGCATATATCAAAAATGTGTTTGACACCGTGCTCAATGACTGGGGATTTGACCTTGTAAAGCTCGATTTTTTGTATGCGACTGCGGTTGTTCCGCTTCACAACAAAACAAGGGGACAGCTTGCGTATGAAAGCATTGATTTTCTCCGTGAATGTGTCGGCGACAAGCAGATTTTGGGTTGCGGTGTTCAGCAAATGCCGTGCTTCGGCAAGGTTGAATATATGCGAATCGGTGCGGATATGGCTCTTAGTTGGAAGCATAAGTTTTTCCGCAATCTTACCCACAGGGAAGATGTTTCAACTCCGAATGCCATCCACAACAGCGTGTACAGAAGATGCCTTAACGGCAGAGCGTTCCTTTGTGACCCTGATGTGTTCTTGCTTCGCAGAAGCAACATTCAGTTCACTTTTGAGCAACAAAAAGTGCTTGCAAAATTCATTAAACTCTTTGGTTCTGTCCTCTTTATGAGCGACAATGTTGATGAATATGATGATGAACAGCTTGCTGTTTTCAATGACACTTTGGCAGATGATGATGCAAAAGTTGTAGCAATTAATGAAACAAATGACAAACTGTTTATTGATTATATTCAAAACGGCGAACCGCATACACTTGGATTTTGTGTAACAGACGGAAGCATATACTCGTATTAAACTGAATAAGCTATTAAAAGTGTCGATTTGTTTCGGCACTTTTTTCTTGAATTATAGTGTATATAATGTTATAATATATAGACTATAAAAATGGAGAAGTGTGACCTATGAGTAATACTCTTAAAATTTCACCGTCAATTTTGGCGAGCGATTATGCAAATCTTCAGTCCGAACTTGACAGAATTTCAACCTCGGATATGATTCATATTGATGTTATGGACGGACACTTTGTGCCTAATATTTCAATCGGTGCACCTGTTGTTGCCGCTTGTAAAAAGGTGTGCAATGTGCCGTTTGATGTGCATTTGATGATCAGCAATCCTCTTGATTATGCCGAGGATTTTGCCAAAGCGGGTGCGGATATTATCTGTTTCCACACGGAGTGCGACAGCGACACCGAGCAAACCATAGACAAGATTTTGTCACTCGGTAAAAAGGCGGCTTTGGCTATTAAGCCGGCAACTCCGATTGACGAGGTTGTGAAGTATCTTGACAAAATTTCAATGGTACTTGTTATGACGGTTGAACCGGGCTTCGGCGGTCAAAGTTTTATGGAATCAACTATGCCTAAAATTGAGGCTATTCGCAAAATCAATCCTGATATTGATATTGAGGTTGACGGCGGAATTAATGCCGATACCGTAAAAATTGCCGCAAAGGCAGGGGCAAATGTTTTTGTTGCGGGTTCGGCTGTGTTTAAAAGCGAAAATCCTGCCGAAACCATTGCTCTTTTAAAGAAAAATGCACAAGATGTACAGTAATTTGTTATGAGTAAAAAACAGGAAAAACGAAAATTTTATACAAACGAGCATCGTAACGAGCATTGGACGGAAGAACCAAAGGGCAGACCGATTGATTTTGCCGACAAATATACCGTTGACGGCGAAATGGGTAATGTGTATAATGACAAACGCCGTGCCGCACAGCATAAGGCTCAAATAAAAAAAGAGAGCCGACAAAAAGCGATTAAAATCATTGTGTCGTCGCTTGTTGCGGTTGCACTCCTTTTCGGCGGATACACCGCTATGGATGTGCATATGATAAGGCAGGCTGAACCTGCCGAAAAACTGCTCCGTCAAAACAGTTCCGACAGCAATGCTTTGTCGCAAATTTCAATCAATGTTTCGTCGATTATGACCGAATCCGTAAGCCTTGACAATTCCACAATGCTCACATCGGTAATAAATGATGTGCATAATTTTTCGGCAAACAGCGTAACATTTGACGCAAAGCGTGAGGACGGCACAATCGGTTATCGTTCTTCGCTTGCAACCATTGATACTTATGGTGCCGTTAGCGATGTAGGCAGTGACAGTGTGGGTTCAATTAAACAGCTTATTGACAATGATATTTTGCCTGTTGCAAGAATTTGCTGCTACAAGGATAATGTTTTGCCGTTGCAAAACAGAGATTTTGCCGTTACAAAGGGTAAAAAACTTTATACCGATAACAACGGAAATAATTATCTCAATCCAAATAACGAGCAGGTGTATAACTATATTCTCGATATTGTCAGAGAACTTAAAGGCTACGGTGTTCAGGTGTTTATACTTTACGGCTGTGATTTGCCGAGCGATATTTCGGATAAATACAACGACGGATTTAAGAAATTGGCAAAAAGGCTTCAGTCCGATCTCGGCGGTGATGTAAAACTTCTTAAAGAAGTTGATGTCAAGATTACGGGTAGAGATGCCGAAAGCGGAAATATTACAAATTCCGCAATAGACAAAGAAATCAAGAATTTTGATAAATTAAGTGACAATCAAATTTATTATATTTCCACCTCATTGGATACCACCCGTGTCTACAATCATGTTGCAAACGCAGGGGTAGAAAGATTTATTATTGCACAGTGATAATATAAAGGAGAAAGTATGAGAAAATCAGTCAAATTTATTGTTTGTTTTGTGCTGTTGATTGCATTGGCAATGCCGTTTGGTGCTCTTGCCAAGGACGGTGAGCAGTCAAAAACAGTAAGTGCTCCGACATTGCAGTCAATAGAATTTAACGATGCCGAGATTGACGGTGAATTTGCACCTACCGAATTTTATTACAAAATCAATGTCAAATCCGACGGCGAAACGCCTACTCTTAAAAAATATAAGGTTAGCAAAGGCTCTGAAATTTTTGTAACCTATAATCAAAACGAGGGTATGAACGGCATAAATGTAGAAGTAAAAAACGATACTTTGTCTTCAAACTATTTTTTTGAATATAAGTACAACGATATTGAAACAGAACTCAATTCAAACAATAATTTGAAAGAACTTAATTGTGAACTCGGCTGTGTTTATCCGGCTCTCAATAATGAAGATACCGCGTATCAGCTTTATATTCCGAGTGATATGACAGAACTTAAATTGAGTGCTGTGCCGGAAGATCTGGGCGCTTCGTGCAATGTCCCTCAATCGGTAAAAATGACAACCGAGCAAAGTCCAACCTTTGACGCTCGGGTATTGTCGTCCGACGGAACACAAAAGGTTTACACTTTTGAGGTTAAAAGGCTTGGCATTACAACAAAAGAACTCAAAAAAGAATTAAAAAACAATTCTTATGAGAACATTATAAAAAGCGAAGTGTTCCACAAATCGCCGAGATTTAAGGTGCTGATTTTCGGAATAATCGGCGGAATTATCGTTCTTATAATTGCGGTTATGCTTCTCAAACGGGTTGCGGTAAAAGCACAGGATGAGGACGAAACGGAGTTTTTCGATTATTCGGATGAATCCAAAGAGGAAGATGCCGAATGATTTAATATAAAAAATAAACAACAAAGGCGGTGATAATAATGAAAGTGGATATTCAGGAAATGAACGAACAGGAAATCATTGAAGAAATCCAATCATTATGCGAAAAACGAGAGTTTTCAAAACTTAAAAACTTACTGTCGGAAATGAACCCTGCCGATATAGCAAGTGTTCTTGACGAAGTGTCTGCCAACCAGCGACTGCTTATGTTCCGATTGTTAGCCAAAGAAGAAGCCGCGGAAACCTTTGTTGAACTTGACAGCGATAACCAAGAGGCGCTTATTCATGCGTTTTCGGACAGCGAGCTTAAAGAAGTGCTTGATGAACTTTACCTTGATGATGCCGTTGATGTTGTTGAGGAAATGCCGGCAACGGTTGTAAAGAGAATTCTCAAAAATGCCGACAGCGAGATGAGAGAATCAATTAACGCCCTTCTTAAATATCCGGAGGATTCCGCAGGTTCGATTATGACCCCGGAATTTGTAGACCTTAAAAAGGATATGACGGTTGAAGATGCTTTTAAGCGTATTAGACGAACAGGTATCGACAAGGAAACCATTTACACCTGTTATGTTTGCGACAGCTCAAGGAAACTAATCGGCGTTACCACCGTTAAGGAACTTTTGCTTCACGATTACGACGATGTTATCAGTGATTTTATGGAAACAAACATTATTTCCCTAAACACGCTTGATGACCAGGAACTTGCAACTCAGCTTTTTGACAAGTACAATTTTCTTGCTCTTCCCGTTGTTGATATGGAAGGCCGTTTGGTAGGTATTATCACGGTCGATGACGCTATTGATGTCATCCAAGAGGAAAACACCGAGGATATTCAAAAGATGAACGCTATGCTCCCTACGGAGAAAACATACCTTAAAACCTCGGTTTTTGAAACATGGAAATCCCGCTTCCCGTGGTTGCTGCTTCTTATGATTTCGGCAACCTTTACAGGCTCGATTATTACGGGCTTTGAGGACAAGCTTGCAACTATGACTGTTCTTACGGCGTTTATCCCTATGCTTATGGACACCGGCGGTAACTCCGGCGGTCAGGCAAGTGTTACGGTTATTCGTGCCATGAGCCTCGGCGAAGTAACATTCAGGGATTTCTTCAAGGTTGTATGGAAAGAAATTCGTGTAGGCTTGGTTTGTGGCTTGAGCCTTGCGGCAGCTAATTTTATAAAGATTTGGCTTGTTGACCATTTGATTATGCACAACGATGATATAACCCTCATTGTTGACCTTGCAATTTGCCTCACCTTGGTTGTTGAAATTGTTTTTGCAAAATTCATCGGTTGCACACTCCCTATGGTTGCAAAAAAAGTCGGCTTTGACCCTGCTGTTATGTCGTCACCGTTCATCACAACCGTTGTTGACGCCGTTTCACTTCTCGTATATTTCGGCATCGCAACCGCATTAATTCCGCAATTGCATTAATAACACAATTAAAAAAATAAAGGAGTCTGCCTCACAGAAAATGAGGTAGACTCCTTACTAATAGTTAGTTGGTGGTTATAATTATGCTTTTATCTCGTCAGCATTTTGCCTGTCAATGATATTGATTTGGTTTGAATACTCGGTTACCAAATCCCCGTTTGAATCATAGTAGGTCACAAATCCTCTTGCCGCCAAATTATAAGCAGAGGTCATATTATGCATATTGATAATATAAATATTCTCTAGTTGCTCTGTATTAAATCTGCCAATCATCATTTTGTTATTAAGCAATAAAGTGAAGTTATCCCTTGGGTCAAACATATCGGCTTTTTTATAGTAGAATGCAATACCGACAGATTCAATTTTTATGTTTTTAGGAAAACCGGCTGCCATCATAAATGTTCCTAAAGTGTTTTCTTCATTATACTTATAATATAACTCTAAAACAGGCTTGTCTTTGGCAACAGGGGGAGTTGGAAATGATTCGTCATCCTCATCATATTCTGCTCCTATAACAACATCCTCACCGGCTTGAAGTTTTGATAGAACCTCTTGTTCATCGTAAACCCATCTGCCATTACTGTACCCGAATCTAAACGGAACTTCAGGAATCAAATCGTTTATTGAAGTAATTTCTGCCCATTCGGCAGTCGATTTTGTAAATGTTCCGGCTACCCAATTACTGTGATTTGCAAATGTTAATGTTGCAGAACCCTCAGCAATAAATACGGCTTTTAAATCTGTATTCGTGCTTACCTTAAATGTGTATTCCGGGTTTTTAGACATATAAATATTATTTACCGTATCATACCAACCCACAAAAATGTATCCCTCATTTGGAACGGCATTAAGCGTAACCGTTGTGCCATACAGCAATGATTGTTTATAACTACTGCTTGATTTTTCATCATTAACTGTAAATGAGCCGTTAGAGGAAGATATATTTACTTTGAAATATGCTTTCAACTCGTACATTGAAACAAGAATGTTAGTTGTAATTTCGTCAATGTCTTCTTGCGTCAGATAAAGATTATCATAATTATATGCGTTACATTCATCTATCAATTCTTTAAACGGCGTGAAAGTTTCTTCTGAATAATCTTTTTCATCTAACTTATTTGCAAAGTACAAAGCCGCTTGCAGTGCGCTTGAATCACCTTTTTGATTTTTATACTGAATCTCTCCGCCGGCTTTAAATTCAACATACTTAATAACATCTTGTGTGAAAATACTTGTGTCAAGGTAATTGTATTCGCATGATACATCATACAAAGAACTTGTTTTTGCATTTGCATTACTCGGCAAAGTAATAGAAGTTAATTCACAACCGTCGCACTTTAGCGTTTCAAGCTTAGTGCAACCCTTTATATTAAGCGTTGTGACTTTTGTATTTTCACAATAAAGTTCCTGCAATAATGACAAAGAAGTTAAATCAAGCGCTCCCGATACATCCAAGTCGGATATATCAATCGCAACTACACGATACTTACTTCCGTCATATTCAAACAATACATTATTTTGCAACTTCTCGGTATCAATATTTCCACTGCCATCAATCCAATTCAAAGCAGTATTGTTATTATTGGTGTTTGCAAAAGTTTTAAGCGCATTTAATTCGGTAGAGTTAAATGTAGCATTATCGGGTACCGACTGAGGATAATAGTTCACATGACAATCGCTGAACATAAAGTCATCAAGGACATTATATAAAGTACTTCCCTCATGAGTATTAAGATAATTGTAGCAACAAGTTAACGAGGTAAGGTTAGTACAATCGCTTAAATCCAAAGCGGTTAATTTATTGAATGAACAATCAATTTCTTCAAGTGATGAACAGTTGTCCAAATTCAATGATGTCAAATTATTACCGGTAGCATCAAGTCGTTTTAATGAACCGAAATTCGACAAATCCAAAGAACCTGATAAATTCTTAAACGATAAATCTATGCCTTCAACATTGCCGTCCTCATTCCAAGTGATGCCTGTCCAAGTTGACGGGTTATCTAAATTCCAATTAACCAAATCCGAATTATTATTTTGTTTGTAGAATTTTTTTAGTGCTTCAATTTCATTTTTATTCAGTAAATTATCGTCACCAGTTTCTATACTTTGGCTGTCAATATTGTCAGAAAAATGAATCATATTCTCAAAATCATATAAACAGTTTTGATATGTATATCTACGATAAAGACTGACACCGTTTCTATCAATGTGATTATAATTTTCAATGGTGGGCTCATAAAAATCCGGCGAATGTGCAATAACACTATTAGCTCCGCTTGCTATACATTTAACCAATTTACCGATTTCCGGATATTTTTTTGAGCGTTTTATCAAATTATTTAACCTAATAAAGAATGCCGGCTTAGAATCGACAGACTTCCACTCTTTAGCTGTTTCAGTAAAAAAGTCGTATAAAGTGGTATAATCATCGTCATCACCGATTCGCTTATTATAATATTCTTCTACACTGTTCCACTTTGAAAAAGCGGAATGAATTGCATAAATTGATAGTCTTATACTTTTATTATCAATTCCGCTATAATTCCAAAAATATTTATAATCCATATCAGTAATATATGTTATACCGTATTTCCAATAATTCCATCCTTTTGACGGGTAAGTCAAAGGAACAGTTGGCACTAAATCTTCAGATAAACAAAAGTTGAAGATACTACTGTAATTTTCCATTGTGTCATTGTATTTTTCTACATTCGGACATGCAAATGTATATGCAGTAACCTTATTAAATTTTGGAATATCATTTGAATTATTTATACCGTTAATTTTGTCAATTGCTTCTTTTGCATATAAATTAGAAACCGCTGCGCCACGACTGTGTCCGGTAATAATTAGATTAACATTTGTAAAAGGATATAAATACTCTTTAACATAATCATAAATGTCTTTTTTTATATTATTTTTTGCTTCTTCAAAATTTTTATGTCTAACACTGTCTGAATCGTATGTTTTTCCTGTTAATTCTGCATTACCGCCCCACTCATCATTATAACTACCTCTAATAATAACAATCATATCAACATTATCTTCATCAATTTTTCTGTATGTAATAGAAAATGCGACATCATTTTCATTACTATCCGGTTTATTGTTTTTACCCAAATAATTATACGAACGCAAATTTTCGGTATTTAAGTTAAATCCATTCGCTTCAATGCATTCTTTTATCGGTATCGACTGTGTATTTTTTATTTTCTTTTTATAGGCAGCTGATGATAAAATCATACACATCATTAAATCAGATTCATTAAAGGTCGCATTACCAGGAATTTCCGAGTTTGTCTCAAATTCAAACTTAGTTCCATTCATTCTGAAATCAACAAAATGCCAAGTTCCCGATGATATACATTCACAATATCCTTCAAAAGGATAAACTGTTATAACAAAAGAAGTATTATAATAATTTTCAAGTGAAAATGTACAAGTAAATGAATCATAATTTTCATATACATTTCCTTTAACAGACTGACTTATATTATATTTTCCTAAATTTGTTGCCGAAAAAGCCCCTCTGAATTTGTCATCAACTATTTTATTTATAGTAAATGTACAGTCAGGCTTAAATCCGTAACTTGCCGTAGTGGAACCGGTGTATTGTGCAAGTATATCTTGTTGCTCAGCAAATACAGTTATGGGTGATATTGATGTTAACAAAATTAAAACAGATAACATTAAAGCTGTAATTTTCTTTTTAATAATCATAATTATCCTCCAAATTTATATTTACGAATTCTCCTGCATATTTATCAAATTCATTCAAATCAATACCGTAAAATCCATAATATGATTTACATCCGGGCAATTCATTTTGGTGTAAAACAATATGAATGTTATCATCATCATTATATTTTTCAATAAATACAGCGTCAAGTTTTGCCATATATTCTCTGAATTTAGAATTCATATCATAACCGTATATTGAATCAGTATATTTATTTTCGTTTCTTGATTCACTTATGTACCGGTTAATATCATCTGTTTTAATAAATATCTCACTTATTTTACCTGCTTTGATAATTTCGTTAACATTATCTTTCGTCCAAACAACATTTTTGTATCTATCATTTTCTTCGTTATAAATACCATAAACAGCCGTATCGTGAATGTTGACCATATCAATATTTTTATCTACATTGTTTTGTAACTCTTCTGTTATCCATTCTGAAACCTCTTTCATTTGGTAAGCATCATAATATCTAAAATTCATAAATTTTACACTAAATATGCGACCGTCATCTTTTGATTCATATACCAAATATGAATCGTGCCAAACAACAGCCCAATAATCTATATCATAATGAAAGTTTCCCGGACAATAATCGTAAACTTTGTAGTCACTCATTTTGGTGTCATATTTATTAGCCAAATATATCCTCGGAAAAATCGAGACAAACAACATTGTCATAAAAATATATAACACTAAAGCAATTAAAAATACTATTCCAATTTTCTTTGCTTTTTTCATATTATAACCCCCTATATTAGTACTATATCATAAAACTAATTGGAATAAAAGTACAAAAATGAATATCATTAAAAGAGATTTGCTCCAAATGTTAGGGTAAACCTCTTTTTTATCGAAATGTTTATTTCTTTATTTTTTCTATTATAAAGATATTCTATTGTGGGTGCTAAATTGCTTACTTAAAGATTGGCATAATTTTTTACTTATGATACAATGCATAAGCAATCGTTGAAGTTATGAATATCAGAAGAAAAATAGAAAACAGAAATGATAGTTTTACAGATCAAGATGTTGCCTTCGAGAAAAAGTATGGCGATAAATTTAAAATACGAGAATTTAACAGGTTAAGTGTAAGTAAGTTATCTTCAAACAATGGGCATAATTGATATTGTTGATAAAATATTATGATTTAAATACGACTTTAACATTTGTTTCGCTTAATCCATTTGACACAATGAACAAAAAGTGGTAAAATATCGTTAACTTAATAAGTCAGGGGTGCTGATTGTTTTTCAATCTTGGCTGAGATTATACCCTTCTAACCTGTTCGGTAATGCGAGCGTAGGAAGACGATATAAATTTAGGATTTCAGCACCGATTTTTTCGGTGCTTTTTTTCTTGACTTATCAAGAATATTATGAAAGGAAGTATTTTATTATGAAAGCAAGTGTTGCTATTCAGGTTTTGCCAAGCGTAAAGGATGAGGACGAACTTATCCGCATTGTTGATGAGGTTATTGCATACATCAAGTCAACAGGACTCAATTATTATGTAGGTCCGTTCGAAACTACCATTGAGGGCGAAAGCTATGATGAGCTTATGGAAATTGTTGCAAACTGCCAAAAGGTTGCAATCAAGGCAGGTTGCCCAAGCGTGAGCGCATATGTCAAGGTGGTTTACAATCCTGAGGGCGAGGTATTGACCATTGACAAAAAAGTTACAAAACATCACCAATAAGCTTGCACCGCTCGGTGCGATAATTGTCATATTGCTGTTGTGGTTTTTGGCTTGTGATATGGAACTTGTGCCTGCATATATGTTGCCGTCACCGATTGATGTTGTCAAAGCGTTTGTTGACAATTTTTCAATTATGATGAAACAGGCGGCTGTCACTTTGCAGGAAACTTTTTACGGTTTGCTCATCGGCATTGCAATAGCCTTTGTCATTGCAAGCCTTATGGACAGATTTACCATAATCAATAAGGCTCTTTATCCTGTTTTGGTTGTTACCCAAACAATTCCGACCATTGCAATTGCGCCTCTTTTGGTGCTCTGGATGGGCTTTGGTATGGCTCCGAAAATCACACTTGTTGTTCTCACAACATTTTTCCCTATTGCAATCGGGCTTCTCAATGGGTTTGAAAGCGTTGATGCCGATGCTATAAATCTTATGCGTTCTATGGGGGCAACACGACTTCAAATCTTTAGGATAGTCAAATTGCCGAATGCTACCGCTTCGTTTTTTTCGGGGCTTCGCATTTCTGCCGCCTATGCGGTTGTCGGTGCCGTTGTTTCGGAATGGCTCGGCGGATTTGAGGGACTCGGCGTTTATATGACAAGAGTAAAAAAGGCTTATGCCTTTGATAAAATGTTTGCCGTTATCGTGTTTATTTCGGCAATCAGCTTGGTGCTTATGGGCATTGTTATTTTGCTTGAAAGAATTTCTATGCCGTGGGTACATAAAACAGAAAATTTGGGAGACAAAAAATGAAAAAGTTTAAGAAAATAATCGCATTGTTGCTTGCACTTTCTCTTGTTTGTGCATTTGCCGCTTGCTCAAAGACAAATTCGGATGATGCGTCAGACGACACAACAAAAGAATTAAAGGATGTTACACTCTGCCTTGATTGGACACCTAACACAAACCACACAGGTTTTTATGTTGCATTGCAAAAAGGCTATTACAAAGACGCAGGCCTTAATGTATCAATCGTTCAGCCACCTGAAAACGGTGCAACAGAGGCTTGTTCTGCAGGTCAGGCACAGTTTGCTATTGACGCACAGGACACAATCGCTTCTGCTTTCACATCTGCAACTCCAATGCAGGTTACAGCTGTTGCCGCTCTTCTTCAACACAACACCTCTTGCGTTATGTCTAAAAAGGGTGCAGGCATCGACAGTCCAAAGGGTCTTGAAGGCAAGACATATCTCACTTGGGATTCACCTATCGAGCTTGCAATGTTGGAAAATGTTGTTAAGGCAGACGGCGGTGATTGGAGCAAGGTTAAGAGAATTCCAAACACTGTAACAGACGAAGCACAGGATGTAAAGCAAAATCCGGATCACGCAATTTGGGTGTTTGACGGATGGGGCGGAGTTAACGCTCAGGTAAACAATGTAGAAGTTGACAGGTTCTTCTTTAAGGATTTGAACCCTACATTTGACTATTACACTCCTATTCTTATTGCAAACAACGACCTTATCAAGAACGACCCTGAAACAGTTAAGGCATTCCTTTCTGCAACCAAAAAGGGATATGAATATGCTATCGAAAATCCTGACGAAGCAGCTCAAATCCTTATTGACGGTGACGACACAGGTTCACTCAAGGGCAGTGAAGAACTTGTAAAGGCAAGCCAAAAGTATATGGTAGACCAGTATATTGCTGACGCTCCGAAGTGGGGCTATATCGATCCTGCAAGATGGAACGCATTTTATAACTGGCTCGGCGAAGAAAAGATTGTAGAAGAAAAAATTCCTGAAAACACAGGTTTCACAAACGATTATTTGGCATAATTTATGGAAATTTTAAAGGCTGAAAATATTTATAAAAGCTTCGGCGATAATAAGGTCTTAAAAGGTGCTTCGCTTACACTCAACAAGGGCGAGATTGTTAGCCTTTTGGGTGTCAGTGGTGGCGGAAAAACAACGCTGTTTAATGTCCTGTCGGGTATTCATATGCCCGACAGCGGCAAGGTTTGGTTAAACGGCGAGGATATTACGGGCAAGCCGGGCAATGTCAGCTATATGCTTCAAAAAGATTTGCTTTTGCCGTACAGAAAGGTGATAGACAATGTTTCACTTCCTCTTGTTATCAAGGGTGTGAGCAAAAAGGACGCAAGAGCACAGGCAGAGCCTTATTTCAAAACCTTTGGTCTTGACGGCACGCAGTATCGGTATCCGTCACAGCTTTCGGGCGGTATGCGTCAGAGGGCGGCTTTGCTTCGCACATATTTGTCATCAAACGGCGTTGCACTTCTTGATGAGCCGTTCAGTGCACTTGATACCATTACCAAGTCCATTATTCACAAGTGGTATCTTGATGTTATGCAAAATATTGATTTGTCAACAGTGTTCATTACTCACGACATTGACGAGGCAATTTTGCTGTCGGACAGAATTTATATTCTTGCCGACGGTGTGTGTGCAAATGAGATTAAAATCGATGCACCAAAGCCGAGAACAACCGAGTTCAATCTAACAGATGAGTTTTTGAACTACAAAAGGCAAATTGTGCAAATATTACATTTATTGTAATATGCACAAAAATCGACTAAAATTTTCTACATATAATGTAAAATTTTAGTATTTACTTTTATATTTAATAGTATTAAAATTAAAAAAGAGGGCAAGGAAGTCTTTTCGTTTATTGGGAGCTTTCTTGCGCTTTTTTTATTGAATTCTATTTTTGGGGGAAATTTTATGAAGAATTTAGGCTACTATAACGGTAAATATGACGAAATCGAGAATATGCAAATTCCGATGCTTGACAGAGTTTGCTGGTTTGGTGACGGTGTTTACGATGCTACTTATGCTCACAACCATGTTGTTTTTGACATGGATGCTCACCTTACAAGATTTTACAATTCCGCAAAACTTCTTGGTATGAACATTCCTATTGAGCGTGACGAACTCGACAAACTTCTTCGTGAACTTGTTTTGAAGGTTGATGACGGCGACCAGTTTGTTTATATGCAGGTTACAAGAGGCAACGGACTCAGAGGTCATATTTATCCTGAGGATATGCAGGGTAATTTGTGGATTACTCTCACCCCGGCTCATGTTGCAGATACATACAAGCCTATTGATGTTATCACTTATGAGGACAAGAGATTTTATTATTGCAATTGCAAAACTTTGAACCTTATTCCGTCTTGCCTTGCAGCAACAGCAGCAGACAGAGCAGGTTGTCAAGAGGCTATCTTCCACAGAGGAGATTTGGTAACCGAATGTGCACACTCAAATGTTTCTATTTTTAAGGACGGCAAGGTTATCACTCATCAGCTTGACGACAAAGTACTTCCGGGTACTGCAAGAATTCGTCTTCTTGCTTTTGCAAAAAAACTCGGCTATGGCGTTGAAGAAAGAGATTACACTCTTGATGAACTTATGAATGCCGATGAAATTATTGTTCATTCAACAGGTTCATTCTGTATTCCTGTAAAGACAGTTGACGGCAAGCCGGTAGGCGGTAAAGCACCTGAAATGCTTAAGACAATTCAGGATGCTTTGGTTAAAGATTTTGAGGAGCAGTGTAAAGCATAATGAACAGAACAGAACTTACAAAACTTAATGTCGGTTACAATCTTGATTGGCTGATGAATCTTGACCCGAGAGGCTACGGTGTGTGCCGTATTCTTTATGACGGTGCAATCAAATACACAGGCAAGCCTCTTTCACTCAACGGAGCGGAGGGACTTGTAGCGAATATCAAAAAGGGCGAAAAAGTGTTTATCCTTACGGGCTTTGTTCTTCTTCCGTGGAACGAGGCTGAAACGGACGGCATTATTTCTTCAACCGTATTTGCTCGATTTGTTATGCGTGCCTTTGGTGCAAAGCCTGTTATGATTGTTCCCGATCAGTGCGAAAAATCAATCAAGGCTATGAGCAAGGTGCTCGGTTTTGATGTTACTTATGATATAGACAATATTCCCGACAACACAGTTTGCATTGTCACCTTTACAAAGGACAAGGCAAAAGAGGCTGAACAAACAGCAGAAATTCTTTCTCACGGTTTGCCGTGTGCGATTATATCCAACGAGGCACCGGGCAGAAACAAAAACGGCTACTATCACAATGCAGTCGGCGTAAACACAACTGATGTTGAGGCAAAATATGATGTTCTTTTCAGAGAATGTCAAAGCAGGGGAGTGTACAACCTTTCAATCGGTGACCTCGGCAATGAGCTTGGTATGGGCACTATCGAGGAACATATAAGAAAGTATATTCCGTATGCTGAAAAAGGCGGTTGCAAGGCAGGTACGGGATTTGGAATTTTGGCGGATACAGCCGCCGATAATATCATTACGGCAACTGTCAGCGATTGGGGAATGAATGCACTTATGGCGTGCACGGCATTTCTTTTGGGCGATGTTAATCTTCTTCATACGGAAGAGGAGGAGTCAGCCGTTATGGACGCTGCAGCAGGTGCAGGTATGCTTGATATGTACGGCGAAGCAAGGCCGTATATTGACGGTATCGGCAAAAATATTATTTTGCCTATGATTTCGCTTATGCGCGGACTTGTTGATTATCCTCATACTGTTGAGGATAAAACCGCCGCTTGGTTTGAAACTACACTTAAAAAAGGATATTTCGGATGATACATTCATTTTTGCAAAACGGTGACAGTGCAGTTACCGTACAGTTTAAAAATGAAATAAGCAGAGAGGTCAATGCGTATGTGGCCTCTCTTTGTGCCGAAATCGAGCATGCAGGGATAAAGGGCGTTACCGAATATATCCCAACATTTTGCTCGGTGTCGGTGCTTTATGATTGTGCCGAAATCAGTGCAAAAAAACTCATAAGCAAGCTTGAAAAGATAATTAAAAATATAAAAATCACATCAAGCCGCAAAGCTAAGTTGTATGAAATTCCTGTGTGCTATGATGATTGCTTTGCTCTTGATATGGGCAATGTTTGTGAGCATTCTCACCTTACACGGGAGGAGGTTATTGCTCGGCACAGCGGCAGAGATTATCTCATTTATATGCTTGGATTTTTGCCGGGGTTTGCTTATCTCGGAGGTATGGACGAAGCACTTGCGACGCCCCGCCTTGATTCACCGAGGTCGGAAATTTTTGAGGGCGCCGTCGGTATCGGCGGTGAGCAAACAGGTATTTATCCCGTTGCTTCACCGGGCGGATGGCAGCTTATCGGCAAAACTCCCGTCAAAGTTTATGACAAGGAAAGAGAAAATCCGATTTTGTATTCATCTGGTGATTACATTCGTTTTGTGCCTGTCAGCCTTGCCGAATATGACCAAATAGAAAAGAGAATTAAAAATTGCACATATGAGGTTAAAGTTACGGAGGTTGAACGATGATTGAAATTATTACTCCGGGACTATTAACTACCGTGCAGGATTTTGGCAGAGTCGGTGTTATGAAAAACGGCTTTACTCAAAACGGCGTTATGGACAGGTACAGTATGAGAGTTGCCAACCGTTTGTGCGGTAATTGCGACAGTGCTCCTGTTCTTGAAATGACTGTGCTCGGCATTACGGCAAGATTTACGCAGGATACGGTGATTTGTGTTTCCGGTGCGGATTTTGATGCAAAAATAAATGACAAGCCGATAAAAAGAAACAAGGCTTACAAAATAAATAACGGCGACATTCTTTCTATGGGTGCGGCAAAAAGCGGTTTGCGTGCTTATCTTGCCGTTGCAGGCGGAATAGTCGGCGAGTATGTTTTTGGCAGTGCGTCAACAAATTTGAAGTTTGCTTTTGGCGGATACAATGGCAGAAAACTGCAAAGCGGAGATGTTCTTGCAATAGGAACGGGTGCGTTTCCTCTTGGCGATATTGACAAGTGGGAAATTCCCGAACCTGAATACGGCAACGATACGGAACTTCGTGTTGTTTTAGGCCCGCAAAACGAGATGTTTACAGACGAGGATATAAGACTTTTCTTGTCGCAGAAGTATGAAGTTACCGCTCAGTCGGACAGAATGGGTATAAGGCTTTCAGGCGAACCGCTCAAGTCGAAAAACGGTATGGATATTATATCCGACGGCATTGTTTTCGGTTCTGTTCAAGTGCCGAATTCGGGCGAGCCTATTATTCTTATGGCAGACCACCAAACCACGGGCGGATATGCCAAAATTGCGACTGTTATCAGCGTTGATTTGCCTCGTGCGTCACAGCTTTCGGCAGGGAATACTATCAGATTTAAGAGTGTTACCGTTGAGGAAGCGGAAAGACTTGCAAAAAAGCAAAAACGATTTTTTGATAATTTATATATGTTTTGATTTTAGGAGTGAATATGGATTATTCAGCAATGCACCCGCAAGAGGTGAAAAAACTTATCCGTGCGGGTAAAATTGATTTTCAAACATCAGGTATGTGTGCAGGTTATGCACAGGCAAATCTTTGTATTTTGCCAAAGGACTATGCGTTTGATTTTCTCCTTTTTTGTATGCGTAACCCAAAGCCGTGCCCGATTTTAGAGGTCGGCGATGTCGGTTCAAGAGAGTTCAAGGCTATGGCAAGCGAGGGAGATGTGTGCACGGATTTTCCGAAGTACAGAATTTGGAAAAACGGTGTGCTTAAAAAAGAGGTTACAGATATTTCCGAATATTGGCAGGATGATTTTGTGTATTTTCTCATCGGTTGCAGCTTCAGCTTTGAGAGCGAAATGCTTGAGGCGGACATTCCTGTTCGTCATATAGAGGAAAATGTTAATGTGCCGATGTTCAATACAAATATTGAACTTGCTTCGGCAGGAGCATTTCACGGAAATATGGTCGTTTCAATGCGTCCGATACCAAATGATTTGGTTGTCAAGGCGGTTGAGGTAACGGCTGCAATGCCAAAGGTTCACGGTGCACCTATTCAAATCGGCAATCCGGAAGCAATCGGCATTTTGGATGTCAATCATCCGGATTACGGTGACAGCGTTACAATTAACGAGGGCGAAGTGCCGGTATTTTGGCCGTGCGGTGTAACCCCTCAAAATGCCGTTATGCAAACAAAGCCACCGATAGCAATTACTCACGCACCGGGGCATATGTTTATCACAGATGTAAAAAATGTTGCGTTAAAGTATTAATTTGCGTTGCGTTTATATCTGTTTTATTAGAATTTATTAAGGAGTTTATAGATGTATTTTGTAGATTTAAACTCGGATTTAGGCGAGGGAGCTGCTTTTGATTCGCAGATTATTCCCTTGATTACTTCAGCAAATATCGCTTGCGGATTTCACGCAGGTGACAGCAATATTATGAACACAACCGTTGCTTTGTGTAAAGAAAATTCCGTTGCGTTTGGTGCTCATCCCGGCTATTTGGATAAGGAAAATTTTGGCAGAACAAATATGACCTTGTCACCTGAAGAGGTGTACAACATTACGCTTTGTCAACTTGGCTCACTTTCAGCTTTTGCAAAGGCACAAGGCGTGAAAATGCAACATGTAAAGCCTCACGGAGCAATGTACAATATGGCGGCAAAGGATATGGAAATGTCGCTTGCCATTGCAAATGCAATCAAAGATTTTGATTCGTCACTTATTTTGCTTGCCCTTTCAGGTTCAAAAATGATTGAAGCGGCAAAGCAGGTCGGCATAAAATATGCCAGCGAGGTTTTTGCCGACAGAGCGTACGAGGCTGACGGTTCATTGCGTAAAAGAACGCTTGAAGGCTCAATGATTACCGATGAAAACGAGGCTATTGCCCGTGTTATTCGTATGATAAAAGAAGGCAAGGTTACCGCTTACACAGGCGAGGAAGTGCCGATTGAGGCTCACAGCGTTTGCGTTCACGGTGACGGCGAAAAGGCACTTGATTTTGTTCGTGCACTCAACAGGGCTTTTGCTGAAAATGATATAAAAACTGTGCCACTTTCAGAGGTGATTGGATAATGTACTTTAGAACACAGGCAAAAATTGATTTGGATGCCGTTGAATATAATTACAACAACACTCGTGCAAAATTGCCGCAGGGTTGCAAACTTTTGGGGGTTATTAAAGCCGACGCCTACGGTCACGGCGCCGTTGAGCTTGCTAAATTTTTGGAAAATAAATGTGATTTCTTCGGTGTTGCTTGCATCGAGGAAGCCGTTGAATTAAAAAAAGCCGGCATAAAAACCCCGATTTTAATTTTGGGTTATGTCGCTCCGGCGTTTTATGATTTGGTTGTAAAATATGATATTCGAATTCCTGTTTTTTCATACGACACGGCAAAGGCGTTGTCAGATGAAGCAGTGAAGCAGGGCAAAACTGTGCCGTTCCATTTTTGTATTGATACGGGAATGAGCCGTATTGGTTTTCAGGTTAATGAGGAAAGTGCCGATGTTTGCAAAGAAATTTGTGCTTTGCCGAACATTGAAGCTGAGGGGCTGTTTTCTCACTTTGCAACGGCTGATGAATCGGATTTGACAAAAGCACTTGCACAGCGAGAAAAGTATAAGAAATTTGTTGAGATGCTTGAGAGCAGGGGAATTCAAATTCCGATTAAGCATTTGAACAACAGTGCAGGCATTATGAATTTTGATGAGTATTTCGATATGTGTCGAATGGGTATTATACTCTATGGCCTTTATCCGAGCGAGGAAGTCGACAAGTCGCTTCTTGACATTAAACCTGTTATGTCGTGGCTTACTCATATTTCGCACATCAAAACTCTTGAAGCCGGAAGAGAAGTGTCCTATGGCGGAACATTCAAAACAACCGAACCGAGAGTGATTGCAACAGTTCCCGTAGGCTATGCCGATGGCTATCCGCGTTGCCTTTCAAATAAAGGCAGGGTAATTATCAACGGTCAATATGCACCGATTGTCGGCAGAGTTTGTATGGATCAGTTTATGGTTGATGTAACAGATGTTGACGGTGCAGAAATTGACTCGGTAGTTACTCTTGTTGGTAAAGACGGCGGTGCCGAGCTTTCTATGGAAGAAGTGTCAAATGCCGCTTATTCGTTTAATTATGAGCTTCCGTGCCGAATTGCACGCAGAGTGCCGAGAACTTATTATAAAGACGGCAAGCTTGTTAAAGCAACTAATTATATGTATTAATTTAAGAATATAAAATAATAAAGGCTCTCTTGTGTAAAGGGAGCCTTTATTATATATCAGTCTATTTGTGTGTAGTATGTGTTGAGTACCGCTTCCATAACGCTGTCTTCGTCCGGTGTAAATTCGGCGATTACCGCATCGGGATATTTTGTACTCTTTGCTTCTTTCATTGTTCCTGTTATCGAATAGGTTTCAAATGAATTTATGCCTTGCGAAAGAACAAGCGAAGCAAGGTAGGTTGCGTTGTTGAGTGTAAGATTTGTTCTGCTGTATTGCGATGCTGTGTTGTACAATTTTGAAACAACGCCAAAATCATTTTTTACAGCAGGCAAAAGCTGATGAGCAAACGCTTTTACATATTGTTCAAGTCTTGCAGCTCTGTTAAGGGAAGCTTCAATATAGTCAACATCACGGCTTCTTACATATGCTTCTGCCATATCGCCCTTGAGCGTTACTTTTTGACCCTCAACTATTCCTTTGTCCGGTATGCTGTATTTTGCTTCAAGAGTAACACCGCCTATGGCGTCATTGATAGGTGCAACACCTTCAAGGTCGAGGGCAAAATACTTGTTTATCGGAACATCGTAAAGAATTCTGCTGATTGCCTTTGTAACATTTTCACAGCTTTTTGTTTTGCCGTCACCGTAGGCATAGGCAAGACAAAGCTGAACATTGTCGGTACTGAGAAATACGCCCGTGTCGTTATATACATCAATATCAACCATTGTATCTCTAGGGATATTGATGATTTTCACCGTTCCGTCGGTTGTGTCAACGGTAACCACAAAGTCCGCATCGGCACATCCAACAAAGTCTGCATCGCTTTTACTCAGCAAATCTCTTTGGTCAACACCCATAAAGGCGATGGACACAACATTTTCGTTAAATGCGTATTTGTGACCTTTGTAAGTTATTATCTCATTGTGATTGTTGTCGGTTATCGTTGCGGATGTAAGATCTGTTTTTCCTTGACTTTTAAGATAAGCATATGTTCCGCCGAGTGCCGAAGCCAAAAGAGCAATTACCAAGAATATAATCAGCAACACTTTTGGCCCTTTTTTCATCTTTTTTCTTCTTTTTTTGGAAGAATGACGGTGAGATGAAGAATGATGATGATGACCTGATGAATGTGAGTGATGATGCTCGCTGCTTGACGAGTGGTGATGGTGGTGATGATGTATAGCTTCGGTTGGCTCTTTTTCAACAATAGCTTTTAATTCGGGAAGTTTGTCGTCATCTTCCTTAACAAGATGTTTATCCGCACTTTTATTGTTGATTTTGTCGGAAATATCAGCTCCGCCGTATAATATATCTTCACTTTCGGTTGAAGTTAAATTTGGATCAATAGGTTTTTTCATTTTTTATTAATACTCCGCATACTAAATATCTGTTGTTTTTTTGTCCTGTAAAGCATGTGGACAATACCACTATATTATCCTCTATAGTGATTTCTTTGTCAAGAGGTTTTGCAACATTTTTGTTTGTAGATGTCGGATTTTGTATCATATCGATGAATTCTTTGTACACTTCATCATTATGGAAATCAAAACTGTTTAAAATATGCCTGTCATCATATTTAAATGCCGAAACTATTTTGTAAGTGAGCTTTTCGGTTGGTGTGTATATTACAAATTTGCTGTGCTTTTCAAAAAAATCAGGCTTTTCAAACCTGTGCAGAGTTGTAAAGTAAGTGTCACCGTAGCCGTTGTGACCGTAAATCAAAGTGACTCTGTCGGTAAAATCCTTTTTGTTCAGGCTTTGGGTGTATACGGCACCGCTTGAAGAATATGATTTGTCTGTTGCACTGTGCTTTAAATAGAAGTCGTCCGATGTTTCGCTTTGAACGACAGGGTAGTTAACCTTTGTGCCAGGAACCTTTATCCAAGCATAGATTTCGTCATTTTGCTTTTGCAATGAATTAAAATCTATTTTGTTTTCTATCTTTTTTTCACTTACCGTTTGTAATGTGGTTGCTGCTGAGGTAAGGTTTTCATCCTTTTGCTTTGCGTTTTGTGTTGATAAAAATTGAAACAGGGTTATGCCGATTCCTGCCGCAATCAGTATGATTGCCAAAACAGTAAAAACTTTTTTTGTGCGGGAACCGTTGTTTGAACCTTTTTTTTCATCCATAAAAATCACCTGTAATAAAAAGAACCTATAACATTTGTTACAGGTTCTTTCGTTAGTAGCTTATATTAGTCTTTTTTCTTCTTTGAGATTGCAAGCATTGCAACGCCTGCGCCTGCCATAGCTATACCTGCCATTGCAGCACCTGTTGCAGGAGAAGTACCGCTGTTGTCTTTCTTTGCAGAATCTGACTTGCTGTCATCTTTGCTGTCGCCTTTTTTATCTGCAGTGTCAGCAGCATTTTTTACGATAGCGTTTGCTGTAATATCATCGGCTTTTGTGTTGCCCAAAAGTTTGATTGTGATTGTTTTGTTGTCTTCTGATTGGTCGATAACTTCGTAATCAATACCTTCAATAAGACCAGGGAACTCCCAATCTGTTACCTCGCCTTTGCCGGTGTAAACAAATTTGATTGTATTGTTTTTGCTGTTGGTTGTCTTGTCGATGTCTTCAAGGTTTTCCTTGCCGTTAACTTGTTCTGTAGCTGTTACAAGAGCGTTGGCCTTAACTTGCTTTTGCTTTCCGCTTTCTGTAAGCTCGATGGTAACATCTGTTTTGTCGTCTGACATAGAGATGAGCTTATAATCAACGCCTTCTGTCATACCCGGAAATTCCCAGCCTGTAACCTTGCCGCCGCCGTTATATTTAAAAGTATATTGCGAGCCGCTCTTTGTATAATTTGTTTTTGTTGAATTGCCTGAGTTAACGGTAATGATAGTAGGTTCTGTTTCGGAAGCCGGTCTTGTTGTTACTTCGCTGTGACCCGGACTTGCTACAGGTGCAGCCATAACAGGCATTGCACTGATTGCTCCTGCTGAAATCAACATAACTGCTGAAAGAGCGATTGAAATAAATTTTTTCATAGATAACACCTCAATAGAATATCAATTAAATATATTTTGTCACTATAATTTAACTGTATTATATCACGAAGTCTATTATTTGTAAAGCACTTTTTTAATAAAATGTAAATTGTAATATTTGTAACGAATTTATTTTTATTAAGATAGTTGCGCTTTTCCTGTGCAAAGCTCATAGTATCTGCCTTTGAGTGTAAGCAAATCGTTGTGGTTGCCCCTTTCAATGATTCTGCCGTTTTCAAGCACCATAATCGCATTTGAATTTCTTACTGTTGAAAGTCTGTGAGCAATTACAAATACTGTTCTGCCTATCATCAATCTGTCCATACCGTGCTCGATGTGAGCTTCTGTTCTTGTATCGATTGAAGATGTTGCTTCGTCAAGAATCATAACGGGAGGGTCTGCAACTGCGGCTCTTGCAATGGCAAGGAGCTGTCGCTGTCCCTGGCTGAGGTTTGCACCGTCCGATGTGATAACCGTGTTGTAGCCGTCCGGAAGATGTTTGATGAATGAATGTGCACTTGCAAGCTTTGATGCCGCAATACACTCTTCGTCTGTTGCATCAAGTCTGCCATAGCGAATGTTATCCATAATTGTACCCGTAAACAGGTGAGTGTCCTGAAGCACCATAGCAAGCGAACGGCGTAAATCAGCCTTTTTAATTCGCTTGATGTCTATTTCATCATAGGTAATTGTACCTTCCTGAATATCGTAAAATCTGTTAATGAGATTTGTGATTGTGGTTTTGCCTGCACCTGTTGAGCCCACAAATGCAATCTTTTGCGCTTGTTTTGCATAAAGATTGATGTCGTGAAGAACAACTTTGTCTTCTGCATATCCGAATGTTACATCGGTGAAAACGACCTCGCCTTTAACAGGAATTTTCCTGTCGCCGTCAACCCAGTTCCAAACTTTGCCGTTCTCCGTTGCGGTTTCTTCAAGCGTAACTGTGCCGTCGTCAACTTCGCTTTCGGTATCCATAACGGCAAATACTCTTTCGGCACCTGCAAGAGCAGAGAACACATTGTTCATTTGGTTCATAATTTGGTTGATTGGCTGTGTAAATTGTTTTGAGTAACTCAAAAATGTGAAGAAAGTACCGATGCTGAGCCCTTTTGTGAGTACAAGTAAGCCGCCTGCAAGAGTAACGCTTGCGTAAGAAGCGTTGTTGATACCCGTTGAGCAAGGTCCCATAATACCGCTGTAGTAGTTAGCCTTTGTTGCAACCTGACGGAAGTTTTTGTTAAGTTCTTCAAAGTCTTCCTTCGCCTGCTCCTCGTGGTTGAATACCTTAACAACCTTCATACCCTCGATTGTTTCTTCAATATTACCGTTCATCTCGCCGAGAGCTTTTTGCTGAGCCTTAAAGTATTTTCTTGTGTGCTTAGCAATGTTCATTGAGTTTACAATCATAATGATAAGAAATACAAGTGCAACAATGAAAAGTCGCCATTCAAGTACAATCATCATTATGATGATACCTATAAAGCTGAATACCGATGATACAAGTTGAACGATAGATTGTTCAAGCATCATTTGAATGTTGTCAACATCGTTTGTAAAACGGCTCATAATTTCGCCGTGAGTTTGACTGTCAAAGTATCTGAGCGGCAATGTTTGCAAATGGTCAAACAAATCTTTTCTGATGATGTTTGATGTTCTGTATGCGATTTTTACCATAATCTTTGACTGTATGAATATAAACAACGAAGCACCAATGTAAAATGCCGATACAATCACAAGATTTTTGATTAATTGCTTAATACCCTCTGTGGCAAAATTGCCTGCCTGAATCGATGATGCAACATCGTCCAAAATAGGCTTGAGCCAATAAGATGCCGCCATTTGGCAAACCGTTGCCATAACGAGTGACAAAAATACCACGAATAACAGCAGCTTACTTTTGCCCATATATGTCAAAATGCGTTTTAATGTTTTCTTTGCGTCCTTAGGCTTTTGACCAGGTACGCCTCTTCTGCCCGGTCCCGGCATTATTCAGTCACTCCTTTCTGCTGTGTTTTGTTGATTTCCTGATAGATTTCGCTTGTTTGCATAAGCTCGTCGTGAGTGCCTACGCTGTCGATTTTACCGTCGTCAAGCACGATGATTTCATCCGCTTCGGCAACCGATGAAATTCTTTGTGCGATAATCAAAACGGTTGTTTCCTTAAGCTCGTTGTAGAAACATTCTCTGATTTTTGCTTCCGTTGCCGTGTCAACGGCAGATGTTGAGTCGTCAAGGATAAGAATTTTTGGCTGTTTGATAATTGCTCTTGCAATACAAAGTCTTTGCTTCTGTCCGCCCGAAAGGTTCAAACCGCCTTGTGCAAGCACGGTGTCATAGCCGTTCGGTTGGCTCATAATGAAGTCGTGGGCCTGAGCCGCCTTGCAAGCCGCAATGATTTCTTCATCTGTTGCGTCTTTTTTACCCCACTTGATGTTTTCCTTGATTGTGCCTGTAAAAAGTACATTCTTTTGGAGCACAACGCCTGTCAATTCACGGAGTGCTTCAAGGTCGTAATTTTTAACATTGACGCCGTCAACAAGAATTTCACCGCCCGTAACATCGTAAAGTCGAGGAATGAGGTTTACAAGGCTTGATTTGCCGCAACCTGTTGAACCGATTATGCCTACAATACTGCCCGGTTTTGCCTTAAAACTGATGTCTGACAAAATGTCGATTCCGTCATTGTAGCCGAACGAAACATTTTTAAATTCTATTTCGCCCTTAGGGTCGGTAGGTTTAAATGCGTTTTTCGGATTTACAATATCAACATCCGTGTCAAGCACTTCAACAACTCTGTCGCCGCAAGCCTTTGCTCTTGTGATTTGGAGCATAAGCATTGACACCATCATTATATTCATAAGTACCTGAATGATATAGTTAGCCAAAACTGAGATTTGACCTACATTCATAAGTTCCTTGCTTGCGTCAACCGAACCTTTGTAGTAGATGTATATAATTACAAAGTTCATAAGAAGCATCATAACAGGCATAACAGTGATGATGAGTCCCGATGCCTTTGAGCCTTGTTTTGCAAGCTCGTCGGACGCATTGTGGAATTTGTCCTTTTCTTTGTCCTCACGCACAAAAGCTTTTACAACTCTGATACCGATGAGGTTTTCCTGCACAACTCGGTTGATGTTATCAATTTTCTTTTGCATTTTTTGGAACATAGGAAAACCGAATTTGAGGATAACCGCAATTATGATAATCATAATAGGGAAAAGAACGAGCAAAATCATTGACAGCTTTGCATTGATTGAAAATGCAAATACAGCCGAAACAATGAGGAGTGCGGGTGCTCTTACCAATATACGAAGTCCCATCATAACTGTGTTTTGAAGCATTGTAACATCGTTTGTAAGTCTTGTTGTGAGCGATGATGTTGAAAATGTGTCGATGTTTTTGAATGAAAATGACGAGATTTTGTCGTACATCGCTTTTCTTAATCTGTATGAAAATTTTTGGCTTACAACGGACGATGTTTTCATTGTCATCAAACCGCCTGCAAGTCCGATAACCGCCATAATCAGCATAAGCAGGCCGATTTTTGCGATTTTGTATTTTAGCTGTGTAGGGTCGCCCGTGGAGCTTTTTACCATTTCGTACACGCTGTTTGCTATTGACGGCAGTGCAAGTTCGCACATTGCTTCAATAATCATACCGGCGGCACTTGCCACGCAAAGCCAACCCAAGCCTTTAAGATATTTGGATAGTTTTTTTATCATTCGGACTCCTCCTTTATAAAGTTTTCTATTATTTTGTCAAGCAAATCCGACAGAGTGTTGATTTCTTCTTTACTCAGTCCGTTTGTTAGTATTTTTTCTTCCGCATCCATTTTTCGTCTGATGTTATCGGGTACGGCATTTCCTTTTTCGGTCAAGTAAATTTCGGTAATTCTTCCGTCTGTTTTGCTTGTCCGTCTTTTAACAAAGCCTGCTTTTTCCATTCGCTTTATGCTGACCGACACTGTTGACGGTGCTGTGCCTGTTTCATCGGCTATCTGTCCGATTGTTGCACTGCCCTGAAGTTTCAGGAACATAATTATTTTGTGTTGACCGGCAAAAAGTCCTTCGTCGGCAACCGCTTTGTTAAAATTTACTCTTTCCATCCTTGCCACCATACCTATTCTTGGGGCAATGTGTCCCTTTGGCGGAGGTGGAGGACAACAGCATTTTTTCTTATTCAAAATAACAACTCCGAATTTTATTTAGTCGGCTAATATTTAGCCGACTAAAGGTATTATAGCACAAAAAAAATCAATGTCAACACTTTATTTTTGTTAAACAGCCACACTTGATATAGTATATATATTATGTTAAAATATATGGCGATATTATCGGGAGGGCAGATTATGGATTACAATTTGTGCGATTACAACACAGTCAAAAAGATTTTATCCGCTCACGGCTTCAATTTTTCAAAAGCCTTGGGTCAAAACTTTATTATTGATGACAGCATTTGCCCTGCCATGGCAGAGATGCTCGGTGCTGATGAAAAAACAGGTGTTCTTGAAGTCGGTCCGGGTGTCGGTGTTCTTACAAAGGAACTTTGCAAAAGAGCGGGCAAGGTAGTTTCCGTTGAACTTGACGAGCGGCTTTATCCTGTTTTGGAGCAGACTATGGCGGATTACGATAACTTTGAACTTGTAAAAGGCGATGTGATGAAAATAGACTTGCACGCCCTTATTGCGGAAAAATTTGCGGGCTGCGATGAGGTAAAGATTTGTGCAAATCTGCCTTATTACATCACTTCACCCGTTATTATGATGCTTCTTCAAAGCAAATTGCCGATAACCGAAATTGAGGTTATGGTTCAGCAGGAGGCGGCAGAGCGGCTTTGTGCGCCTGTCGGCTCAAGAGAAGCCGGTGCGGTCAGTGTTGCGGTTGACTATTACGGCGAGAGTGAGATTTTGTTTAATGTCGGCAGAGAGTGCTTTATGCCAAGCCCAAAGGTAGATTCAAGCGTTATAAAAATTGTTGTCAGAGAAAAGCCGGAGTTTGAAGTTAAAAATGAAAAACAGTTTTTCTCACTTGTAAAGTGTGCATTTGCACAGAGAAGAAAAACGCTTGTTAATTCGCTGTCCAATTCACTCGGCAAGTCAAAACCGGAAGTTGCAAACGCTTTGGCTCAGCTCGGACTTGCTCCTACGGTAAGAGCCGAAAATTTGAAAATGGAGGATTTGGTAAATCTGGCAGATTTATTGTTTAATTGATTATGGCTAAAGAAAGAAAAGATAATACAATCGTTTTTACCGAATATTCGGTGCCTAAGGCAGTCGGAACTTTGGCAATTCCGAGTATGCTCGGTATGCTTATTAATATTATATACAACCTTGCCGACACCTTTTTTGTAGGCCAAACAGGGGATAAAAATCAGGTTGCCGCCGTTTCGGTTGCTATGCCTGTGTTTTTGTTTTTTCTTGCAATCGGCAACCTTTTCGGCGTAGGCGGATGTGCATATATAAGCCGCTCGCTCGGTGAGGGTAAAAGGGAAAAGATTAAGTCAATTTCATCATTTTGCATTTATACAGGTATTTTGGTTGCAGTTGTTTTGTCTGCATTGTTTATTGTTTTCAGACGACCGCTTCTTTTCCTTGTAGGTGCAAGTAAATATACCATTGATTTTGCCTGTGATTATCTGTTCTGGATTTCTCTTGGCGGTGTGTTCAGTGTTACAAGTATTGTTGCGTGCAACCTCATAAGAGGTGAGGGTGCCGCAAAAGAATCTATGATAGGTATGGTTATCGGTCAGGTTTTCAATATTATTCTCGACCCGATTTTCATTCTTGCACCGGGCAGTAAGTTGTTTGGTATTTCGATGCCGTTCGGTTTTAATATGGGCGTAAAAGGTGCGGCTATTGCAACGGTTATCGGCAATATTGCATCTGTTGTTTATTTTCTTGTTTACTTTATGAAAGGTAAGTCGATTTTGTCAATTACACCGGGCAGATATTCGGTTAAAGACGGCATATTTAAAGGCGTTGTAAATGTAGGCCTTCCGGCTTCACTCAACAATCTTCTTATGTCGCTTTCAAATATTGTTGTAAATATTTTTCTTGCAAAGTACGGCGACAATGCCGTTGCCGCAATGGGCGTAGCGATGAAGGCAAATATGCTTGTGGTTATGCTTCAAATCGGTCTTGCACAAGGTATTCAGCCGCTTATCGGTTATTGCTACGGTGCAAAAAATTATCACAGAATGAAAAAGAGTATTCATTTCGGCATGATGTGCAATGTAATTATCGGTGCAAGCGTAACGGTGTTTTATATTGTATGTAGGCGTCAGGTTATCGGTATGTTCATTGATGATGAGGCTGTAATTGAAAACGGCGTAAAGATGATTACCGCACTTATGACACCCGGAACTTTCCTTGGTATTATGTTTATTATCAACTTTGCTTTTCAGGGAATGGGCAAGGGAATGCAGTCGCTTGTTCTTGCGGCAGGCAGACAGGGCTTGATTTTCCTGCCGATGTTGTTTATTATGAATAAGGTTGCCGGACTTGATGGCGTAATTTGGGCACAACCGATTGCCGATGTTTGCTGCATCATTTTGGCGGCAGTTATGTTCCGTGCAACAACAAAAAAATTAACAAAAGAGGCAAAGCTCACCGAGCATGATTAAGCTATGTATATTAACAGTATTGATAAAAAAACGCTCAGGGAAATTTCCGAGCGTTTTGGTGAACGATTTATAAAAGACCCGCTGTTTATGTTCTTTTGCAGCGATATAAATAAGCGTAAGTCTTTTATTTATGATTATATGATGTATTATCTTCCTCGCTTTGTTGATGAAGAAGCAGTGTTTATAGATAAGCATGCAACTGCTGTTGTAACGCTTGTTGACCCGAATGATTTTGAATATAAGTTTAAAGGCTTGTCGGGTCAAAAATTAAAAAAATACAGTTTTTCATCAAAGGTGTTTCTTCACAAAGAAAATCTTGAAGAAATTTGCGAAACCGTATTGCCGGGCAACAAGCAGGCTATGGTTTTGACCGTATACAGCGACCCAAACGGCAAATTTGACAGTTTACGGGAATTGATTGCCGAAGCTGTTAATTTTGCTGACAGAGAAAATATAACCTTAATTTACGATACTTTCAGCAGAAAATATATAGATTATATGCAATCAAAAGATTTTGTTGTTGCATACAGCAAACCGTTTATGGATACACAGTTTATAGAAACGGTTATGACTTATAATGTGTAGATAAATTTGTTTGGTATAACAAAAAGGCTATGGATTTTTCCATAGCCTTTAATATTTGCTTTTTGTGTAAGATTAAAGTCTTACTACACCTCTGCGTTCTTTGAGGTAATCATCTGATGCAGGATATTCGTTTGTGTAAGTAATTTTTACAGATGCGCTCTTATCTTTGATGATTGCGATTGAAGCGTGTGTTACATCAACATTTGCAATCATTACATACTTAGCAGCTTTGATTTCTTTTGTCTTTGTGTCGATTGTTATAACACCTGTGCCGCCTTTGTACATAACCTTTACGTTATCCGAAGCGTCACCCTCTGTGAATGAAAGAACAGAAATGCTCTTAACTGCAGCTGTGATGTCGCCGAGAACTTCAAAGAATGAACCCTGTGTGCCCTCACCACGGAAAGCAAGTTCTTCCTGCTTAGGCTGGATTGTCATTGTGATTGTGCCGTCGCCGTTATCAACAACGTTTGCGTCAAGAATGTCATCGCCTGTGAAAGCTGATGTTCTGTAATCGTGGTCATTCTTTCTTGTAGGGTCATCAAGGTTGTTATCAAGCTCAGGGTTTCTGTTGCCACTTGGTACAAGACCATAGATGTTAGCGTCAAACATAGGACCTACGATGCTTGGAACAAGACTGTTGATTGTGCTGTTTTCCTTGCCGTCGATCATAACACTGCCGACCTCAAGTTTTTCAGAACCAAGCATTTTGTAAAATGTTTGTGTTTTACCGTCGGCGTCTTTATACTGAGCAGTAAGTGTCTTTGTGTAGTTATATGCTTCAACATAATAGTTGGCAACATCATTTAAGTCCTTAAACTCAACTCCGCCGTATGTGTTTGGTTCGAATGACTTTTCAAGAACAGAAGTATCTTCCTGTGCTGCAGCGTCATCGGCACCGTCTTTGCCTGCGTTTTTCCATTCACCGGATTTAACTTCCTGAATAGCCTGGATTGTTCCGTTTGTTACATAGTTAAGTTTTGCACATCCTGCGAGAGAAGCTACAAGAGCAGCAACCAAAACTACACATGTAATTCTTTTGATTAGTTTCTTCATTTATGGGAATCCCCTTTCCTTAATGCGTTTTCGTCTTTACGGAAAACATTTACATCATAAATTTATTACAATTTGAACAAAAAGTCAATAGGTAATTCAAAATTAATTTAAAATCTTGTGATTTTTTATTTAAAATAATATTGTTTATTACCATTGTATGTGTTATAATTATCAAAAATGCGGAGGGATGCATTATGAGATGTAAGAATTGCGGAAGCGAAAATGATGATAATTTATATATATGTCAAAATTGCGGCTCACCACTTTATGATGAGGACGATGAAAATGAAACTGTAAAAGAGGACGATATGGGCAAAACGAGAGTTGCTCCGGTAGTTCAATCAAATCAAAGACCGGCATCAAATCAGCCGCCTCACAATAATAAAGATAATAAAGATGATAATAAAAATAATAACAAATCTAAAGAAAAAACACTTATTATAATTGTTGTTTTAGCAGTTGTTCTTGCTCTTGTTGTTACGATTATTGCTTCTGTTTTAATCAGCAATTCAAAGAAAAGCAATGATGTTGAAGACACATCATTTTCAACTACACTTGCTTCTACAACGGAGCCTACTACACTTGCACCTACAACGGCACCTACAACAACTTCAACCACTACCGAAACAACAACTCAATCCACAACTCAGGTTACGGAATATACCGTTACCGCAAGCTGTTCGCAGGGCGGAGAGGTAGAAGGTGACGGCGTATACGCTCAAGGTGAGAAGTGTACCGTTATTGCAAGAGCCGATGACGAATATGAGTTTGACGGATGGTATAAAAACGGCAAGAGAGTTTCTTCAAACGAGGCTTATACATTTACCGTTAACGGCGATACGGAATTGGAAGCGGTATTTACCTATCTTACCGATGTGACCGAGGTTGACGAATAATGACAAAGGGCGATATTGCAAAGAATTATTTTGAGCAGGGGTATAATTGCTCACAGTCGGTGGCTCTTGCTTTTGCCGATGAAATCGGCATGAACAACGATATGATTGCGCGCCTGACCGGAGGCTTCGGCGGCGGAATGGGCAGAATGAGAGAAGTTTGCGGAACAGTCAGCGGAACGGCGTTTGTTTTGTCTGCACTTTACGGCTATTCAGACCCAACCGATACCGATGCAAAGGCACAGCTATATGCCGATGTTCAAAAGGTGGCAGGTGAGTTTAAGGATGAAAATGGCTCAGTCGTTTGCCGTGAACTCTTAGGCTTAACTCGAGATGGATTTGACAATCCTCAACCCGAAAAAAGAACGGATAGTTATTACAAAAAGCGTCCGTGCGGCGAACTTGTAAAGATGTCTGCCGATATACTTGAAAAATTTATTACCGACAATTCGCAAAAATAATTAGTGATTTTGTAAAAAAACACTTGCTTTTTATTATGCAATGTGTTATAGTAATTTGCGCAAGTGAAAAACACTTGCATATGCGCCGGTAGCTCAGCTGGATAGAGTGACTGGCTACGAACCAGTAGGTCGGGGGTTCGAGTCCCTTCCGGCGTACCAAAAACGAGGAATGTTCTTTAGGATGTTCCTCGTTTTTATTATTTTGACTTGCAGGGACTCTAACCCTGAGAGGGTTTTTGCGTTAAGAAAATAGCGAAGTAGATAAACATCTGCTTCGCTATTTTTATTTTTCTTCTTATTTATTTTTAGGTGCATAATCTTTCATTTCGGGGATTGCTCCGCCCGATACAGCCCAAAAATACAGGCTTGCCACGCTGCAATAAGGGCTTAATCTGCGGCGGTATTTTTCAAACAGTTTGCGGTCGATTTTTCTGTGATGGTACACCATTCGCATACCTCGTTGTATTGCCAAATCATCAAAACTCAAAATATTCGGTCTTTGCATACAAAACAGCAAAATCATTTCTGCCGTCCAAACGCCAATGCCTTTGAGTGATGACAGTTCTTTGATTGCTTCTTCATCGCTCATATTTTCAACTGTGTTTATATCAAAACTGCCGTCATTTACTTTGCTTGCAAAGTCGGTGATGTATTCGGCTTTTCTGTATGATATTCCAAACGATTGCAATTTGTCTGCTCCGGCATCGAGTATTACGGACGCATTTACCGTGCCTAATGCGTCTTTCATTCTTTGCCAAACGGTTTCCTGTGCTTTTGTTGAAATTTGCTGACCGATGATATGATGAACAACCGATGAAAAAAGGTCGCTGTCAACCTTACGCTCTATCATGCCGATTTTGTCTATAACTTCTGCAAGGCGTTTGTCCTTGGATTTAAGATATTCAATTTCTTTTTTTCCGTATTCAAAGTACATTTATTGCCGCCTCGTTTTGTTTTGTAAGATATATTTTATCATAATCAAACAAAATTGAAAAGATAATTCTACTTGATAAACGATAAAAGTTTTAATATAATAAATTTGAATAGTTATACATAAATATTTGTTTATAATGAGAGGGTAAATGAATTATGTACAGTGTTCTTGTTGTTGATGATGAAATCCGCCAAAGAGAGGCAATTATAAAAAGCATAAATTGGGAACAGGCAGGCTTCAGCGTTGCGGGTGATGCCGAAAACGGAATTGAGGCACTTGAACTTCTTGAAAAGCTTGAGCCCGATTTGATTTTGACCGATATAAAAATGCCGCTTATGACGGGTCTTGAGCTTGCACGCAAGGCAAGAGAAATACGCCCTGCCACAAAGCTTGTTATTTTGAGCGGATATGATGATTTTGAATATGCTCAGGAAGCGTTTAAATACAATGTTATCCGTTATCTTTTGAAGCCTATTTCAGCAAGTGAACTTACTGAGGAACTTGAAAAAATCAAGGTTGAAATGGATGCTGAGTTTGAACGGCTTAAATCCGGTTCGTCAAACGAAGAAATTGAATTAAGACTTAAAAAAACAGAATTCCTTTTGCCTTTGCTTCTCGGCACCGGCGAGGATATTTACACCGAAGAAGAACTCAAAAACAGCGCAAAACAGCTTGGGCTTATTGTAGGTGACAATGATTGTTACAGCATCGTTGTTTCAAAATTTAAAACCTTTACGGGTGAAAATCGCACCGAGGCTCACCATATTGATTTTGTAAACAGCATTGTCGGCAAATATGCTTTGTGCGAAAGTTTTTTGGTTAACGGCAGAATAGTCACTCTTGTAACAAGTGAGCCGGAGGCAATGTCAACAAAACTTCGCCTGCCTGTTATTGAACTTGTGCAAAGTGCAAAAAAGCTGTTTAATCAAAAATGCACAATAGGTATCAGTCAAACCGTTGACAGTCCGGCACTTTTATCGCTTGCATGCACGCAGGCGATTACGGCAAGACGGTACACTTCCGACGGTGCCGGTGATATCAGATTTATTAACGACCAAGAACGAAAAAGCAGCTTTGAACTTGAAAATGTGGAAAAATCGGTGTATAAACTTGAACAACTTTTAAAGGTAGGTAATAAAAACGAAATCAGTGCTTTTCTTGAAGATATGCTGTTCGAAAAAAGCAGGGACAGCTTGGATTATTTGATTGTTCAAATACTTGCAACGGCACACAGGTGCGTGAGCGTTTTGTCGGACAGTGACGCTTTGTCGGAACTTTTTACATCAAACAACTTCTTTACATCCCGTTTGTCATTTGATTTTAACGGGCAGTACAAAAAAGAATTGATTTCGCTTTGCCTTGACGCAAGGGATATTATTTCGCGTTCTCAAAGGCACGAGAGCGAAGCAATTTGCGACAGAGCACTTCAAATCATCAATGACGAATATATGAATGAGGATTTGTCACTTACCGACGCAAGCGAAAAATTGGGCGTAAGTCCAAACTATTTGAGTGCACTTATCAAGAAAACAAAATCTCAAAATTTTGTTGCACTTGTAACGGAGCGAAGAATGAAGGCGGCAAGCGATTTGCTTTTGTGCACTTCTATGAAAATATTTGAAGTTTCGCAAAAATGCGGCTACAGTGACCAACATTATTTCAGTTACTGTTTCAAAAAATATTTTGGTGTGTCACCTAATAAGTACAGAGAAGAACATTTAGGAGGAGGCAATGTTTAAACACAGCAAAACAAAACTTTCGGTATTGATTATTGCAATTGTTATTTTCGGGGTTATTTTTTCAACCCTTGCTTCAACATTGTTTTTCAGCGTGTTTTATAAAAACTCAATGTTCAGTTCTGCGTATGTTACAAGTAAGCAGTCGGTTGCACAGGCTGACGAAACGGTGTCAAACTATATTTTTTCAATAAAAAGCAAACTTGACAATCTTTGTATTGAAACCGATAAATGCACCGATGCCGCATCACTTCAAAAGGTAATATCAACCGCATCAAGGCTTGAAGATGATATATATTGCGTGAGCGTTTACGATATGCAGGGCAATGTGCTGTCTAACGGGAATAATACAGATGAAAACATAAAAGACGGCTTGACGGATTTGTCGTTTGACAAGTCGGTTTATTCAAATCTTAAGGACGGCTATGCAATCAGTCAACCGCATGTAAACACGCTTTATCAAAACAAATATCCGTGGGTTGTTACCATTGCAAAAAAAGAGTATTCAAATCTTTTTTCGCAGCAGGTGTTTGTTGCGATTGATTTTAAATTTTCGTCAATCGCAAAATATATAGACAAGGTGAGTATCGGTCAAAGGGGATATTGTTATATAGTCAACTCAAAAGGTCAAATTATCTATCACCCTCAACAGCAAATGCTCTTTTCGGGACTCAAAGAGGAAAACACCTTTGAAATATCAGAGCTTTCGGACGGAATTCACAGAAAAAAAGATAATATTTATAATATTTCGTCGCTTGATTCTTGTAATTGGAAAATAGTCGGCGTCAGCTTTAACGATGAAATTACACAGGCTGTCAAAAGTCAGGTTGTTGTAGGATTGATATTTGCACTTCTTTTCAGTGCTTTTATGTCTGCGGTTATTTATTTCCTTCTTTCAAGGACCGTAACCCGTCCCGTAAGACGGCTTGTTGCCTCTATGCAAAAGTTTGAAAAGCAGGCGGAAACCTTTGAATATAAAGCCGATATGAGTAATGTTGCCGAATTTCAAACTCTGTCAACATCATTTGAACATATGGTGCTTATGATTCAGTCGCTTGTGGAAAAGGTGCATAATGAGGAAATTGTGCTCAGAAAAACCGAACTCAAGGCTTTGCAGGCACAAATCAATCCGCACTTCCTTTATAATACTCTTGATTCCATTCAATGGATGTGCGAGCAGGACAACAGCAAAGATGCCGTTAAAATGGTGGGTGCACTTGCAAAACTTTTCAGAATAAGCATCAGCCACGGCAACGAGTTTATTACAATAAGCGATGAACTCAAACATGCCGAAAGCTATCTTATCATTCAAAGTTACAGATACAAAAATCAGTTTACTTATTCCTTTGATGTTGACAAAAGTGTTTTGGACTGTATGTGCAACAAAATTACCATTCAGCCGTTTATTGAAAATGCTATTTATCACGGACTTGACCGAATGGTTGATGAGGGCGAAATTAAGATTATCGTTGAACGCCGAGGTAAGGATATTGCAATTATCGTCAAGGATAACGGACTCGGTATGACCGAGGAGCAATGCAAGGCGGTCCTTCAAAAAGGCAGGAGCGATTCAAAGGGTATCGGAGTTAAAAATGTTGATGACCGTTTGAAAATATATTTTGGCGAGGAATACGGAATTACGATAGACAGTGAACTTGATGTAGGCACAACCGTAACAATCAAAATACCTAAAATAGAGAAAGGACACGAAAATGAATATTAAAAAAACACTTGTTGCTTTTGCCGTTGTACTTTCTCTTGTTTTCTGCTTTGCAGGCTGTACGGGCAGTAATCTGCCGTCAAAAAGTAAAACCGTTGCCGTGATAACAAAGGGCAGTGATTCCGATTTTTGGAATGATGTGAAAAACGGTGCTTTTTCTGCCGCAACCGAATACAATATAGACATTACATTTGAGGGACCCGACAGCGAAGAAGATTACGAGAGCCAAAACAAGATGATTGAAAACGCTGTTTCAAAAAATGTGGGTGCAATAGTTCTTTCAGCCATTGATTACGAAAAAAATGCTCCGGCCGTTCAAAAGGCGATTGCCAAAGGTATAAAAGTAATTACGGTTGACAGCGATGTTGATGCAAACGGCAAGGAACTCTTTATCGGCACGGATAATGTTTCGGCAGGCAAAAAAGCGGCTGAGCAGGCGATTGAACTTTGCAAAAATAAAAAGTCTGTTAATATAGGTATAGTAAATTACGGCGAAAATACCGAAAACGGCAAACAGCGTTTAAAAGGCTTTACCGATTATATAGACAAGGTAAAAAATGCAAAGGTTGTCGCCTCGGTCAATGTTGAATCAAATGCCGAAAGTGCAACATTGGGTGCAAAGCAACTTATTGAAAAAAACAAGGGCATCAATGTGCTTATAGGGTTTAACGAATGGTCAACCCTTGGTGTAGGTTATGCCATAAAGGAATTGAATTTGAAAGATGAGGTTTTCGGCATAGGATTTGACAGCAATGTAAATTGCGTAGGTATGCTTGAAACCGGAGAAATTGACACGCTGATTGTTCAAAATCCGTTTTCTATGGGCTATCTTTCGGTATCAAAAGCCGCCGAATTTCTCTTAGACAATGTCAAAACCGACGGAGTAATCGAAACGGATACTTATGTTGTAAATCGTAAAAATATGTTTTCTCCCGATATTCAAAAAATCCTTTTCAGCTTTAGTAATGAAAATAATTAAATAAATTAGTATAAAGCCTGTATGCATTACTAACAATGTATACAGGCTTTATTTTTTTGGTTAATGTTTACAATATAAACATAATAAATTGAAAAAATGATAAATTTTTATACAGTTTGAATAAAATTTTGTATTCAGTTTTGCTTGCTCCACAGATATAATGAAGATGCTAAATGACTTAACAATAAATTTTTAAGGAGGTAGTCTTTATGAAAAAGATGAAAAAATTGTTGGCATTATTATTAGCGGTTGTTATGGTTGTAGGTTTTGCCGCATGCTCATCAAACAAGAGCGACGGTGGCACCGAAACCAAAAAGGCATCAAACAAAGGTGAAATTTCCGTATTTTACTACACATTCAGTGATGCGTATATTTCAACGGTACGCTCATCAATGGATAAAATTTTAAAAGACGGCGGTTACACATACAACGATTATGATGCAAACGGCAACCAAACAACACAAACCGAGCAGGTTCAAACAGCACTTGCAAAAGGTTCGTCATTGCTTATTGTTAATGTAGTTGACACCGGTTCAAACGATGCGGCTCAAAACATTATCAATCTTGCAAAGGCACAAAATGTTCCTGTAATTTTCTTTAACCGTTCGGTTGACCAATCGGTTATCGAAAGCTACGACAAATGCGTATTCGTAGGTACAGACTACGAGCAGGCAGGTCATATGCAGGGTCAGATGATTGGTGAATATCTTGTAAATAATTATGACAAACTTGACCTTAACGGTGACGGCAAAATCAGCTATGTAATGTTTAAGGGTCAAGAGGGCAACATGGAAGCTATCGCCCGCACAAAGTACGGTGTTGAGGACGCTGATGCTGTTCTTGAAAAAGCAGGCAAGCCGGCACTCGAATTTTATGATTCGGCAAACAAGAACAAATACCTTGTTGACCAGGACGGTTTGTGGTCATCCGCAGCCGCTACAAACTATATGAGCACAGCACTTGCTCAGTATACAGAATCAAACAAAAATATGATTGAACTTGTTATCGCAAACAATGACGAAATGGCTTTGGGTGCAGTATCCGCACTTCAAACAGCAGGCTATAACAAAGAAGGCAAAACAGTTATTCCTGTATTCGGCGTTGACGCAACAGATGCAGCTAAATCGGCTATCAAGTCAGGTTCAATGGTAGGTACAATCAAGCAGGACGCTCAGGGTATGGCTTCGGCAATTACAACGATTATGTCAAATTACCTCAATGAGAAAACAGCACTTGAAGGTATCGACACAGCAAATGTTGTAGGCACATGGAGAGTTAACATTCCTTACTCGGCTTACACAGCAGATTCGGCAGAGTAATATAAAATTATTGCAAAGACAGTTACGGTTGGGGCGTATGCCTCAACCGTCATATTCAGCAGATAGGAGAGAAGAGATATGCAAGAAAACTTAAAAAAATCCGATGCTGCGACTGACAAAGATATATTGTTAAAAATGGTTGATATAGAAAAGACTTTTCCCGGCGTTAAGGCACTTGACCATGCACAGCTTACTGTTAAAAGAGGCACGGTTCACGCTCTCATGGGCGAAAACGGTGCTGGCAAATCAACGCTTATGAAATGTCTTTTCGGTGTTTACAGCAAAGATAACGGTCACATTTATGTAGATGGCAAAGAGGTTAATTACAAAAACAGCAAGGAAGCTCTTGAAAACGGTGTTGCAATGGTGCATCAGGAGCTTAACCAAGCCCTCAAACGTAATGTTATGGATAATATGTGGCTCGGAAGATTTCCAAAGGTTTCAAACTTTTTGCCTTTTACAAGCGAAAAGAAAATGTATGATGAAACAATGAAAGTTTTTGAAGATCTTGATATTAATGTTGACCCGAAAACGGTTATGAGCACCATGTCGGTTTCGCAAAGGCAGATGGTAGAAATTGCCAAGGCGGTTTCTTATAATTCAAAAATTATTGTTTTTGATGAGCCGACCTCGTCGCTTACCGAAGAAGAGGTTGAACACCTTTTCCGTATTATCAATATGCTTCGTGACAGAGGCTGCGGCATTATTTACATTTCTCATAAGATGGAAGAAATTTTGCGTATAAGTGATGAAGTAACAATTATGCGTGACGGCAAGTGGATAGCAACCAAGCCGGCAAGCGAGCTTACCATGGACGAGATTATCAAACTTATGGTAGGCCGTGAACTTACAAACCGTTATCCGGAAAAGGATAACAAAATCGGCGATGTTCTGCTTAAAGTTGAAAATTTAAGCGGAGAATATACAAATCTCACCGATGTTTCGTTTGAAGCAAACAGGGGAGAAATCCTTGGAATTGCGGGACTTGACGGCTCCGGCAGAACGGAACTGCTTGAGCAAATCTTTGGCATTACAACAAAAAAGAGCGGCAAAATCACGCTTAACGGCAAAGAGGTTAAAAACCGCAATCCGCACGAATCAATCAAAAACGGTTTTGCCCTTTTAACCGAGGAACGACGGGCAACGGGTATTTTCGGCATTCTCAATATCAGAGAAAACACAACAATTTCAAGCCTTAAAAAATACCAAACCGGTCCGTTCCTTAACAAAAAGAAAATGAAGGACACAACCGATGAATATATAAAATCTCTCAGAGTTAAAACTCCTAATCAGGAAACTAAAATCAGCTCTCTTTCGGGCGGTAATCAACAAAAGGTTATCCTTGCAAGATGGCTGTTGACCGACCCTACCGTTCTTCTTCTCGATGAGCCGACAAGAGGTATCGATGTAGGTGCAAAATACGAAATTTATCAGCTTATTCTTGACCTTGCAAAAAAAGGCAAAACAGTCATTATGGTTTCTTCCGAAATGGCAGAGCTTTTGGGCGTATGCGATAAAATTCTTGTTATGTCCGGCGGCAGACTTTCAGGTGAAGTTGACGCAAAGACAACAAATCAGGAAGAAATTATGACTCTTGCAGCAAAATATGTCTAAGGAGGATTTCATTATGGCTGACACAAGTGTAAAAAAAGTTAAGCGTTCCCGTGCTTCCGTTTGGATTGAAAAGTTCAAGGCGGCAGACAAGGACGACAAAAAAAGATTAATCACGGATTTGCTTTTTAACAATGCAATGTACATCATTATTGCTATTGCAGTAGTTTTTATAGCAATTAAGGTTCCGGCATTCTTGAGCGTTTCGTCAATAGTAAACATTGTTTCGCTCACTGCCGCAAAACTTCCTATAGCTCTCGGTATCGCAGGATGTATTGTACTTACCGGTACGGATATTTCCGCAGGTCGATGCGTAGGTCTTACCGCCTGCGTTGCGGCTTCGCTTTTGCAGATGACGGGCTATGCAAACAAAATGTTCCCTAACCTCAACACAATGCCGCTTTTCGTGGTATTCCTTGCGGTTATCGCAATCGGTGCGGTTGTAGGCCTTGTAAACGGTTTCTTTGTAGCAAAGTTCAAGCTTCATCCGTTTATCGTTACTCTTTCAACTCAGCTTATCGTTTTCGGTACTGTTCTTATGTACCTTATGATAGGCGGCAACAACGGTCAAACTCTTTCGGGTCTTGATGCGTCATACACAAACTTTATCACAGGCACGCTCTTTACAATCGGCGGTGTTGCAATTCCTAAGTATGTTCTTTATTCGGTAATCTTAACTGCTGTTATGTGGGTTATCTGGAACAAAACAAAATTCGGCAAAAATATGTTTGCCGTAGGTTCAAACGAGGAAGCCGCAAGAGTTTCCGGCGTAAATGTGTTTATGACAATACTTATGGTATTTGTTCTCGCAGGCGTTATGTACGGTATTACGGGCTTTATTGAAGGTGCTCGTATCGCTTCCTGTTCGGCAAATACAGGTCTTAACTACGAATGCGATGCCATTGCGGCTTGCGTAATCGGCGGCGTATCGTTTGTAGGCGGTACAGGTAAAATCAGCGGTATCGTAATCGGCGTACTTCTTTTGCAGATTATTTTTGCAGGACTTAATTTTCTCTCGGTATCGGCAAATATGCTTTACATTATCAAGGGTGTAATCATTCTCGTGGCTTGTGCAATTGATATGCGTAAATATCTTGCACGCAGATAAATTATTTGTTAAAATATTGTGGAGAACAGTTTTGTCTGTGTCAAAGCAAGCGTTATAAATCCCCCTGAAAGGCAGTGAAAAATATGAATGAAAACAATACAATGAACCTGAATACGGAAAGAAAGCCCGGAGGACTTTACCGAAATGTCAAAATGTCGGTAAAAACCGCCGACAAGCTCATTCTTATAGGTATTATCGTTCTTATCGCCTGTATGATTTTTGCGGTAAGTCATGCAGGATTCACTGTCACATTCAATACAGACGGCGGCTCTCAAATAGACAATCAAAAGGTTATGTACGGTCAACTTGTCGATGTGGATGAAAATCCGGTAAAAGAGGGTTACACCTTTACCGGATGGTACACCGATAAGGATTGCACAAATCGGTTTGATGTCAACAAAGATACAGTCAGCGACAGCTTAACTTTGTATTCGGGTTGGGCAAAGAAATAATTAACGGAGAACGGTTATATGTATACAGCAAGTGAAAAAAGATACGATACTATGGTTTATAACAGATGCGGCAACAGCGGATTAAAACTCCCTGCCGTGTCACTCGGATTTTGGCATAATTTCGGCGACAATTGCCTTTATTCAAATATGAAAGATTTGTGCTTTACCGCTTTTGATAACGGTATTACCCACTTTGACCTTGCGAATAATTACGGTCCCGAACCGGGAAGTGCCGAGAAAAATTTTGGCAAAATTTTAAATCAGGAAATGAAGGCGTACCGTGATGAAATGATAATCAGCACAAAGGCAGGCTATGAGATGTGGCAGGGACCTTACGGTTGCAGAAACGGCAGTCGCAAATATCTTCTTGCAAGTCTTGACCAAAGTTTGCAGCGTATGGGTCTTGATTATGTGGATATTTTTTATCATCATTGTCTTGATCCCGAAACTCCGCTTGAAGAAACCATGGGTGCACTTGCAACGGCGGTTCAAAGCGGCAAGGCACTTTATGTCGGCGTTTCAAATTACGATGGCGAAAATTTGAAAAAGGCGTGCAAAATACTTACCGAGCTCAAATGTCCGTTTGTCATCAATCAAAACAGATATTCGATTTTTGACAGAACCATAGAGAATAACGGCTTAAAGCAAACTGCGATTGAACTCAAAAAAGGCATAATTGCTTTCAGCCCTCTTGCACAGGGGCTTCTCACAAACAGGTATTTAAACGGCATCCCAAGCGACAGCAGGGCTGCAAAAGACAGCAGATTTTTGAAGCAGTCGGCTATAACCGATGAAAAAATTGCAAAAATCAAGGCATTGTCAAAAATCGCAGAGCAAAGAGGTCAAACTCTTGCCGAAACAGCTCTTGCGTGGGTGCTCAAGGACGGTGCAGTAGCTTCTGTTTTAATCGGAGCATCAAAGCCGTCACAAATTCTTGATAATATCAAAGTTATTCAAAACACTTCGTTTTCTGTTGAAGAACTTGAAGCAATAGATAAAATAAGCTTAGATTGACAATTTAACAATATTAATAAAAAATGCCAAAAGTGCCACAAATTCGATGTTTGTGGCACTTTTGGCGTGGTTCAGGGTCTTTATCGACAGTCTGTGCATTTTTCCTTGTTCTTAAACATTAAATGGTTTATAATGTTATCAAAGGAAAAGGTGATGTTATGCCCGCTTACTCAACTCATTATTTGTTTGCGTATGAACTTATGGAAAAAATTAAAAGCAATGTCGATTTTGCCCTTGACGAACAGGCGGTATATATCGGCACTCAGGGTCCCGATATATTTTACGACCACAGAATTTTGCCGTGGATGTGCGGAAAAAGTTTGCGTAAAGTCGGTTCTGTTTTGCACAGGGCAAAGCCGAGTGTTCAGTTTGACGCTTTGCGTGATTATGTAAAACAATATCCAGATGACGATATTGCAAAATCTTATGCCGTAGGCTTTATTCTTCACTATGCTCTTGACAGGATTTGCCATCCGTATGTGTATTTTATGCAATACAGATTTAAGGAGCTTTATCCCGATATTCACACATTTACGGCTCATAATATGGCAGAGTTTGCACTTGATTCTTATTTGCTGTTTAAGAAATTAGGCGTTCAAAATCCTGCGTCGTTTGACACTTCAAAGACTCTTAATTATACAGACTTAACACGCACGCATTGTGCAAAAATCATCAGCTTTTTTGTGTCGAATTCAACGGAAAATTTTGTCAGTCGATTTGATGCCGAGCAGGCGATAGACGATTTGAAATATATTCAAAAGGTCACCTTTGACTCAAACGATAAAATCTGCAAGGTGCTGAAGCCTGCCGAAACTTTTGCTTCGCCGTTCACAAAAAACTTCAAGCCGTCATCTATGTTCAGAGTTGACGATATGCAATATGCCGCAAAGTTTGCCAACAACAGACACGGTATCTGGTACTCGCCGTATAATAAAAGCGTTGCGAGAAATGAAAGTTTTGCAGATTTGTTTGAAAATGCAAAGCCTGAAGCACTCTTTATGATACAAGGCTTTTTTGCAAATAAAGACGCCTTTGAAATTACAGGTGATTTGTCGTTTTTAACAGGCGAAAGGGTATGTGATATTTAGTATCGAAGCACTGAAAAACGCAGCCTTTTCAGGCGTTGTTAATTTATACAAATACATAATGAATGAGCAACATATATGACACGGTGCCAACCGATATGCTGATTAGTGTGTTACGCTTCCACAAATGTACAATTACCGTGAGCGCAATGGCAATCAGTTGCGGTGCAAGTGTGTTCATATCAAAGGTGTAGCCGTCCTTTATGCAATAAATAATCAGTATCCCGATTATTGCAGGCGGCATAATATCGCCGAGGTATTTAACGATTTTCGGCACCTCTCGTTTACCGAAAGCGGCAAACGGAATCAATCTTGTTGCAAATGTAACAGCACCGGCAACAAGCACGGTGATGAGCATTTGAGATGTAGAAAGCATTATTTTACCTCCTTTTTGTCACCCGACAGCAACGGCTTAAACGCAAGAAGAAGCGACACCGTAACTATGAGGCTCGGAAGCAAAAATTTGTCCGGACCGAAAATAAACAGGCAAATAAGTGCACATACTATACCGAGAAATCCCGGAAGTTTGGATTTTGAAGCAAGAATTTGGTCAAGGAAAATAACCACAAACAGTGCAGTCATTGAAAAATCTATACCCGTAAAGTCGATTTTTATCAGCTGACCCGCAAGGTTGCCGATGACAGAACCTATTATCCAATATGCGTGGTCGAATATTCCTATCAAAAATCTTGCATCGCCTTCGTTAACACCTTTCGGTACGGTGTTAAACGATGTGTTAACCCCGTATGTTTCGTCTGTAAGCGAAAAAATAAGCGACGGGTATCTCCAACCGTAGCTTCTGAACTTTTCTATAAAACTGAGTCCGTAAAAAATATGGCGTGAATTTACAAAAAATGTCATTATCGCAATATTTGCAAGATTTGCTCCCGAACCAATCATTGATACGAGCAAAAATTGACCCGAGCCGGCATATACAAGAAGCGAAATAACAATCGCCCAAACCCAGTTGTAGCCGATTTCAAACAAAGAAATGCCAAAAGCCGAGCCTAAAAACAGGTAGCCGAACAAAACGGGCAAAGACATTTTAAATGCAAATTTTACCGTCTTTGTTTTGTTGTAATTCATTATTAATTTTATCCCTCTCAACAGCAGAATACTGTATATTTATATAAAGCAAGATGATTTTACAACATTGGTATATTTTTGTCAACCGAGGAAAAATATTTTAGTTGTATTTTTTGTTGTTTTATGGTATAATTAAAACTCATTCTAATATTATGTCAGAGAGGGACTACTAAAATGGAAAAGAAAAGAAGCAGCTTTAAAGGCTCTATCGGCTTCGTTCTTGCAGCAGCGGGAAGTGCCGTAGGTCTTGGCAACATTTGGCGATTTCCGTATTTGGCAGCTAAAGATAACGGTGGATTTTTTATTCTTTGTTATATCATTTTGGCTCTTACATTCGGATTTACACTTTTGGTTACAGAAATTGCACTTGGCAGAAAAACAAAGCAATCTCCGCTTACCGCATACGGTCAGCTTAACAAAAAGTTCAGACCGCTCGGTACAATCGCAACTCTTGTGCCGATAATTATTTTGCCGTATTACTGTGTAATCGGCGGATGGGTACTCAAGTATTTCGTCAGCTTTGTAACAGGTGAGAGTTCAGCAGCCGCAGCGGATAATTATTTTACAAATCATATCACAAGTTTGTGGGTGCCGATTATTTTGATGGCTGTGTTTGTTATTGCAACTGCCGTTATTGTTTTCGGCGGCGTAAATAAGGGTATTGAAAAATCAAGCAAAATTCTTATGCCTATTCTTTTTGTTCTTATTATTTGTATCGGCGTGTTTGCACTCACTCTTAAGTATACCGATGCAGACGGCGTTACACGCACCGGTTTGCAGGGCCTTAAAATTTATCTTGTGCCTGATTTTAAATCACTTACGCTCAAGTCAACATTTACCACTATTTTTGATGCACTCGGTCAGCTTTTCTACTCAATCAGCGTTGCTATGGGTATTATGGTTGCCTACGGCTCTTATGTTGATGACAAAACAAATCTTATGAAGTCGGTTAACCAAATCGAAATTTTTGACACCTTGGTTGCACTTCTTGCAGGTCTTATGATTGTTCCGTCAGTGTTCGTATTCATGGGCAAGGACGGTATGACAGCAGGTCCGGGCTTGATGTTTATCTCGCTTCCTAAGGTATTTGCCGCTATGGGCAAAATCGGTATTGCGGTAGGTATTGTGTTCTTTGTTATGGTACTTTTTGCCGCTATTACATCATCTGTTTCAATTATGGAAGCTATCGTTTCGTCACTTATGGACAGATTCCATTGGAAGCGTAACACCGCCGGTGTTGTCGTTTTGGTATATTCTTTGATTGCCGGCACAATCGTTTGCCTCGGTTACAATAAGCTTTACTTTGAACTCACACTTCCAAACGGTACAGTCGGTCAAATTCTTGATGTTATGGACTATGTCAGCAACAATATCTTTATGCCGATTGTTGCATTCTTCACCTGTATTCTTGTCGGTTGGGTTGCAAAGCCAAAGACAATTATCGACGAAGTTACAAAGAACGGCGAAAAGTTCAACCGTAAGATTATTTACAATGTAACGATTAAATTTGTTGCACCTGTGCTTTTGGTTGTCCTCTTTGCACAGGCAATCGGACTTTTCAGCTTCTAAACTTAATAATTAAATGCAGGTCTATGGGCCTGCATTTTTTTGTTGATGTTGAGGATGTTTTGTGCTATTATTTTTGAGAGGTGACATTATGCAAAAGGACAAAACAAATGTTATGCGTGTGCTTGACCAAAAGAAGCTTGAATACACGCATTATGCTTATGACAATATGACCACAAATGCGGTTGAAGTGGCAAACGGACTCGGTACTGACCCGGAATTTTTGTACAAAACCTTGGTGACGGTCGGCAAGTCAAAGGAACATTATGTTTTTATGGTGCCTGCCGAGCACGAACTTGATTTGAAAAAAGCCGCAAAGGCAGTCGGTGAAAAAAGTATCGAGATGATTCCGCAAAAGGAATTGCTCCCGCTCACAGGCTATATCCACGGCGGATGCTCGCCTATCGGGATGAAAAAGCAGTTTAAAACCACTATTCATATGAACGCTCAAAATGCCGACAAAATCTTCTTCTCCGGCGGCAGAGTGGGCTGTCAGGTCTGCACTTCGCCAAAGAATTTGGAAAAGGTAGTCCGACTTCAGTATAAAGATATAATCAAAGACGCCGATTGATTTAATAATAAATAACCCCGAGCCGTTCGCTTCATTTCGGAACAGTTCGGGGTTAAGTTTTTATTGTTCGTTTTTGGCTTCGTCGGTGTCACGATAGTATTGAGTGAATGGGTGGAAGCGTTCTTGCTCCTCCCAAATCTGTTTTGCCATCGGTGCCCATTCTTTTGCATAAAGGTCACACTTTGAGCAAAGTTCTTCTGCTGATTCAGGGCAGGTGAGATTGGTGGATTTTGCACCCGTTACATCAATGATATGTCTTAACGCCTGCGGATTTTCAAGCATCGGGCAAGGGCGAAGCATATTGTCATTGAACGGCTGACCCTTGTAATACTGCTTGAAAAGAGGAGAACGCAAACATTCAAGAATGCTCTTTTCTCTGATGTTGCTGTCGCTGTAATGGATGAATACGCAAGGCTCTGCATCACCCTCGCTGTTGATGTGAAAGTAGTTTCTTCCGCCTGCGATGCAACCGCCTACAAATTCGCCGTCATTTTGGAAGTCCATAACAAATATAGGCTTGCCGTTTCTTGTTCTTCTCTTTTTGCGGATGGTTCTGTACACATGCTCTCTCTGTTCAGGAGTAAGAAGCAATGAAGTATCGGCATCCGAACCGATTGGCATATAGTGGAAGTAGAGCGCAAATTTTGCACCCGCTTCGATTTCCATATCATAAAACTTGTCCGAGGTTACGGCGTCATAGTTTTTGCTTGTGTAGCAAACCGATGTGCCGAAAATACACTTGTGCTTTTTGAGCAGTGCCATAGCGTCAATAACTTTTTGGTAAACGCCTTCGCCTCGTCTGAAATCGGTCGTTTCTTCTGTACCCTCGATAGAAAGTGCAAGTGCAAAGTTGCCCGATTTCTTCAATTCTTCGCAGAATTCGTCGTCAACAAGCGTGCCGTTTGTAAATGCAAGGAAAATGCAGTCTTTGTTTTCGTTTGTGATGGTAAGAATATCCTTTTTGCGTACAAGCGGTTCACCGCCTGTGAACATAAAGAAGTGCGTGCCGAGAGCCTTTGCCTCGGTAACGATTTTTCTCATTTCGTCAAGTGTAAGATTTGAGTGATGACCGTATTCGGCAGCCCAACAGCCTTTGCATTTGAGGTTGCATGCAGAGGTAGGGTCCATAAGAATAATCCACGGAATGTTGCACTTGAGTTTATCTCTGTTTTCACGCAGGGTTGAAGTTCCAATATATCCTGCATCAATCGCAAAGGTAAGGAGCACATTTGTAAGAAGCTCCTTGTCGGTTTCTTCAATAATGCGATAAACATAATCGTTCCAAGTGTTTTGCGGATTGGTGATAACATCAAGCGGAGCGGTCCAGGTTGATTCGGGGAACAAATTACCTGTAACAGCCTTGCCGATTTTGAGTACCTTTGGTATATTCCTTTTTGGGTTTTTGTAAACATAATTAACAAGAGGTCTGCCTATCTTGTGTAATGTGCTTGCTTTGAACTTCATATTTATACCTCTTTTTGTGCTTTTTACATTGCTTCAGGAACATCAACCTTGAGCATAACAAGAATGTTTTTGATTGTGTTTTTAACCGCAGTGCAAAGGAAAAGTCTTGCTTCGGTAAGTTCTTTGTCATCGCTTACAACTCTGTGTGCGTTGTAGAATTTGTGGAAAAGAGTTGCAAGGTCAATTACATAGTGAGTGATTTTTGCAGGGTCGTAATTCTTTGCCGCACCGATAATTTCATCGGTAAGTCCTGCAAGGTGAGAAATAAGGTCACGCTCTTCGTCCGAATTAAGTCTGTTGAGTGCTTCTGCAGACGGTGTAACAACCTCAATGCCTTCTTCTGCGGCTTTTTTGATGATTGAACAAATTCTTGCA
>OJAW01000075.1_pt1 | contig 76833 bp, 69 predicted proteins | sample 1589151 | NCBI WGS metagenome assembly OJAW01 (sample SAMN03283290) | human gut metagenome | biome: human-associated habitat; material: feces | host: Homo sapiens | place: Peru | collected 2012
ATTAAAAAAGTAGATCACATTCTATTTTTGTGTCTACTTTTATTTTATCAGTTCATTATGATGTCTTCTTTTTATAGTTTTAATATTAGGACTACTAATAAATCTGTTATAAATAGAACTGATGCGATTATTGTTTCTTTGGTAGTTATGATATTTATTATTTTATCAGTAAATGGTTTAAGAATATGGATGAATAAAACTCCTAGTAATCCCCAGATTAGGGAATTTATTAGACAGATATATTTTCCGATATTTAAGAATTTTTTGCTATAATTCCACATATCTATATTAAATAATTTATGTAATGTATTTCCACCGATATATTCAATTAATGATAATATTATTGTTAGTGTTATGAATTCGATTAGATATTTGAAGTATTTATTGCATTTTATTTTTTTAAAGAAGTATTTATTTAATAGTAATATTGCTATTATTCCTACTCCATATACGGCAGTCATCGGTCCATAAAAGATACCACTTTTTTTAGGGCAACTTACTATTTTAAATAGTGTTGACTCCATTATGAAACCTGAAAGTGAGTATAACAAGAAATTTTTTATATAATACATATTAATCACCATTATTAATATGTACTTTTAGAAATTATACATACAAAAAAGATAGAATTTTATTTTCTATCCTTGTTTACTAAATATTAATTTATAGTTTTGAAATTGCCTGTTTTAACATATCCTTCGACATAATCTCTTGTAGACCAAAGATATTCAATTACTGTTATTTTATATCTATATATATCCATAGTTTCATTCCAAGTTTTTACGATGTTATAGTTTGGATAGTTATTTTTATTTTCTGTTTTATCTGTTAGGCAAATATCTGAATTATATTTTTTGCAATATTTAGAATATGATACTTGTTTTGTACTACTTTCAATATCATTTCCATCAATATTTTTTCCTGATACTTTTCCTTCATACCAAGCGCTATATTCATTTGCTTGTTTGATATGTTCGTATAATATTTGTGGTTGTGAGATAGTAGTATTATTAGTTATTTCATTAGATGTTGGTGCTTTAGAATTATTAGAGTTAGTTGTTTGATTTGGTTGTTCTTCTTGTACTGGTTCGGTATTCTTTGTTTCTTTTGATATTTCTAAATCTTTTAGTTTTACATCACAATCTTTGCACTTGTTATCTCCAATTTTGGTATAAGTTATTTCTTTTTTGCTACCACAAACTAGTTCAGTTGTCATTGTGTAATAATTATCAATTAATTCAATTGTTGATTTGCTAGATTTAGCATCACATACTTTTCCATCTTCGTTTGTTAATTCTTTAGTATAATCCCAATTAATTAATTGTTTTAATGTTACTGTTTTTGTTTTGTTTTCTTCAGGCATATTTTTCTTGAAATATTCAATTGATGCTTCTTTAAATATTTTATTGTTTTCTTCAAATGTTAGACCTTTGTTTTTGTCAATGATTTTTGTTATTAACCATATTGCAAATAAGACTACTACAACAAAGATAATTACTTTAATAAATAGTCCTATCCAGTTAATTGAATAATTTTTTTCTTCCATATTTCTCCCCTACCTTTAAGTCATTTTTCCTCTTAAATTGTCTTTTATTCTAACACATAGATATTGCTTTGTCAATGCTTTATTTTAACTATTGTGCATCCTATGTTACTACTCATTATATTGTGTTCTAGGACAAGGTTGTTTTTATCTAGAGTTTGTTTTACTGAATTTTTTACTATTCCTTCGCCAATACCGTGAATAATTATTACTTCATATTTTCCTTGTAGTTTATTTTCTAATATAAAGTCATTGGTTGCTACTCGTGCTTCATCTTTAGTATAACCGTGTAAATCTAATACTGGTAACATATTTAAGAATATGTCATTTGTTTTATTCATACTTCACCTACTTTAATGGTAACTTTATTATTGCTTTTGTACCTTGATTTAATTTTGATTCATATTTTAAAGTTCCGTTATGTGCTTTAATTATTTCATTTGATAATACTACTCCTAGACCTGTTCCTTCTTGTTTGGTTGTATAAAACATTTCTGTTATTTTATCTAAGGTATTTTCATCCATACCACTACCATTATCTTTTATTTCTATATAAAACGAATTTTTATCTTTATATGTTTTTATATCGATAATTCCTTCGTTAGTAATTGCTTCATAACTATTTTTAATTAAATTTATTAATACTTGTTTTATTTTATTATAATCACAACTTAGAAATATTTCTTCGTTATTTTTATAATTTATTGTAATATTCTTATTATACATTAATAGATTTAGACTATTATATACTTCTTCGACTAACATATTTATATCTATTAATTCTTTATTTAGTTTTATTTTATTTAATTCTGAAAAGTCTGCCATTATATTTAGACTTCTTTCTATTTCCTGTTTTATTATGTTTAGATATTTTTCTGTTTTTTCTTTGTTATCTATATTTATCATTGTTAGATATCCTTTACATACTGCTAGAGGATTTTTTATTTCGTGTGTTAGTTTGAATAAGGAATTTTTTAATTGTTTGTCTCGTTCTAATTCTTTGATGTTTAAGTATATTCCTGATAATTTATCCATAATATCAAATAGATATAAAATGAAAGCAGATAATAATATATAAACTAATATTAATAAGAATATATCTATTGTTAGGCATACTTTGCTATTTATATTTATGAATGTTATAAATGATATTATGAATGCTTGTATTGTTGCGGTTACTATTATGAATGATTTGTTATCTATTTTCTTTCTTAAAACTACATAGGTAATAAAATATGTTAGTAATACTGAAATAACTAGATATATATTAATATCAAAATTAAAATAAGAATATAATATTAAGAATAATGATAATATTATACTAATTTTTTCTTTTCTTTTTAAGTAAGCAAACAATATTGGTATATTACATATAATTAATAAGTCATTGTAGTCTGCTTCGAAATTACCAAATTTAAGACATAGATATAATGATGTGAAAAGGGATAATTCTAAGGCAGTTTTTTTATTTTTGTTATTATTTACTTCATTGTAACAACTATAAACGAAATATATTAATATAGGAAATAAAACTAATATTATATTGAAAACTATGTTTTTTAAATACATTTTAATGCACCTCTTGTAATTATTTTATAACATAGTTTTGTCGAAATTTGTAATATTATGATATAAAATGCTGATTTTTGTACTTTTTTGAAAAAAATTGATGATTATTACTTTAAATCATCAATACATTTTTTTAATTGTTTTGCTTGATTACCAATTATTATTTTTAATTGATCGTCAATTTCTACTACACCTTTAGCGCCTAGTTTTAAGATACCTTCTTTATTTGCTTTGGTTACATCTTTTAAAGTTACTTTAAATCTAGACATTTCTGCTTCAGTTTCTATAATGTTATCTTTTCCTCCGAGTAATTCAACTAATTTGTTTACTTCTAGTTTAAAATCTTTTTTGTTACTTTTTACTATTGCTAGTGCTACTATTAATAAAAAACCTATGATAATTATATATTGATATAATTCCATTTCTTCACCTCATTAAAATTATACTATATTTTTAATTTTTTTTCAATTATTTATGTTTGTAATTTTCTTTGATATATTCGTGGTGTTGTGTTAACTATAAAGTAACTTATTGCTTCTTTTAAGTTCTTTTAATTCTTAAGTGAATAATTCATTAAGTTTTTAATCTTATTGTTGTATAATAAAGATGGTGATAGTAATATGAAGAAAAAATTACTTAACTATTGTATGAATAAGATTAAAAAAAAATATCCTAATTATGATAATGATACTTTAGATATTATTAGATATGGATTAGAATCTGTTTATTTAACTTTTACTAAGTTGATATTGATACTTATTCTTGCAATTTACTTAGGTAAGTTAAAAAATCTTTTAATATTACTAATATTCTATAACATTATTAGACTTACTGCATTTGGAATGCACGCTAAAAAAAGTTGGCACTGTTTAATAATTTCACTAACATTATTTATTGGCGGTATGTACTTGTGTGAGTATATTAATTTATCACTTATTATTAAATCAATAATATCACTTATCTGTATATTACTTATTTATAAATATGCTCCAGCAGATACAGAAAAAAGGCCGTTAATAAATAAAAAGAAAAGAAAAAAATATAAAATATTTAGTTTGATATCTTCGTTTGGTTTTACTATTCTTATTATTATATTTAATGAAAATATTATTTCTAATTACTTATTATTAGGTATGATTGAAGCAACTATTATGATATTACCTATTACTTATAAAATATTCAATCTACCTTATGATAATTATAAAAGTTATAAGATGGGATTTAATTGCAATTAAATTATAAAAAAAGAAAAAGGAGGTATACTATGTTTGCTAGTTTATTATCATTACTTGGATCTTTTGCTGCTACTATGGGTTCTCAAGGATGTTTTATGCTATTCGTTGACGAACCAGAAATGCCTAAGGCTTTGATTGAAAAATAGTTACTTTAAAATAAAAATTCTATTCTTTATGAATAGATTTTTTTATGGTTATAAAGCTAAGACTTTATTCGGTTAATTCTTTAATAAGCAAAAAATTAAAACTCTATTCTTTGTTTTGAATAGAATTTCTAATTTGTAATTTTTGAATATATAATTTATCTTCGATTATAGTTTTGGCAAAGAATATATCACTATTTTGAAGAATTCTTTTTACCATCATTAATCCGTAACCATGTCCTTTACCTTTTGTTGAATATCTAATATTTCCAATTGCTTCTTTATCTATTACACCAGAATAAGTATTCATAATGATTATTTCAACACAATTTCCATCTTCTTTTTGAAATATTTCAATACCCATTTTCTTTTCATCTGAAGTTGCACTTGCTTCGATAGCATTATCTAGATAAACACCTACTATTCTACCTAATTGTTTAAAATCTTCGACACTTAAGTCTTTTATAAAGGAATTTTCTATTCTAGATGCAACAGCAATACTTAGTTTTATACCTTTATCTTCTGCTTCCATTGCTTTATAGTAGAATAAACCTTTTAATCCATTTGATGGCAAATATTGGAAGTTTGCATATTTTTCTTTATCACAACTACGATAATCATTAATTACACTATCAATATAGTTAACAATTCTTTCTTTTCCATAATCATCAACGACATAAGATTTCAACAGAATTAGTTGATTTTTATTTTCATGTCTAATTGCTTTTTGTTCTTCGATTTCTGCTTCATACACTTTCACAAACTCTAGTAATTTATCATACTTTTCAACCATAACATTATTTTCTAACTTTTGTTTTATAAAACTAGAAAATACTAATATAAATATGCTTATTAAAGCAAAATTACTTAATGCATTCTTACTTAATATTATTTCTGACATAGCATTATAAAATACTATTAATACACTCATTAATGTCAAAATACCATATATAATTATTGATTTGTTAGTTATCTTTAAATTTGTTAACTTTCTTAATGGTCTACGGAATATATAGACTATTAACAGTAGCAAAACACAAATAATTGAAGTTGAAATAATATTGTTTGTAAATTTGGCATAAAACACTTCAGGTTTCATTTTCAAAACTGAAATGCAAAACAATAGAAACAACGCATCAGGTATCATAGCAATTACTATGAATAAAAATGTCATAAAAGTTGATTTGTAATATGTAATCTTAAATAGATTAACGAATAAAAAAGAATATATTATAAAAATCATTAATGTTTTTGTTGTATCATTCAAGTAATAAATTACTAATCCATATAATATTACGCATATAATGAATAAAATAAATTTTTTCTTAGTGAGTATTTTAGGTTCTTCTTTTAATAATATCATTGCGAAGATTATTGCCGAACCAACTAACAGAAATGAACCAACTCCATAGTTAATTATATTTTTCAACATGTTTTCTAAGTCCTCTCTTGCATCTTACTGATAGTAAATCTGTTTGACTTCCATCTTTAAATGTAATTAGTCCATATGCAAAATCAACTTGTGCTATTTGTTTTACGTTAACTATACATGATTTATGTGTTTGATAAAATTCTTCACTTAGTTTTGATATTATAAATCTTAATGGTGCAATTACTTCATATCGTTTTTTACCTTCACATCTTATTATACACTTTTTATCTCCAGTTACTTTTTCAATATATAGTATTTTATTTAATGGAATATTATATATTGTGTGATCATAGTTAAATACTAGTTGTTTCTTTTTATTATAAATTCCTAATACTTTGTTTAATGTTTCTTCAAGTCTTTTTTCATAGTCAAAATACTTTGATATGAAATCTATTGCCATTATTCTGGAAAAGAAAATATCGTCTTTACATTCTGGGTGAGCACTTACGAATATTATCATACTCTCCCAGTCATCTTGGTCTCTTATTTCTGTGGCAATTTCTAGGCCTGAAACTTTTGGCATTTCAACATCCAGAATGTATATTTTCTGATCTGCTGGTGATTTTATAAGTTTTTTTAACTCCTCACAATAATTATTAAATTTACTTACTTTGTAGTCATAATCATATGGCATCATTATTTTGGTAATTGTATGCACTGTCTTTTCTAACGCTTCATTATTATCGTCACAGGTTATAAATCTTAGCATAAAGCTGCTCCTTCCTTCTCTAAAAGTTATTATAGCACTAATTGTTGGTTAATGGTAATTTTTGGTAGAAATTTTACCAAAAAAGTCAAAAAACTAACCATTTAGGCTAGTTTTAGTTAATTATTTTACCAATTGTTTTTCTTCGTATTCTTTAATCAGGTTGAAATTAATTATGTCGTTTGATATTTCTATTATTTTATCTGATTTTTCTGCATTTTTTTTAACATATGATTCTTCGACTGCTTCCCCAGTTATTGGATATATTTCATTTTTTTGTGCACTATAATATATCTTACTAGTTAAATAAGAACCATCTGTAAATGTTACTGTGTTATCTCCGGTTATTATATTGAAGATATCAGTTCCTAATTGGTATTTACTTTTAATATTAAACATATTGCCTAATGTTGGTAAAGCATCAATCATTCCGGTTGGGATTGTTACTTCTTCTTGAGGTATTTTATCTTTAGTCCAAATGATGAATGGTACTTTTTTATCTAATTCATAATCGTATTTATTATATTCTACATAGTTTTCTTCTGATTCGTCATATAATTTACCTGTAAGTGGATTGTAATTATATAATAAATCATATTCTTCTTTATCTATTCTTGCTTCGTGATCGCCATAGATTATTAATACTGTATTATCTAGTAGTCCATTTTCATCGAGGTCATTAATTAATTGTCCGATTGCCTGATCTGCATAATGAACTGACCTGAAATAGTTTTCTAACATTGTTCCTTCGATTGGATTTGCTGTTATTTTTCTACCATTGATATCATAATTAACTAATGTTTCAAATTCGTCAGTTAATTCTAAGTCATCAAATGGTGTATGGTTAGATAACATTATTAATGTTGTATAGAATTTTTTGTTTGATAGTTTTATATCTTGTAAGTACGGAATTACTTGTTTAAAGAAAGATTTGTCTGATAATCCTAAACCTATTGTTTCATCAATGGTAAAGTAATCTTTATCATAAAACATATCATACCCCATATTTTTATGCATTACTTCTCTATTCCAAAAGTCTCCGTTATTAGCGTGCATACTTGTTACGTAGTACCCTTTTTCTTTCATTAGTTTTTGAATTGTAATATAGTCTCTATTAAAATAATTTACAAATACCGTTCCACTTGAAGATGGCATTAATGATGTTGAGAAAGTGAATTCTGCATCACTACTTGTACCTACTCCAACTTGGGAATAAAAGTTACTGAAATATATTCCTTCTTTTGATAATTTATTTAAATTAGGTGTTACTTCTTTTCCATTAAATTCTCTATTAAGAGCAATACCTTGAATACTCTCGGCGTGTATTACTATTACGTTTTTTCCTTCGAATATTCCGGTATATTTATTAGTTGTTTTTTCATCTTTTTTATCTTCGTAATATTCAACAAAACTTTTATATGCTTTGTCGTGACCGAAGATATTATTTAATCTTGGTCTTAAACTTTGGATTAAATCATTAAATTGATATGTATATATTCCAAATGTTCTTACTACTGTTTCTCTATTCCATAAGTTTCTAAATCTATTCCATTCTGAACCTTTGACAAATATTAAGGCAGAACATATTACTATTAGAGATGTTATTAGTGTTTTTTTGAATATTTTTTTCTTATTATACTCTGCTCTTTTTTCGTAATATTTATTTTTTTTCAGTCTATAGTTTAGATATAATAAACCAAATAGTTGCCAAAGATATAAGAAATATTTGATATGTAGTACGTCTTTTACTACGGCATCCGATACATCAGTGACAAATGTTGATGTTGCTAGTAGACTGATTGATGCGAACGATGAATAATATCCATAATAATGGGCGTTAATTATGCATATTGCTACAAAGATAAACGACCATATTCCATAGTATTTTATTCTTGATTTTGGTTTAATAAAGTATGAAAAGGAACATACTAGTAAGATTAGTCCTAAATCAATTAAAAATGGTTTTAAACTAAATGAATTATCTAATATAGTCCATCTTAATACTGTGGAATTAATTAATGATGACAATATAAAATATATTGTTAATATGTGATTTTTAATATATTTTTCTATTTTTTCCTTTTTCATATGTACCTCTTTTTCTTAATTAATTATATCACTTTATGTAAATTAGTACAATAAGGTTGATTATTTTATTTACAGAATATGTTTTTTTTGTTATAATTATTTCAGTGATGATTTATGAAAGAAGTTTTAAAAAAAGTACAAAAAAAAGTACAGAAGTTTTTTAATAAATATAAGTATTTGATTAAAAAGTATATTCATATTATATATATGCCTATTCCATTTTTTATATTGGATATTGCTACTAGATATTTTGGAAGAAAGATTAATTTTTTTAAATTAAATGCACTTGTTCCTAATTTTTTTACCTTTATATGGGTATTGTTGGTAATGGGAATTTGTTTGTCGTTTAAGAATAATAAGAGAAAGATACTTTATTCAATATTTGTTTTTATTGCTATGATATTCTTTTTAGTTAATAATGTTTATTATTCTGTAACTGATAATTTCTTTGATTTTAGTTTAGTTGAACTTGCTAGTGAAGGAAGCAGTTATATGTTAGATTCTTTATTAAATGCTAATAAGTTAATTTATGTTATTTTATTTCTTGTTATAGTTATGGTTATATTTATTGTTAAGTATATGCCTAGTAGAAAAAGGAATAATTTTAAGATAGGTGTTAGTTGTTTTCTTGTATTTATGGTACTTCATTTATTTATTCCAACACTTCTTGGAAACGCAAATAATGAGTTATCTTGGAATACTTGGAGAAATCCTAGAAATATATATATATCTTTTAATGATAATAATAAGAGTATGTCATTATCTGGTTTGTATGAATATACTTTTAGAAATTTCTATGTGACTTATATTAGGGAAAAGAAAACTAATAATGAAGAAGAAAAGGATTTTTTAGATGTTGTTTATAATACTCCAGAAGATAATTATAATACGAAATATACTGGTATGTTTAAGGGTAAGAATATTGTTCTTTTACAGTTAGAAGGAATTGATAGTTGGTTATTTAATGAAAATGATACTCCGACTTTATATGGAATGCTTAATAATTCGTTTGTATTTAATAATCATTATTCTTATTATAATGGTGGGGGGTCAACATTTAATTCTGAATTTGCTGTTAATACTGGGTTTTTAACTCCGGTATCTTATACACAAAATGCTTATACTTTTAATAAAAATGCTTTTGATTATACGCTTGCTAAATTATTTAAGCAAGATGGATATTCTGTTAATGCTTTTCATATGAATACTAGTGAATATTATTCTAGAGGTGTTAACTACTCTAATTGGGGATATGATAATTATTATGGTCTTAAGGATTTGAATGTTTATGAGAATGCTGAATATGAATTAGATAGAGAATTAGTTTTGAATGAAACTTTTAGGGAAAAATTAGTTCCTGAGGAAGGTAATTTTCTAGATTATATTATTTCTTATTCTAATCATACTCCGTTTAGTAGTACGAAAGGTGTTTGTAAGAAGATATTAGAATTATCTTATACTCCGGAAGATGTTGCTTTGATGAGTCTTACTGAAGAAGATTGTGCTAGAATTCAAGCAAAGGAAACTGATTATATGGTTAGTTTACTTATAGAGTTATTAAAGGAAAAAGGTGTTTTTGATAATACTGTGTTTGTGGTATTTACAGACCATTATTTATATACGATTAGCGACCAAAGTATTTTGGATAAATATAAGGAAACTGATAATAATTTAATTAATCATACTCCATTCTTTATATATAGTAGTGATATGAAGAAAACGAATGTTAATCAAGTTACTTCACAACTTAATATATTACCTACGGTACTTAATTTATTTGGTTTGGAATATCATCCTAATTATTATATTGGGGAAGATGCTTTAAATCCTAATTATAGTGGATATGTATTTTTCAGTGATTATTCTTGGTATGATGGTAATGTATATGTTGATGGTGGTGTTGTTACTAATGGTAAGTATATGGACCCTGTTGCTTTGGAAGAAAAGAATTATTATATTAATTATGTTATTAAGAAGAATGATTTAACTCTTAAATATAATTATTTTAAGAAGTTAAGAGTTAAAAATACCGAGATATAAAAAAGATATTAGTTTTGTTACTAATATCTTTTTAACAATTAACTGTTATTTTTTCTAGTTCTTTAATTAGTTTATCTATTTCTTCAGGGGGTATTCTGGTATATTTATTTTCTTTTAAGAGTTTACAAGAAATAACTGCTTCTTTTGTAGATATAATTTTATTATATTCTAGTAATTTAATTATTTTAAGTGTTCTTATTACTTCTACTCTATTATCTTCAGAGAATATTTTTAATCTTTTGTCTCCAGTTGCTAGAATTGCATTGTTATCTTTAGCGATTACATAATTAAGTAAATCATATGTTGATAACTTTTTTTCTGTAATTGATAATTTGTTTACTTTGATTAATTGTAATGGTGTTGCAGATATTACTTTAAATTTATTAATTAATTCAACATTGCCTGTTTTGGAATTTATTTCATCACATTTAACCATATCACTTATATATACGTTATCTAGGTTAATAAATTTTTCTAATAGATTTGCGTTATATAAATCAGTTATTATATTTGTATCAGTAATTATTATCTTCGTTGTTATATTCATCTATTGTTACTCTCAATAATTCACAGGCTTTATTTAATGAGATTATTTCATCTGCTTCTAGTTTATATACTATTCTTTTGAATTGATATGATTTTTCTGGATTAATTGGATTTGGATCATTCTTCCCTATTCTGGTATTTATGTATATACTTAGTTTTTTGTATAGGTATTCTGAAATAATGTTTAAATCTTTTAATCTATATATTATTGCAGCATAACTTACTTTAAATTCGTTTTTAAAAGCAGTTAGTTCAAAGAAATTGATGTTTTTTCTTGATATTCCAAATTCATTAATTACTGCTTCTTTTGGCATTAATAAGGCACTTGCAAATCTATTACATAGTTTTTCTTCATCTAGTTCGTTATTATTAACATTTAATATTAAATGTCCTAATTCGTGAGCGATAGTAAATCTTTGTCTTGCTCCGTCTTTTATGTTATCTTGTAAGATAATTATGGGAATATCATTTACTATTTCACTTAATCCATCGAAGTCATTAAATTTGTTATTGGGGTTATTTATTTGAATTATGATTATTCCTAAATTTTCTAAAACATTTATTAAATCTGATATGGGTTGTTTATTTGATATTTTTATATAGTTTCTAAAATCATTAGCAACTTTTTCTGCTTCTTCGAGACTGTTACAGGAATATTTTTTTAGTTTTATGATATGGTTATCAATATTATTAAGTTTAATTACTTCTAGATATTTGGTAACTTCATTTTGTATTAATTCTTTTAAAAGTTCTAGGTTTTGTCCTTTTAGTCTTTTTTTCTTTCTAAATGAAGTAAATTTCATTTGGGGTGTATCATAAACTTTTAATAATTCAATTGCTTTAACTTTATAGGCATTAGCAAATTCGATTAGTTTTTTTGAGTCTGGTAATATTTCACCTTTTTCATATTTAGATACTGCGGTTGCAGACATATTTAATAGTTTACCAGCATCATTTAATGATAGGTTTTTTAATAGTCTAACTCTTTTTAAATTTTTTCCGATTCTGTCCATATTATGCCTCCTTTATAGTTTATATTTTAGCATATAAAAGTAGAAATGTAAACTTATTTGGTTAAAAAAAACAAGTAAATAATTTACTCGTTTTATGAGAATGGATACATTACATAGAATAATGCTATGCCACAACTTATGGCAAATATTGTGTATATTATTTTTAGTAATGTAATTAGTATTTTTTGGATTACTTTGTTTTTTATTTTTGTTGTTAGGAATTTTTCTGGTTTAGCGTAAAAGATATCTCCGATTCCTTCGTAATAAAATTGTCTTACATATTCGTTCATTATGACACCCTCTTATCTTTTAAGTCATCAATTGTTATTTTACTATTGTGTGGTATTGGTTTCCAAGTTACTTTCATAAATATTGCAGCATATATTGTATATCTACCTATTATGTCAAAGATAGGCCAAGTGAAGCAATATAATATTTTTTTCCAGATACTCATTTTCTTTATTCTTTTGTGTTCGACAATAAAGATATATACTGCTAACCAAATGTTTTCTAGGTACTTACCTATTCTATAGAATATTCTCCACCAGATACTAATTAGTAAGGCAATTCCAAATGCTTGCCATCCTGGGGTAATATTTATTGTTATGTCTCCAAAAATATTTTTTATTGTTCTTGCTAATATTGTACTACTACCTAGTAATGATGCTCCATTTATTCCTTTATTATAACAGAAACAAGCATAGATAAATACCATTACTATTAACCATCTTATTAAATTAATTAATACTACTGGGGTTAATTGGACTAATGTATCAAATGAAGCAAATCTGTGTCTTATTGATTCTAATATTTTATAAAGGAGATTTTTAGGTTGTTTTTCTTGTTTATTCCATTTTGTTTTTATGTATTTTTTTCCTAAAAAGATATTTAAAAATAGATATGGTCCTGTTTCAACAAAAGCAAGTAAGTGTCCTTTAGACCATCTTAATCTTTGTCTTAATGCTACTTTTAAACTTATTGGTTGTTCGTCAAAGAATTCTGCTTCGTCTTGGTAAGTTATTTCATATCCTTGAGCGACAGCATCAGCAGTTAATGCTCTATCTTCGGTTAATGATGTGTAATGCCAACCATTTTGAACGATTTCACTAGCAAATAAGAAACCTGTTCCTTGGATATTAGTTGCAAGATGAAATATTGACCTTGCTCTGTGATTTACTCTGACTGACCTTAACCAATGTAGTGCATACGTTGAGGCAATCCAGTTTTCATCAAAGTTTTTGGTATTTCTGTATGATGTTATTATTTTTTCTCCGGAATCAAAGGCATTATTCATTTTACTTATGAAGTCAGTATTTAATAAGTTATCGGCATCAAAAATAAAATAACCTTCGAAACTCATTCTTCCATAGTCTTCTTCGATTCTATCTAATAAATATTCTAGGGCATATCCTTTGGTTTTATGTTTGTCATCAAATCTTTCGTAACAAATTGCACCTTTTTTTCTGGCAATTTCTGCAGTATTATCAGTACAGTTATCTGCGACAACAAAAATTGTTAATAATTCTTTGGGATAATCTTGTTTATTAATACTTTCTATTAGATTTCCTATTACATTTTTTTCATTTCTTGCTGCAATTAATATGGCATATTTGTGTTTGCTTTTTGCTTCTTTAAATTTTCTTGTGAAAAATAATCCTACTGCATAATATACTGCTTTATGAATAATTATGATACTTAATATTATTCCTAGTATATTATATATTTCTTTGCTTTTTCCAAATGTATTACCTATGGTTGAGATAATATTTTCGAAAAAACTTACTACTGTTAAAAACATATATAAACCTCTTTCTTTTGTTTTTGTTATGCTTATTATAACATTTAATTTATTTATTTGCAAATATGAGTAATTTATGGTATATTATTTTTGATTTTGAGGTGTATGTATGAGAGTTATTGGTATTGTTGCGGAATATAATCCTTTTCATTTAGGACATTTGTATCAAATTAATAAGATTAGAGAAATGTATCCAGATTCAATTATTATTGCTATTGTTTCTTCTTGTTTTACGCAACGGGGAGATGTTTCAATTATTAATAAATGGGATAAGACTAATATTTGTTTATCTAATGGTATTGATATGGTTATTGAACTTCCTTTTTTCTTTGCTACACAATCTTCGGATATTTTTGCTAGGGGGGCAATTAGTTTGTTAAATAAACTTAATATTGATACTTTAGTATTTGGTACTGAAATGGATAATATTGATAGTTTAAAGAAAATGGCAGAAGTGCAACTTAATGATAAGAGATATGATGATTTAGTTAAATATTATTTGAGTTTGGGGTATAACTACCCTACTTCACTTAGTAAGGCAATTAAAGATAAACTTGATATTGAAATTAATAAACCTAATGATTTACTTGCTTTATCGTATATTAAACAAATAATGTTAATAAATAAAGATATTAAAGTTATTAATATTAAGAGAACTAATGATTATCATAGTAAGGAAGTTAATTCTAATATTGTTAATGCTTCATTAATTAGGGAATATTTAAGGGATAATAAGAATATTAATAATTTTATTCCTAGTTATGATACTAGTGTTTTATATAATGTATCTATTAATGATTTCTTTTTACTTCTTAAATATCAGATAGTTAATAATATAGATAATTTAGATAAGTTTTTGACTGTTGATGAGGGTATTGAAAATAGAATTAGAAAATGTATTAGAAACTCTAATAATTGGGATGAGTTAGTTAAGAATATTAAGACTAAAAGATATACTTATAATAAGATTAATAGAATGTTTATACATATTTTAACTAATTTAACTAAGGAAGATATAAAAAATATTAATATTGATTATGTTAGGGTACTTGGTTTTAACAAGAAGGGGCAAAGTTATTTAAATAAAATAAAAAAAGATATTGATATTCCTATTGTTACTAATTATAAGAATAATATATCTAGGTTATTTGATTTGGAATATAGAATTAATTATATATACTCTATTATTGTTGATGAAAAATTAATTAAGGAAGAAATTAGTCATAATCCTATTATTGTTGATTAGTTTCTTTTATTTTGGTGTAAATTATTTTTTCTATTTTTTTAGGAAAGACATTTTTTATGATATCTCGTAGTTCTTCCTCGTTTTTTGCTTTGAATGATGCTGCTAGTTTGGTTAGGTTGTTTAGTTTTTTATTATTTTTATATTCTTTATAACAAGTATCTATATAGATATAGGTTATTTTGGCATCTTTATCTGCTTTGGTTTCTAGCATTACGTCTTCTTCTTTCTCGACAAAGACATAGGCATTAAATCTATTTTTAATGTTATTATCAAAGATATTTAGTATTATGTTATTATTTACTACTTTGTATTGGGCGTAGATAAAGTTTTGTTTTTTTAGGTTATAATCAAATGCTATTGAGACAAATCTATTTAATAGTTCTTTATTCATTAATTCTATTAATATTTGTCTAAATACTTCTTTTCTATCCATAAAATATCACTCCTAGAAACAAGTTAACATAGCAGAAAAAATATGTCAATTTAGTATTGGCATATTCTTATTAATGTTGACTATTTGGCAACATAGTTAATGTAAATATATGTAAAGTTATCTTTGACAATTTGGGCAATAATATGTTCCTCGACCTCCGACTTTTATTTTAATTATTTTATTTTTACAAACAGGACAGGGTTCGTTTTCTTTGGTATGTACTAACAATTCTTGTTGAAATAATCCGTGTACTCCATCAACTGATGTATAACTTCTTATGGTGCTTCCACCTTTTTTTATAGCGTTTTCTAAAACTTGTTTGGTGTATTTAATTATGTCTTTTAAGTTTTGGTCTGTTAATTCAGTTGGTTTTTTATTGGGATTTATTTTTGATAAGAATAATATTTCATCTGCATATATGTTACCTATTCCTGTTATGATACTCTGGTCTAGTAATAATGTTTTTATAGGTAATTTTTTGTTATTATATTTTTCTTTTAGGTAATTAATAGTTAATTTATTATCCCAAGGTTCATATCCTAATTCTGTTAATGGTCCAATTTCTTTGATTTTGTCTTTTTCAATTAGATACATTTTACCAAATTTTCTTACATCATTATATCTTAATTCTTCGTTGTGATCTAGAGTAAATACAACGTGGTCGTGTTTGGATAATTGGTTTTTGGGATTTTTAAAGAAATATTTTCCTTCCATACGAAGATGGGATAATAAGTAATAATCTTCAAGGATAAATATTAACCATTTGCCATATCTAGACATATCTATTATTTTTTGATTTAGAATATTTTTTGTAAATATATCTACTTCAGGGTAAGCAATTATATTGTTATGGTATATTTTTATATTAGTTATTCTTTTTCCTATTACTCTTGGTTTTAAGGTGTTTTTTACTGTTTCTACTTCGGGTAATTCTGGCATAATATCACTTCCTTATTTTGCTTCGTACCAATTATTACCAAATTCTACGTCTACTAGTAATGGGACATCTAATTTATAGGTGTTTTCCATTATATCTGTTACTATTTTTGATACTTGTTCTTTTTCTTCGTTTAGGACATTAAATATTAATTCATCGTGTACTTGTAATAACATTTTACTTTTAAGTTCTTTATTTGTAAATTCTCTATCTATTTCTATCATTGCTTTTTTTAGTATGTCTGCACTACTACCTTGAATTGGGGTATTTAATGCCATTCTTTCTCCCATACTTTTTATCATATAGTTAGTATTATTTAGTTCTTCGATTACTCTTTTTCTATTCATAATTGTTTTTACATATCCGTCTTGGTGTGCTTTTTGTATTACTTCGTTCATATAGTTTTTTATTCCTGGATATGTTTCAAAGTATTTGTTTATGAATTCTTTTGCTTCTTTGGGAGATATTAATAAGTCTTCGGATAATCCATAACTGCTTATTCCATAGAGAATTCCAAAGTTTACTGCTTTTGCTTGTCTACGCATATTTTTAGTTACGCCTTCTTCGGGTACGTTAAATATATCCATTGCAGTTTTGGTATGTATATCTTTTCCATTTTGGAATGCTTCGATTAGGTCTTTTACTTTTGACATATGAGCGAATACTCTTAATTCTATTTGGGAATAGTCTGATGACATTATTATAGAATTTTCTTCAGGAATAAATGCTTTTCTTATTCTTCTTCCATATTCACTTCTGGCAGGAATATTTTGTAAATTAGGTTCAACTGAAGATAGTCTTCCTGTTCTAGTTAATGTTTGGGTATAGATAGTATGGATTTTTCCATCATTAGATACTGCATTTAATATTCCATCAACATAGGTTGCAAGTAATTTTGTTAATGCTCTATACTCTAAAATTTTTTCTATTATTGGATAACCTGGTCCAATTTTAATTAGTGTTTGTTCGTCAGTTGAATAGTTACCATTTTTATTTTTTTTACCGTGTGGAAGATTTAATTTTTCAAATAGAATGCTACCTAATTGTTTAGGAGAAGATATGTTAAATTCTTCGCCAGCATAGTTATATATATCTTTAGATATTAATTCTATTTTTATATTTAATTCTTCTTTCATATTATATAATACTTGTTTATTTACTCTTATTCCTTCGATTTCCATTTTAGATAATACGATAGATAATGGTAATTCAATATTATTATATAAATCTTTTACTTCTTCTTGTTCTAGTTCTTTTAAGAGTTTTTCTTTTGTTTCATAAATAAATTTTGCTTTGTTAATACTTCTTTTGGCAAATTCTATATCTGTTAATTCTTGTTTTTTATCATAAAATGGCATTTCATAATCTAGACTATTTGCTAAGTAAGCGATATCTTCCTTGATGTTATAGTTAAGTAAATATCCAATAATCATTGCATCATAACTTAGATTATTTAATATAAAATTTCTTTCTTTTAGTGAAACATATAATCTTTTTATGTCATAGGTTAAGATATTAGTGTTTTTTAAAAATTCTTTGTTATCTTTGAATACTTCATAAGGAATGTATGCTGATATTTCATTGTTATAGATACTTATTCCTATTATATTGGCATTGTGATAATTACTACTATCTAATTCTAGGTAAACTCCGAAATCATTAGTTAAGTTTAAATTACTTATATCATTTAGAATATTTACTTTGATTTCTTTTTCAGAAATATTTATTTGTTCTTTTTTGATAAATGAATAGAATTCTAGTTCGTTATATATTTCATTTAGTTTATCTTTATTTTTACCTTTATAAGTAATATCAGAAAATGTTATATTAAGTGGTACTTCTTTATAGATAGTTGCTAGTTCTTTACTCATATGAGCGTTATCTATGTCTGTTTCTAATTTTACTTTGGTGGCTCCAGTTATTTTATCTATATTGTTATAAATATTTTCTAGTGTTTGATATTGTTGTAATAATTTTAATGCTGTTTTTTCTCCGATACCTTTAACTCCAGGAATATTATCTGATGCGTCTCCCATTAATGATTTTAAATCTATCATTCTTATTGGTTCAATACCATATGTATCAAAGAATACTTGTTTATTCATTCTGATATAATCTTTTTGTTTTAATAATTTTACTTCGACATCATCACTTATTAATTGTAATAAATCTTTATCACTACTTATTATTGTAGCAATAAATTCTTCATTTTCATCAACCATTTTTGCTAATGTACCAATGATATCATCTGCTTCATATCCAGGACATTCTAGATGTTTTATTCCCATTGCTTCCAAAACTTCATATGCTTTAGGGAATTGTTTTTTTAAATCATCTGGTGTTTCTATTCTTCCACCTTTATATTCTGTATAACTAGTATGTCTAAATGTTTTTCCTACATCAAATGCTACAGCGATATATTCTGGTTGTTCTTCGTTTATTATTTTATTCATCATATTTATAAAACCGTATAAGGCATTAGTTGGAAAACCTTGTTTATTTTTCATTATATTTCCTGAATATGCAGTTGCATAATAACTACGAAACATTAAATTATTGCCATCTACTAAAATTACTTTCTTCATAGTTTCACTTCCTTATAATTATTATACATTATTTTTTTACTTTTTTATAGTAGTTAAGAAAAAAATCTTAGTTGATATTGTTACTAAGATTTTCGTTATTATTGTTTATTTGTTGGGTTGGTTCAACATTTAATACAGGTTCAACACTTGTTACTTGTTCTGGTTGTTGGATTATATTTTGTGGTTGAACTTCAGGTATTTGTGTTTCTGTTGTTGGTTCAGTTATTGGTTGAATATTTATCATTGGTTGTTGTTCTATAACTGGTTCTGTTGGTTCAACGTTTGTTACTTGTTGTTGTGGCATTATATTTTGTGGTTGTATTTCTGTTATTTGTGGTGTACTATTAATATTTAATTGTTGTATTTGTTCGTTATTTGTTGGTTCTGGTTGTGGATAGTTTGTTTTTTTGCTTTTTGATTTTTTTATTAACGCTGTTATTAATAATACGATTATTAATACTACGACAATAGCAATTCCTGCGATTATAAACATATTATAGTTTGTTCCAAGATTAAATTCGAATTCAATTGTTTGGATATCTTTTGTTAAATCCCAAGTTAATGTTTTTCCGTCTTCAGATACTGTTGTGGCATTATTTGATAATGCTTTAGATGGAAGACTAACTGTAAAGTTATTAGTTATTTTTATACCACTTGATGCATTATTTTCTTGTCTGTTTTGTTCTTCGTCTTCGTCACCTTTTGATATAATAATTTTGCCTTTGTAAGTGTTACCTTCTTTTGTAAACATTTTTTGTGTTGTTATTTTGGATAAGTCATTTGTAGTGATATTTTGTGTATCTCCGATTAGGTTATCTATGTTATCAATTTTACTTGTAAATTTATATCCTATGAAGTTTCCATCATCATAGATATCATTTTCGTTGATACTTTTGTCTGTAATCATTTCTTTGAATTTTTGTAGTCTTTCTTCTTGAGTGTATTCTTTTGTTTCTGTTTCGTAAGTTTCTTCATCAAAACTATCACCTGTTGATAACAGTGCATCAATTAATTCGTAATCCATTGCTGCATCTCCGGATATTTCCATAGATTTGTCATTGTTAATTGTGATTACTTGTTCTGATTTCATTTCACAACCTGTTAATAGCATTACCCCCATTAGTAATAAAAATATTTTCTTCATTGTTCTACTCCTTTAGTATAATTATATCAAAGTAATTAATAAAAGGAAATAAAAAAGTGACAAAAAAGAACAAATTTCTTTGTTCTAGTTTAATTTATTATTAATTATTTCTAGTTGATTTAATTCTTTTTCTAGGTCTTCTTTTTCTTTGTTTACGATATTTTCTGGTGCTTTAGAAATATAGTTTTGGTTAGATAATAGTGTTTTTCTTCTTGTGATGGATTTTTCTAATCTTTCTTTTTCTTTTTTTATGTTTTTTCTTTCTTCTTCAAGGTTTTTAGTGTTATCGTAAACTATTCCTAGTGATAAATTATTATATTCAATTGTTATGATATTTTCTTGGGTGTTTTCTATTAATTTATCTTTTATTTTTAATGAGTTTAGTATTATATCAATGTTTTTATTATTTTTAATGTTATTAATTACTTGGAAATCACTACCAATATTTAATTCTAGTTTTTTATTTCTAAATAGTGTAATGAATTCTAAAATGCTATCTATTTCTTTTTCTTCTTGTGGGAAGATATAGTCTTTTTGATATATTGGATAGTTACTTATCATAATTGAATCTGTTTCTTTTATTGGTAACATTTGATATATTTCTTCGGTTACATATGGCATAAATGGGTGTAACATTTTTATTATTGATGTTAATACTGTTAGTAAGACTGTTTTGGTTGTACTATTTTGTTTAAATTTAGATAATTCGATATATTTATCACAGAAATCAGTCCATATGAAATTATATAGGGTATTTCCAACGATGTTAAAGTCATATTTATTCATTGATTTTGTAACGTTATCTATGGTTTTATTTAGTTTTGTTAATATCCATTTATCACTATCTGATAGGTTTTCTAGAGTGTAATCTGTTTCTTTGAAGGCTTCGATATTCATTAATACATATCTAGAGGCATTCCATATTTTGTTTATAAAATTCCAAGTTGAGGCAACTTTTTCTTCGTCATATCTTAAATCCATTCCTGGAGCAGATGATGTTGCTAGGAAATATCTTAATGAGTCACAACCATATTTTTCTATTACGTCCATTGGGTCTACACCATTACCTAGTGATTTAGACATTTTTCTTCCTTCTTTATCTCTGATAAGTCCGTGAATTAGGCAGTCTTTAAATGGTCTTTTTTTAGTGAATTCTAGTGACTGAAATACCATTCGGCAAACCCAGAAGAATATTATGTCATATCCTGTAACTAAGCAGTCTGTTGGGAAATATCTTTGATAGTCTTTGGTATTATCAGGCCAACCTAATGTGGCAAAAGGCCATAAGGCACTTGAGAACCAAGTATCAAGTACATCATTATCTTGTACCCAACCTTCTTCTTGGGGTGCTTCCATTCCTACATATATTTCATCATTTTTATACCAAGCAGGTATTTGATGTCCCCACCATAATTGTCTAGATATACACCAGTCGTGACAGTCTTCCATCCAGTGATTTAATATTTTTTCGAATCTTTCTGGGAAGAAGTTTACTTTTGTATCTTTGTTTTTTTGGTTTTCTAGAACTTGAGTTGATAGTTTTTTCATATCAACAAACCATTGTTTTGATAGGTATGGTTCAACCATTACTCCTGTTCTTTCTGAATGTCCGACATTGTGAGTTATTTTTTCTATTGATATTAATAAGTCTTGATCTGTTAGGTCTTTTAGTAATTGTTTTCGGCATTCGAATCTATCTAGTCCGTTATAGATACCAGCGTTTTCATTCATTGTAGCGTCTTCGTTCATTACGATAATTCTTTCTAGGTTGTGTCTATTACCTACTTCGAAGTCATTTGGGTCGTGTGCTGGTGTTATTTTTACGATACCTGTTCCAAAATCCATATCTGCGTGTTCGTCACCAATTATTGGAATTAGTTTATTTACTATTGGTAGTATTACTTTTTTACCTATTAGGTGTTTATATCTTTCATCTTTTGGGTTAACTGCAACAGCGGTATCTCCGAATAGTGTTTCTGGTCTTGTTGTTGCTACTTCAAGGTAATCTTTTGTTCCTTCAATATAATATTTTATGTGATAGAATGCTCCCTCGATATCTTTATATATTACTTCTTCATTTGATAATGCTGTTTTTGCTTCAGGATCCCAGTTGATTATTCTTTCTCCACGATATATTAAACCTTGATTATATAAGTTACAGAATACTGTTTTTACTGCTTTGGTTAGGTTTTCGTCTAGGGTAAATGCTTCCTTGGTATAATCTACTGATAATCCAAGTTTCGCCCATTGGTTACGGATATTTTCTGAGTATTCTTTAGTCCATTTCCAACATTCTTCAAGAAATTTTTCTCTACCTAGAGTGCTTTTTGTTTGGCCTTGTTCCTTTATTCTTTTTACTACTTTTGCTTCGGTTGCAATGGCAGCGTGGTCCATTCCTGGTAACCATAAGGCATCATAACCTTGCATTCTTTTATATCTAATTATGATATCTTGTAGGGTTGTATCCCAAGCGTGTCCTAGATGTAATTTCCCTGTTACATTTGGAGGAGGAATAACGATACAAAAAGGTTCTTTTGTTAAATCTCCAGAGTTAAAGTAACCTTTTTCTTTCCAATTATTATATTTATTTTGTTCTACTGATAAGTGATTATATTTCTTGTCTAACATTTAAACCACCGATGTTCCTTTCTATGTATATATTTAAAACGTTTTCTAATGATAAAAAGAATTTTTTTATGTTTTCATCATTAAATGTTAATGATTTTATTAGTTTAGTTACGTAGTTTTCTTCTTTTGCTATAAAGTAACTATATTTATGTGAAAATGAGAATATATTTGATAATACTGATAGTATTTCGTCGGCATTATTTTCTGTTAATTTTTCTTCGATTTTTCTAAATAGTTTGAATTCATTATATACCATTGCACTAGGATATGTTTCTATTCTGGTATCAAGGTATGGGTAATTTATTGCTAATCTAAATAAATCTAATTTATGAGCGTCTTTTAGGATGTCACAGAATGCAATGACTTTTTTATCTAGATTTTCTGGATATCCGTTTTTATTTAATGAGAAAATTGCTAGTTTTATTATGGCATCAAATTTCGTATCTGGGGTTATTTTTCTCATTAATCCATTATCAAATAATATTTCTAAAGTTTTGGTTGTGTAATCTTCGTAGTTATCATTTATTATATGGAATTCTGGATTTTTATCAAAACTACCTATTTCGTGAAATAATCCTACTAATTCACAAACTACTATTTCTTCTTCAGTAAATAGATTTAGGTTTGTTGCTATTTGTCTACATAGTTCCATTGTTTTTAAACTATGAAAGTATTTTACTTTTATATTGGCATTATTCATATCAAATTTTTTTACATATTGTTCGAATATTCTCATTACTCTACTACTTTTCATATTTGTCCTCCTTTAAAAAAATAATCCATCCCAAAGGACGAATTATCGTGGTACCACCTTAATTTATACTCTTATTTTTAACGCAATTACGCGGTATTATACAACTTACAAGCAACCTTCGATTATTTTTTGTTAGAAATCTTTCACCATCATTTCCTCGCTAAAAACTATTAATAATCTACTCCTCTTGGTCTTCGTTTTTAATATTTATATGTATATTATATAGCATATTTGATTAAATTTCAATAAAAATATTTTCAAATTTTTGTTTTTATTATATAATTAATATAATAGAGGTGTGATATGGAGAATGCTGTTAAGATTAAAGAGTTAGAAAATAGTAATATTTATGTTATTAATGATGATAAACTTGGTACTTATTATTTGTTACTTCCTAAAAAGATTATTAGTGATATAAAGATATTTATGGTATTTGATAATGATGATGATGTTAATATTCAAAATAAATTAGAGATATATGGTAATAAGGTTGATAAGGATAATATTACTGAAATACTTTTGATGGTTAGGGATAAGGATAATTTGTTAAGTAATGGTAATAATTATGAGAGTGAGTTTATTAGAATTAAGGGAATTGTTAATACTGTTTATAATTTTTTAATTAGTAATAATATAAATAAAGAGTTATTTATTAGGAAAATTGAATTAATTGATGATGAGGGTAAATATAATGATTTTATTAATTGGTTAGTTATGGTTAATTCTAAAAGATTTACTAAATATGGAAATAATGTTGTTTTAAATAATTCTGCTTTTGTTAGTTGGTATGGTGTTTTAATTATTTTGTTTTTATCTATTGTGGTTGGTATTATTATTCCTATTTTTATAGTTAAGTAAAAGAAGTGTATTTGGGGTACACTTCTTATTTTTGATAATCTGCTTTAACTAGTTTTGTTAATTCAGGAATTATTTTTGTTAATACTTCGATATTTTCTTCTTTTTGAATTGTTCCATTGTTGTTTACTCTCATTATGTAATAATTATCTAATGTATCACTTTCGTCTTCTTTTACATCATCAACATATAAATAAGTAATTCCTTGATAGTCTAGTTTTTCTAAGATTATTATTTTTTTATTGTTGCTTAATTTAACAACGCTTAATTTTTCTAAATTCATCTAGATTTCCCCTTTGATTCTTCTTCTAGTTTTTGTTCTTTTAAGCATATTTTTCTATAAACGATTTTTGCTTTATTTCTTAAGTTAGCATCTAATTCTCCTAGTTCTTGTAGGAATTCTTCTTGTTCTTCAGAAGTTAAATTATCTTTTTTACTAGCATATTCTTGAGATTTTTCTTCAAGTTCTTTTCTTAATGTTTTTAATTCGACGGCATCTTGTTCTTCGATAATTTCTAGATTTTCTGTAATTAGTTTTTCTACTGTTTCTAGGGTTTGTTTAATGCTTTCTAATGATATAGTGTTATTATTTTCTTTATTACGTTTTCTATTCATTAATTTTGATGTAAGTTTTGAAGCAATTGATAATATTCCAAACATTGCTTTTAGATTTTTCCTTAATTTCACCTTTTGTTCTAGTATCCAGTTTTTGTATGATTCTCTTACTTCTAGTTCGCCAGAAAAGTCTGGAGTGTCAGGAACAAATTCTTCGGGAGTATTATCTGGAATGTCATATGAATTTTTTTCTTCATTAATTATAGCGTTATCTGGTAATACTAATATTGCTGGTTCTTTTTCTATTGATTTATCTATTTCTAAATATGTTCCATCTTCTTGTTTTACTACCCATTTACCTAATAAACTTTTATCTACTCCAAGGTCACTTATTTTTTTATAAGGAACTGGATCTTTAATTTTTAATGTTGATTTTCTAAAAATATGTTTTGGTTCTGGTTCTTTAGGTGGTTCTTGTGGTGCTGTATTTTCAAGGTTATCTGTTGTTCCTTTGTTAGTAACAGCTAATATTTCTTGTGCTAATAATGTTGCGTCTTCGGTAAAATGCTCTTCATTTCTTAGTGCTTCTTTTAGAGAAATCATTTTTGATTTTATTTCTCTTCTTTTATCTAGTTCTTTTCCAAGTTCTAAATTTCTCATAACATCTGAAATACTAGTATTTTCTTGTAATTCAGATATTCTTTTGTTAATAATAGTTATTTCTTTATCACAAGCATTTACTTCACCTATTTTATCTAATAGATATTTTTTTCTTTCTTCACTTAATTTTTCTATTTTTTCTTTTTCTTTGGTTAGTTTTTCTAAAATATCTTTTTGTTTAGATACTGATTCTTTAATTGTAGAAATATTTTTTAATATAAAATCTTTGTCTTCGATAGATAAATCTGGCATATTGATAAATGTTTCTAAAAGATTTAGAGTTAATATTAATTTATCTTTGTTTTCTGAAAGAAGTTCTTCTTTGGTAGGAAGATGGTATCCTTGAAATATTTCTTGGTTACTGTTATAGAATTCATAGATATAAGTTAATTCGAAATTTATGTCTTTTCCTTGTTCTATAGTTTCTATTTGTTTGGTTATTTCTACTAATCGTTCTTTTAATTTTACATAGCTATCCATATTAACACTCCTTTTTTATGTTAGTATTACTATTAATTATTTGTTTTTAATTACTGTTCCTGTTTTACCAAGTAATGCTTCCCTAGCGTTATCTAATGAAGTTATTATTGCTTTTCCTTCAGGGTAAGATTTAACAAAATTCATACACGCTTCAACTTTTGGTAACATACTACCTTTAGCAAATTGTCCTTCTTCTATATATTTTTGTGCTTCTTCTAGAGTTATTTCATCTAATGATTTTTGGTTTTCTTTGTTGTAATTTATATATACTTTATCTACTGCAGTTAATATTAATAATATATCAGCATTTAATTGTGTTGCTAATTTAGCACTTGATAAATCTTTGTCTATTACGGCATCTGTTCCAACGTATCCGTTTTCTGTTTTAATTACTGGGATTCCGCCACCTCCGACAGCAATTACGATATTATTGTTTTCTATTAATTGTTTAATTACGTTTAATTCAATAATATTTATTGGTTTTGGTGAAGGTACTACTCTCCGATATCCTCTTCCAGCATCTTCGACAAAGGTATAACCTTTTTCTTTTTCTATTTTTAGGGCATCTTCTTTGCTATAAAACATTCCTACTGGTTTTGTTGGATTATTGAATGCTTTATCGTTTTTATCTACTTCGACTTGGGTAATAAGTGTTACGCAGTCTTTGTTTATATTGTTTTTTCTTAATTCTTCGGAAATTGATTGTTGTAAGTGATATCCAATATATCCTTGACTCATTGCGCCACATTCTGCGAATGGCATATTTGGTGTTCCAGCATTATTTTCACAGGCAAAGTCCATTGCTAGGTTAATCATTCCTACTTGTGGTCCGTTTCCGTGAGCGATTATTACTTCATGTCCTTCTTTTACTATTTCTACAATACTTTTTGCGGTATTTTGTACTAATTTTAATTGTTCTTCTGGGGTTTTACCTAAAGCGTTTCCTCCAAGTGCTATTACTATTTTACTCATATTTTATCCTACCTTTCTTCTTAATTATATCATTTTATGGTGTGTTAGTAAAGGAAAAAAGAATCTTAGTTTGATTCTTCTTGTTTTTTGTAGAATTTATATCTTTTTTCGGCCCATTCTTGTTGTTCTTTTAAGATAGTATCACAGTCTTTTTTATTTATTTGTTTTAAATTAGCATATCTATTTTCAGTCATTAGAAAGTCATTATATTTTTCAAAGTTTGGTGTGCTATCTAGGGTTAATTTATCTGTTTCTGGACTATATCTAAATGTTGGGAAATAACCACATTCGGTTGCTAGGTAGGCATTTGTTTGACTATGTTCCATACCTGTTTTAATTCCATGTTCTATACAAGGAGAATATGCAATTATTAGTGATGGTCCATTGTGATTATTTGCTTCGTTTAATACTTTTAGATATTGTTCTTTGTCATATCCAATATTTGTTTGTGCTACGTATACGTGAGGATAACACATTGCTATTCTTGCTAGGTCTTTTTTATAGTTTTTCTTACCACTTGCTGAAAATGAGGCAATGGAACCGTGATTACTTGATTTTGAAGACTGTCCTCCGGTATTTGAATATACTTCGGTATCTAATACTAGGATATTGATATTTTCATTTGTTGATAGAACGTGGTCTAATCCTCCGTAACCAATATCATAAGCAAATCCGTCTCCACCGATTATCCACATTGATTTTGGTACAATGTAATCTTTTAATTTTTCTAGATATGGGTGTTTTTGATAATCTATTTCTTTGGATACTTCAAGGCATATTTCGTAGTTATCCATATTATCTAACCATTTTTTAAATAATTGGTTGTTATTATCTTGCATATATTTTTTAATTTTTTCTCTTTTTAGGTTAATTCCTGATTTTATTCCTAATCCGTATTCGGCATTATCTTCGAATAAACTGCTAGACCAAGGAACGCTGTAAGCAGTTGATGGCATACTAGCACTATAAATTGAAGAGCAACCTGTAGCGTTGGCAATTATTAGGTTATCGTTAAACATTCTGGTTAGGTTTGTTAAATATGGTGTTTCGCCACAACCAGCACAGGCACCAGAAAATTCAAATTTTGGTTCTTTTAGCGAGATGTTTTTGACATTTTTTATTGGTAATCTTTTTTCTTCGTTTAGGTTATTGTTAAGTAAGTAGTCAAATACTTCTTGGTTATCTTCTTCTTTGTTATATGGTTTCATTTCTAATGCTTTTTTACCTAATTTTCCAGGGCAGGCATTTACACATACGCCACAACCAGTACAGTCTTTGTAAGATATTCCTATTGTAAAGTTTGTATCTTTAGGCATAAGTGATGGAATACTTTCTACTTTATCTTCTTTTGAGGTTAAAAATGGTCTAATTACTCCGTGAGGGCAAGAAAAGGCACATCTGTTACATTGAATACAATTTTCTTTTATCCAACAAGGTACTGTTTCTGTTACTTCGCGTTTTTCTTTTTTTGTTGTTCCTGGTTCAATTATTCCTTGTTTTTTATCTAAAAAGGCACTTACTGGTAATGTATCTCCTTTTAGGTTATTAATTGTTTCATAGAAATTTAATTCTTTTTCTTTTTCTATTTTTAATTTAGACCAAGAACTATCTATTTCTACTTTATGTAAATATTTATCTGATACTTCGACTATTTTGTTATTTATATCTACTATTTTTTGCCCTTTATGTTTAAATCTTGATTCGTTTGTTTCTTTCATTATTTTTTTTACTTTAAACATTGGTAAGTCTTGAGTTATTTTAAATATACATACTTCCATACAGGTACTTATTTTATTTTTTAATCCTAGACTATTTGCTATTTTGTAAGCGTCTACTATAAATAAATTTAAGTTTTTATCAGATATTATTTTTTTTACTTTATTCGGTAATGTTTGGATTAGTTTGTTTTCTTCTAGGTTGGTATTTAATAATACTATACCATTTTCTTTGATATTATCTAGAATATCATATTTATAAATATAACTATCTTTAGATATTACTATTAGTGATGGATTATCTACGTAGTAAGATGATAATATTTCTTCATTACTTATTCTTATGTGACTTCTTGTTACACCGCCTGATTTTTTGGAATCATATTGGAAATATCCTTGGACGTTATTTTTTGTATGGTCTCCGATTATTTTTAGTAAGTCTTTAGATGTTGATACCATTCCATCTGAACCAAATCCATAAAATAGGTATTCTTTAGATTTTGTTTGTACTTTAAAGTTATTATCAACTGGTAGGCTTAATCTTGTTACATCATCATTTATACTTATGGTAAAGTTGTTTTTATTTTTGGTTTTTAGGTTGGTATAGATTGCAAGGATATCTTTACTTGTGGTATTTTTTGATGATAGTCCATATCTTCCTCCGATTATATCGATATTTTTTCCTTTTAGGGCATTTACGACATCTAAATATAATGGTTCTCCAGATGAACCTGGTTCTTTTGTTCTATCTAAAACAGCAATATTTGTTACGGTTTTAGGTAATACTTTGATTAGATGTTCTTTAGAGAATGGTCTATATAAATGGACTTCTACTAATCCTAAGTCGGAATCGTTTAGGTAATTTATTAATTCTCTTGTGGTATTACATACGCTTCCCATAGCAACTATTACATATTTTGCTTTTTTGCTTCCATAATAATTAAATGGTTTATAGTTAGTGTTTTCTATTTTATTAAATTTATCCATATATTCTTCGACGATATTAGCAACGTTGTTATAATCTTCATTTCTGGATTCTGTATGTTGGAAATAAATGTCATCATTTTCGGCAGTTCCTCTTGTATTAGGGTTTATGTTACTCATTTGTCTGTTTCTAAAGTTTTCTAATGCTTTTTTATCTATTAGTTTTTCTATTTTGGAATAGTCTAATAGTTTTATTTTACTTATTTCGTGACTAGTTCTGAAACCATCAAAGAAATGAACGAATGGTAAACTAGACTTTATTGCAGATAGGTGTGATATTGCTGCAAGGTGATATGCTTGATTTGGATTTGATGAGGCAAGCATACATACTCCGGTTTGTCTTACGGCATAGATATCTTGATGATCTCCGAAAATTGATAATGCGTGGGTTGATAAGGAACGAGCGGCAATATGGAATACTCCTGGTAACATTTCTCCAGCAATTTTATATAATGATGGTATCATTAAAAGTAATCCTTGACTGGCAGTAAATGTTGTTGCTAATATTCCTGAATTTAATGCTCCGTGTACTAATGCTGCAGCACCTGCTTCAGACTGCATTTCTACTACTTTTACTTTATTATTAAAGAAGTTTACTTCATTTGTGGTACTAATTAAATCTACTTTTTCTGCCATTGGAGATGCTGGTGTTATGGGATATATTCCACAAAATTCACTAAATTTATATGCTATATTTGCTACTGCTTCGTTGGCGTCCATTGTTTTATATTTATTCATTTTATCACTTTCCTTCATTATAATTATATAATAAGTGTATGTGTTTTACAAGAGAAATAATAGAAAAAAAATCTAACTATTTGCAAGTTAGACCTTGATTAGTATAATTGTTTTTTAGTGTTGTAAAGTTTCTGTCAACATTAAATTTTGTTATATCAGTATCACTAATTTTTGTTAAGTCTAAATCATAAACAACTTTATAACTTGTATTGGTATTACCTTCGACTTTGGAAGTAAATCCTTCGATATTAGTGTTATTTATTTGATTTGTATGTCTAGTTTTTAATCCTGATAAATCTAATATTGTATCATATATTCCACCAATTATATCTGATGTTGCTTCACCAACTGCACCACCAACAACGCCGTCTTCTTGTTTGACTTTTCCGTCTTCATTTGTTGTGCCATCTGTTCCAGTACCAACGCCATCAGTAGTTGTGTCTTGGTTATAATCATAAGTTATTTTTACGTGTTTTACTTCATCGTTTTTATATGTTACTTCATATTTTGTTCCACTTGTAAGACCATTATAAGTGGTTTCTTTAGTACACGTTAGAACTTCTTCTTTTTCTCCACAACCAGATAATAAAGTAATTATACCTAAACATAGTATTATCTTTTTCATAAATTACTCCTTTCACTATTAATTTGGCATACTGGAAGGAATTTATACTTGTAATTTTTTCCATTTTTTATTCGTCAGTGAATAGTTCGTCGTCATCTCTTTCTTCTGCTTCGATAAATTCTGCTGATGTCATTCTTTCTTCTTTGGCTATTCTTTTATCTTCTTCGGATAATCTCCAAAGTTCTGCTTCTTTTTCAAATTCTTCTTCTTTAAATGATAAAGTTTTTTTTGCTTTTTTAGGTTGCGATTCTTCTTGATAGTAATTATATACTTTGATATTATTTTTTTGTTGTTTGTTATATTTATTATTACCATTATTACTAAAAATTAAACCAAATAATGCTAATATATGAATAATTATTTCTTTTGCTATGACATAAATTCCTGCGAATATTGCTGATACAAAATAGAGAGAAAACTTTATTATTAAAAGTGGAAGTCCAATAAATAAATTATAGATTAGGTTTAGCATTATATCACTCCTTTAGTTAATTATATCAAAAAAAGAACACTTTGTGCTCTAATTTATTAAAATTCGCAATTATATGGTGTTCTTGGATATGGAATTACATCTCTTATGTTTTCAACACCAGTTAAATAAATTAATAATCTTTCAAATCCCATACCAAAACCAGAGTGTTTGCAACCGCCGAATTTTCTTAGATTTAAGTACCAGTCCATTCCTTCGGTAGGAACTCCAAGTTCTTTCATTCTAGTTATTAGTTTATCGTAATCTTCTTCTCTTTGAGAACCTCCCATTAATTCTCCAGCTTGTGGTACTTCTAAGTCAACTGCTGCAACTGTTTTGCCATCTGGGTTTTGTTTCATATAAAATGCTTTTATATCTTTAGGCCAGTCTGTTATAAATACTGGTCCGTTAAAATATTCAGTAATATATTTTTCGTGTTCTTTGGCAATGTCTTCACCATATTCTGGTTTGAATTCCCATTCTACTTTTGCTTCTTTTAATATTGTTATTACGTCTTCGTGTTTAATTCTTGTAAATTTGCTATTAATTAGTTTTGTTAATTTTTCTATTAATCCTTTTTCAACAAATTTATCTAAAAATTCCATTTCGTTTTGACAATTATCTAAAACGTATTTGACGATGTATTTTAGCATATCTTCTTCGATATCCATTACTTGGTTTAAGTCACAAAATGCTATTTCTGGTTCAATCATCCAGAATTCTGAAGCGTGTGTTTTGGTATTTGAGTTTTCTGCTCTAAATGTTGGACCAAATGTATATATTTTTTTATATGCCATTGCAAATGTTTCACCTTCTAATTGTCCTGTTACGGCAAGTCCTACTCTTTTACCAAAGAAATCTTTTTCGTAATCTACTTTTTGTGAACTAGCAATTTTATCTAAATCTAGTGTTGTTACTTGGAACATTTGTCCTGCTCCTTCACCATCATTAGCAGTTATTAACGGAGTATGTACGTATACGTATCCTCTTTCTTGAAAATATTTATGTATAGCATATGCTGCAACACTTCTTACTCTAAATACTGCTTGAAATAAGTTAGTTCTTGGTCTTAAATAAGCAATTTCTCTTAAGAATTCTCTTGTTGGTCTTCCTTTTGCTTGAAGTGGGTAATCATCAGGACAGTCTCCTTCAAGGGTTAAACTTTCTAATGTAAGTTCAAATTCTTGTCCTTCTTTTGGGGACTTAATAAGTTTTCCTGTTACTGTTACAGCACTTCCTATTTTTATTTTAGTTATGTCTTCGAAATTTTCTAATGCATCATCATAAACAACTTGTAATGTTTTAAATGTTGTGCCATCATATAAATCTATAAAACCAAAGTGTGCTTGTTTTCTATGGTTTTTTACCCAACCTTGTATTTCTACTTTTTTATCAATATAATCTTTTTCATATAATTCTTTAATATCCATTATAATCCTCCTAGTTCATTTTTTTATTAATTAAGTTTACATATCTTTTGGTATCTTTAGTCATTTTATTATATAGATTATTGTAATGTTTTAATTCTGATATTAAGTTTATATCATCTTGTGACATAGTACCAACGAATTCTTTAGTATTACCATCTTTAATTATTACTTCTCTACCTAGTAAATAATCTGTTGTTATTCCAAATAAATCAGACATTAATTCAAATGTTTCTAAACTAGGTATTCTTGTACCATTTTCATATCCACATATGGAAACTTTTGTAACACCAATTATATCTCCTAATTGTTGCTGTGATAACCCTTTTTTAATTCTTAATTCTTTAATTCTTTTACCAATTAACATCAAAAATCATTCCTTTTACTACTTTATACAAAGTTATCTCCTTGTTAATTAATATTTTACAATAATTTTTTTAAATTGTATATAGTTATTATGGACTTTTTTTGATTTTTATTGTATAAATTGAAGAAAAAGATAACTTTTTGGTGATAATAGTTATCTTTTTTATCTATAGCAATTTTTAAAGGGGTATGTATTATTGCTATTTTTCTTCTTTGTTTTCGTCTTCTTTTCTTCTTGCAGTTGATAAGAATGTTACTTTTTCTGCAATTATTTCTGTTTTTTTTCTTTTGCTTCCGTCATCTGCTTCGATTACTCTAGTTTGAACTCTTCCTTTTACGCCAAGCATATCACCAGTTCGACAATACTCGGTAGTATTTTCGGCAATGGCAGTCCATAAAGTACATTCAAGAAAATCTGTATCGTATTCACCATTTAGATTTTTATAGTTTCTTGGTACTGCTAAAGTAATTGTTGTTGTAGGTTTGCCGTTTTCTGTTAACTTCAATTCTGGAGTTTTAACTAGTCTTCCTACTAAAACGATTTGATTCACCATAAACTCCCTCCTTTCACCTAGAGGGTAGCATATTTGAATTTTTGATGCAAACGAGAAAAAATTTTTTTGAAGGCATTTTTGGGGGTCAATTTAACATTTTGAACCTATAGGACTCAAAAAGTTAAATTAGGGGTCATTTTGGCCTTCATTTTTTATTTTGCTATTTTTTTGAAATTTGACACTTTTTTGACACTTTTTTTATTTTTTTAGGTTACTTTCAATACTTTTTGCTATTGCTTCGGCAATTTGTTTTTGTTCTGTTTTTATGATATTTAGGTCATTTTCACTAGACAAATAACCTAATTCCATTAGATATGCCTCAGTACCAATATTGGAATTATAGTAGTCATTTGCTTGTTGTTTTTCGTTTCTATCATCGACATATGCTCCAGTCATTATGCCTCCTGTTTCTCTTATCATATATAAATAATTTGATTTAGTTGTTATGTCATATGGTGTTTGTCCTTTTTCAATTGCTTTTTCATTGGAACTATTTATTTCACTTTCAGAGAAATTATGAGTATATACTCCGTTAAATCTTTTGTATGTTTTTTGAATTGAGTAATCTAGACTTGTGTTATCTACGATAGATTCAGCAATAGATTTTGCTAGTTCATAATTAATATCACTTGGTGTATATATTTCTATTCCTTTTACTTTGGAAGATGTACTACTATTTAAATGGACTGAAAATAGGTATTTGGCGTATACTTCGTGAGATATTTGTGCTCTTCCGTTTTTTCCATATTCTTCGAACCATTCGTCTTCTTTTAATGTATCTTCATCTCTAGTTAATTTTACAGTGAACCCTTTTTTTGTTAGGTCTTCTTTTAATAATTTAGCAATATCTAAAGTAAAATCAGTTTCTTTTTGTTCGTTTACTGTTGTACCTGGGTCTATTCCTCCGTGTCCTGCATCTATGACGATATCATATATTTCTTTATCTTTGTTTTCTTTGATATTTAACATCATTGTTTGATATGTGTTATCTGAATTTATTTCTATTTTTCTATTATATTTACTCATTGTGTAGTATGTTGTTTTTGGATATTCTGTTTTATTTTCTAATCCATAATATTTGTATTCATACTGTGGATTACCTTCGTTATCTTTTTCTTCTAATTCTTTTGTTGTTCTTATAAACATATATCTTTTATCTATTTCTATGTTATCTAAGTATAGTCCTTCATTTATTAAATCTGATAGGTAGAAATTTACTTTATTTCCATCTTCATCATACTCTATTTCGTATTCTAAAAAGTCTTTATCATTATATAATACTAACTCTATTTTATCAAAATCTAGATTTTCTATAGTTAGTGTTCCTTTCATATTTAAGGTTGTTCCATAGATATAGTATTCTGTTACTGCAACTTTTTCTTGTTCTGTTGATAGTGGTATTATTTTTTCTTTATTTTTTTCTACATATATTACATATCCAATTGAGGATATTGCTATTATAATTATTAATATTATAAATACACTTTTTTTCATTAATTTCCTCCGATATTTATAGATAATAATCTATTTAATTCAACGGCATATTCCATTGGTAATTCTTCTCTAAAGACATTGACAAATCCTAAAACTACTAGTTCTTTAGCGGTATCTTCATCAATTCCTCTACTCATTAGATAGAATAGTTGGTCATCCCTTATTCTTGATACTGTTGCTTCGTGTTCTAATAGTGAAGTTTCGTTATCAACAGTATTTGTGGGAATTGTATCACTTTTTGATAGTTCGTCTAATAAGATGGTATCACATTTGATGTTTGCTACGGAATGATGAGCGTTTTTTACTATTTTAGCGGTTCCTCGATAGTTTGCTGTTCCTCCACCTGAAGCAATTGATTTACTTACGATATTACTTTTGGTATATGGTGCTAAATGAATCATTTTTGCACCGGTATCTTGTATTTGATTAGTTCCTGCAGATGCTACTGTTATGCAATTACCTCTGGCATATGGTCCTTTTAAAATGCAACTAGGATACTTCATATTTACTTTACTTCCTATGTTTCCATCAATCCATTCCATTAATCCGTTTTCTTCGACTATGGCACGTTTGGTAACTAGGTTATAAACATCACTAGACCAGTTTTGAATAGTTGTATATCGACATTTGGAATTTTTACCAACATATATTTCTACGACTGCAGCGTGTAAGGCATCTTCGGTATAGGTTCTGGCAGTACATCCTTCGATATAGTTTAATTCACTATTATCATCAACAATTATTAATGTTCTTTCGAATTGTCCCATATTTTTTGAATTAATTCTGAAATAACTTTGTAATGGTCTATCTAGTTTGGTATTTTTAGGTATATATATAAATGTTCCCCCACTCCATACGGCACCATTTAGACTAGTAAATTTATTTTCATCATATTTTACTAGTTTGCCAAAGTATTTTTTAAATAATTCTGGATGTTCTTTATATGCTGAATCGGTATCTAGAAATATTACATTCTTTTTTTGTAATTCTTCAATCATATTATGATATATTACTTCACTATCATATTGTGCTCCAATACCATCTAGATATTTTTGTTCTGCTTTAATTACTCCAAGGTCATCAAATTCTTTTCTTATTTCACAAGATATATTATTCCAATTATTTGTTAGTTTATCCTTGTTTTCTTTGTAATAAGTAATTTTATCATAATCGATATTTATTTCTGGTCCAAAATTAGGATTACCTAGTTCATTAAATTTTTCTAGGCATTTTAATCTAAAGTTCAACATAAATTCGTCTTCATTTTTTGTTTTAGATATGTTTTTTACTACTTCAGTTGTTAATTTCATATTCATCACCTTGTGTTTATATTATACATTATTTTGGGGTATTTATAAAGGTTTATATATATTTTTTTTTGATTTTACAGTATTTTTTCGACATAATGTATGAATATTATTTAATATAATTAGTTTGGTGATAAAATGAAACTTAAAACTATTAAGATTATATCTGTATTTGGTATTTTTGCTTTGTCTTTTTTTCTTCATTTTTTATATGAGTTATTTCCTAATGTGTTATCTAGTATTTTTGTTCCTGTTAATGAGAGTATTTGGGAACATATGAAGATATTATTTACGGCAATTATTTTATATGGAATTATTGATTATATTTTACTTAAGAAAAATAATATTAAGTTTAATAATTTTAGATTTCAGTTATTTTTTACTGGTTTTATTTCTATCGTTATATATTTGATATTATATTTGCCTTTGTATAAGATATTTGGGGAAGTTATGTTTATATCTATTTCTTTAATGGTTGTTGTTTACTTAGTTATTTCTTACATTAGTTATAAGTTACTACTTAGTAATGATTATGGAAAAATTAATGATATAAGTGTATATTTGGTTATTGTTATGTATTTTGTTTTTACTTATTTGACTTATTTTCCACCACACAATTATTTGTTTTATGATACTTTAGAGAATAAGTATGGGATAAGTGAGTATAAATAAAAAACCTAACAATGTTAGATTTTTAAATATTTTCTTACTGCTCTGTAACTTCCAAACATACCTACTAATATTCCTATTAATAATAATATTAATGCTGTGTAGTAAATAAATGGTGTTGGAGATACTAATTTTGCTATTGAAGAACCAAATAGTTTTCCTCCAAAATGATTATATAATGAGATATAACCATATACACTTAAGATTATTGGGATTACTGAACCTAAAATACCAATAAATAGTCCTTCGATTACGAATGGTATTTTTATGGCAATGTTAGATGCTCCAACTAATCTCATTATTTCTATTTCTCTTTTTCTTGAGAATATTGCTAATTTTATGGTATTGCCAATAAGGAATGCTGTTACTAAAATTAATGCTATTACTATCATAATTGATGCTTTATTTATTACGTTAAATACTGGTAATAATTCATCAACCATTTCTTCACCATAGTTTACATTGTTAACACCTTCGATTTTTTTTATTTTATCAACGGTGTTTTTGATGTTTTCTATGTCTTTTACTTGTAACATATAGCTATCTAAAAATGGATTGCTTTTTTCGTCTAATGTATTTATATATGCTCCTAGGGTATCATCTGTTCCATATTTAGATATTGCTTCATCTTTACTTACAAATGTTAGTTTTTCAACGTTATTTGTTGCTTCAATTTTAGTTTTTATTTTTTCTATGTCTTCTTTTGATGTATCTGATTTAAGAAAGATAACAACTGTAAAATCTTTTCTTATTGATTCAGAGAAATGTTCGACATTGTAAGATAATATTACTGAAAATGCTACTACTAAAAGAGTTATGGTAATACAAGATATCGAAGCAACTGATAGTGAAAGATTTCTTAAGACACTTTTTCTAGCATCTCTAAAATAACGAGTTAAACTTCTGAAAAATTTCATATTCCTACTTCCTTTCTTATTTTAAAAACCTTCATTATGGTATTTGCCTTGTTCGTAATCTTTAACAAGACGTCCTTCTTCGATTACAATTACTCTTTTATTCATTTTTCTTACTATTTCTAAATCGTGTGTTGCCATTACTATTGTTGTTCCCATTTGATTTATATTTTCTAATACTTTCATTATTTCCATTGAGGTTACGGGGTCAAGGTTTCCTGTTGGTTCATCACATATTAATAGTTTTGGTTTATTTACTATTGCTCTTGCAATTACTACTCTTTGTTGTTCTCCACCGGATAATTGGTCTGGGTATTGTCTTACTTTATTTTTTAATCCTACTAAATCTAATACTTCCATAACTCTTTTATAGATTTGTTTTTTGTCATAAGCAAATACTTCCATAGCAAATGCTACGTTTTCATAGACTGTTAATTTAGGTAATAGTTTAAAGTCTTGGAATACTACTCCTAGTTTTCTTCTTAACATATATACTTTTCTATTTCTTAGTTTTGCTACGTTAATTCCTCCGATAATTATGGAACCTTTATCTGGTTTTTCTTCACGGTAAAGCATTTTTATTAGTGTTGATTTACCACTTCCACTTGCTCCGATTACAAAGACAAATTCTCCTTTGGAAATACTTAAGTTTAAATCATATAATGCTACGGTACCTGTTTTATAGGTTTTTTGTACGTCGCTAATTCTTATTAAATCCATTTTATCACAACCTTTTTTTATTATAACATTTTATTTGTGTTAATTAAATATATTTTTTAATTTTTACATAATTTAACATTATATCGCTCCTTCGACTTCGTAGGAATCTGTAATTAGAAAGAATGCTTCTTTATCTATTTTTAATACTACTTCTTTTAGATTAAAGTATTCTTTGGTAGGAATGACACATAAAATCATTTTCTTTTTTTTGTTATAGTGTCCTCCTTTGACGTTTATTAATGTTACGCCGTGTTTTAGGTTATCTATTATGTATTCTTTTACTTCTTCTTCTTTATCTGTTATTATATAGAATGTTTTATCGTGAGATATTCCTAATAGTATTCTGTCAGTTATTAATGTTGTTAGGTATAAGGCAATTATAGCATATATAGCACTTGGAACGCCAAAAACAATACTACTAAGCATTAGTATAGCACTATTTATCAATAGACTTGATTTACCTATGGATATTTTTAGGTATTTATTTGCTATTTGATATAAGATATTAAATCCTCCAGTAGTAAAACCTGTTTTCATCATTATTCCGGAAGCAAGTCCCATTGTTACTCCACCATATACTGATATTAGGAATAGACTATCACTTTCAATTGTGAAATAAGATACGAGATAAACTGTTAATTTCATAAATAATGGATATAGTAGTGTTCCTATAACATTTCTTAAGGTTACTTTAAATCCTAAAAGTATAAAACTTAATACTAGTAATGCCATTGATACTATAAAAACGAAACTACTTTCATCTATTCCGTATAGGTAATTAAATACTATTGATAAACCTGCACTTCCTCCGGTAACGATATTATATTTTGAATAGAATAAGTTAAATGATAGGGTTGATAAAAATATACCAAATATAAACATACAATATCTTTGGGGAGCATCTTTGCTTTTTACTTCAGATAATATATCTTCGAAATTTTCTTTGATAACATTTTTAATCATTTTCTTCTTGCCCCTTTTTATTTACTTCGTATGCATCACATACTAGGAAGAAAACATTTTTATCTATTGCTCTTAGTCCTTCTTTTACTACGAAGTAATTTCTAGTTGGTATTACTGCTAATAATAAGACTTTTTTATCGTTAGAGTATCCTCCTTTGACATTTAATAAGGTTACTCCAGCATTATTTATTGTTATTAGAAAATCTCTTACTTCTTCTTCTTTATTTGTAACTATATAGAAAGCTTTACTTTGAGAAATTCCTAGTATTGCTTTATCTATTATGAAACTTATTATATATAGGATTACAAAACCATATAGGACTGTTTGCCAACCATATACGAATTTGGAAGATAATACTACTAATCCATCAACCATTAACATTGAGGTTCCTACACTTATTTTGGTATATTTAGAAACTATTTGATTTATTATATCAGTTCCTCCGGTAGTAAATCCATTTTTAAATACCAATCCGTTACCAAAACCTGTTAAAACTGCTCCAATTATGACAATTACTGTTATTTCTAGGTCTCCTAAATCGATAAGGGGTACTAGGCTTTTGGTTAGGTTTATAAATATCGGTAACATTAGTGAACCAATAATGGAATTAGTTGTTTTTTCTTTTCCCAAGGCAAAATAACTTATGACTAATAAGATGACATTAACAAGAAGAATTAATTCTGATGGTTCGATTAAATCTTTTAGGATTATTGATATTCCTGTTACACCAGTGCAAACGATATCATATTGTAAAAAGAAAACATTGAAAGCAAAGGCAACCATAAAGCAACCAATGGTTAACCACATAATTCTGACAATTATATTTTCTTTATTTACTTCTTTAATTATGGAATTTATTTTTTGCTCTTTTATTCTTTTTAATATCATTTTAACTACTCCTTAATCCTTGATAAATAAAATCATCTATTTCTCCATCTAATACTTTGTTTACATCACTTGTTTCATATCCACTTTCGTTATCTTTTACTAGTGTATAAGGACACATTATGTAACTTCTTTTTCCATTACCCCACCCAATAGATTTTGTATCTTTCATACTATTTAGTTCGTTATTTTTTTTATCTAATTCAAGGGTATATAATTTGCTTTTTAAAATATTTAATGCTAATTCTTTGTTTTTTATTTGACTTCGTTCGTTTTGACAGGTAACTACTATTTTTGATGGTAAGTGTGTTATTCTTACCGCTGAATCTGTTGTGTTTACTCCTTGTCCTCCGGGACCACTACTCCTGTAGACATCTATTTTTAAATCTTTTTCTGATATTTCAATGTTGATATTATTATCAAGTTCTGGTGTTACTTCGACTGAAGCAAATGATGTGTGTCTTCGTTTATTAGAATCAAATGGACTTATTCTTACTAGTCTATGTATTCCTGTTTCGTTTTTTAAGTATCCATAGGCATTTAATCCTTTTACTAAAAGGGTTATGCTTTTTATTCCTACTTCTTCACCATAGCTTGTATCTAATACGGTTACGTTGTAATTATTTTTTTGTAAGTATCTACTATACATTCTATATAACATATTGGCCCAGTCACACGCTTCAGTACCTCCAGCGCCTGAATGTATTTCTAGGATACAGTTATTTTTATCATATTTACCAGATAAATAGGTTTCTGTTTGTAATTCTTCTAATTCTTTAGATAAGACAGGTAAATCTTTTTCTAATAATTCTGATAACTCAATATCTTCTTCAAGTAAATCTAATGTTTCAATATTTGTTTCGATATGATTATTTAATTTAGTGGTTCTTTCAATGATATTTTTTAAGTTTGATGCTTCGTTTATTATTTCATCTGCTTTTTCTTTATCATTCCAAAAATCTTGTTTATTCATTAAATCTATTAAACCTTTATGTTTAATTATTTTACTATCAATGTCAAAGTGACCTCCAGATATTTTTTAATTCTTCGTCTAATTTTAAATAATTATTTTTTAACTCTTTAAGTTCCATAGTATCACCTAGATTAAGTATACATTATTTTTGTAAAAAAAGAAAGATAATTAGTTATTTTTTTTCATTATTTGGAGTAAAAAAATGTTTTCTTACGACTTCGGAGGTAGGCAAAAAAAAGATAATTTTATTTCAGGTTTATTATTGATATAGTATATATTTTATGTTATTATATGGTTTACAGATATAGGAGGGATTAAATGACTGATGACTTAATATTAGAGTATTTTAATGATTATGATATAAATACTTATTTAATAAAGGAAAACACTACAAATTATGATGGTGTAATAGTTGAATTAACCGACAAAATAAACTTTATTGAGATAAATGAAATAAATAATATTAAAAGAAGAAATGATTTATTACTAGATTTCAATCCAAAAGAAAAAGAAGCAATATTACGTGGGAAAAACAATGTTATTATCAATTCTGAAGATGAATTAATTAAATATATTAAAGAAACATTTTCGGACAATTTATCAAGAAAAAATTTATATTTAGGTGTAATTCCAGAATGGGTAATATTAAAAATATTATGTGAAATATCAGATATTAGTAATGAAAGAAAAAACGAAATTTTTAATCAAAAGAAAAAATATGATTTAGTTATTAATCAAGAAGAAATAAGACATCTAAAAAAAGACAGTATATCACTTTATGACATTATTAGTTTTATCAACAATTTAAAAGAAATAATATGTAATTTTGATACTGTTAGATATACTTTATACAATAAAAATCAGAATTGTTTAAGATTTAAAAAGACGCTATTTGGTTGTACTATAGTTGCTGTAGAAATAGTTTCTAATCAAAAAGGTACTCTAAGAACTCAAACAATATTTTTTGATAAGAACGATTATAAAAAAAAGAAACATTCTTCAACGATTGATAAATAATTGCTATTTCCCAATCAAACATCTAAAATGAATGAAGTACGTGTTTCTTTTCTTAAAGATAATATAACATAACAAGAGTGTAAAGTCAATTCTTTTGTGTTAAAAATTCATTTGTTAATTTTGACATTTTGTGTTAAATATGGTATAAATGTATAGAGAGTAATTGTAGTAAAGGGTGATATATGTGAAAAAGAAAAAACTTAGTTATCAAAAGGTTTTTAATTTGATTAGTCTCGTATTTTTATTGACTTGTTGTTTATTTTATGGTGGTAGATTTGTAAAGTATTATTTAGCAAATAAGGAAAAGGTTGTAATCGAAGAAAATACTTTAGCAAAATCTTTGAAAGATAATAGTTCAGGTAGTTTGAAATCTATTAATGATTATAGTTATTTGAATGGTAAGGTAGAAAATAATTATGTTTTATATTCTGGTATTTTATGGAGAGCAATTAAAATAGATAAAAATAATGCTGTTACTTTGGTTAGTAATAATAGTTTAACTTCACTTGCTATGGGAGAAAATACTGAGTATGTTAAATCTTATGTTAATAAATGGTTAAATGATAATGACAGTGATTATTCTGGTATTCTAGAAAGTAATTTAAATAGTAAGATTAGTTATTTGAAAAAGAATGATTTATGTACTGATGTTATTGATGATGTAAAGGAAATTACTTGTAATAGTGTTAATAATGATTATTATGTAACTACTTTATCTATTAATGATTATATTAATACTGGGGCATCAGATGGTTTTATTAATACTTTGGAATACTTTTATTTATATAATCAAAATAAGGATAATGAAACTTGGTATGTAAACTCTGATGGTAAAATTGATAAGAATGATGGAACTGATATTTATGGTGTTAAGGCAGTTATTACTTTAAAGGAAAATATTAATTTAGTTAGTGGTACTGGTAGTAAAGATGACCCATATGTATTTGAAACTTCATTTGGATTATTTGGTAGTTATGTTAAACTTGATAATGATATTTGGAGAGTTACTAGTGTTAATGATGATAATGTTAAACTAGTTCTTGATAATTATATTATGAATGATAGTAAGGAATTTAGTCATAAGTATTCAAATAATAATTCTAATTTTGATGATACAAAAAATGGTACTTTAGGATATTATCTTAATAAAACTTATTTGAATAGTCTTAGTTATAAAGATAAAATTATTGAAAGTGATTACTCTAATGGATATTATGGTGTAGAAAATGATTTTGACTATACTAAAACTTTAGATAAAAAGATTAATACTAAGGTTGCTTTAGTTAGTATTGGTGATATAATATTTAATAATGAACTTGATGATTATTTTACTTCGACTAGTAGTGCTAAAAAGAATAATTATGTTTATACTATTAAAAAAGACGCTATGCCTTATAGTAAAATGGTTTCTAATGGTTCTTATATTGTTCCTGTTATTACTATTAATAAGGATATATTAAGTGGTGGTACTGGAACAAAGAATGACCCTTTAAGGATGGTGAGTGAAAATGAATAAGGAAAAGAAGAAAAGAAAAATTAAAACTTCGACAATTGTATTTATTATTTTAGATTTTCTAGCACTTTGTGGGTTTGTAATTACTTATGGTCCTTGGGATTATTTAAGAAATTTATATGTTAATACTGCGATGAATACTATGGACCATAAATATTTTGCTAATATATTTTACAGTGAAGAAACAATTAATAAAATTATGAATCAAAACTATTTTGTTCCAATTGATGAAGATGTTAATTTAGATGATGTTGTTATTGATACTAGTGTTAAGACTACTTTTAAAGATGAATATGAAAAGGAATTATTAACTAGAAATAACAAAGATGATTTATATAAATTAATTAATTTAAAGGTTGGTAATGCTGATGCTTATTTAGTAGCAATATACGACCCTAAGAAAGTTAAACTTATTTCTAAGGAAGTTCTTGGTACTAATGAAGGAGAAAGAATTATAACTATGTGTGAACGATATGGTGGTGTTGTTTGTATAAATGGTGGTGGATTTGTTGATTATGGTTATGGTTCTGGTATTCCTTATGGATATGTAATTGAAAATGGAAAGATTACTTGGTCTGATGGTGATATTAATACTTCGACTGGTAATATTATTGGGATGACTAAAGATGGTAAATTAAAATTAATGAGTAATGCTACTGGTAAGGAAGCACTTGATGCTGGAATTACTGATGGACTTGTATTTGGACCTTTCTTAATTGTTAATGGTAAGCAACTTGAAATTGTTGGAGACCCTTGGGGAAGAAGTCCTAGAGTGGCAATAGCTCAAAGAAAAGATGGAGTTATGATGTTTCTTGTAATTGATGGTGAAAACTATATTAATGGTGCTTCCCTTCAAGATGTTGTTGATACTTTAGTTAAATATGGCGCATATAATGCTGCTAATCTGGATGGTGGTACTTCTTCAACATTAATTATTAATAATACTTTAATTAATAATCCTCCAAAAGCAAAGGCAACTAATGGTAGATATGTTGTTACTGGTTGGGGATTAATTCCATAAAATTATAAAGATATAATAAGAAAAATCGAGGATAATTTCTTCGATTTTTTTTTATGTCATATTTTCCCATTTTTCTATTTTAATATTTATTTCTTTTGTTAGTTTTTCTATTTCTTTTTGTATTTCTGTTGATTTAGTAATATTAGTATATACTTCTTCTTTTAATAAATCATTATTTAATTTTTTTACTTTATCTTCAAGAGATATTATTTCTTTTTCTAATTTTGTTTGGTCTTTATTATTATTTTTTATGCTTTTAGGAATGTTTGTTTGGTTAGTATTACTACTCTTTTCTAGATATTCTTGATATCCATAATTATAGAGAGTTGTATTTTCTTTAGTGATTACTAATAATTTATTACAAACATTTTTAATTAGATATCTATCGTGACTTACTACGATAATTGTTCCAGTATAATCTTTTAACATTTTTTCTATGGTGTCTTTGTTAATGATATCCAAGTGATTAGTAGGTTCATCTAATATTAATACATTAGGTCTTGATGTTAATATTTTACATAAACTTACTCTTACTTTTTCTCCACCAGATAAGTCTTTTATTTTTTTAAATACTTCTTCACCAGTAAATTCAAAACTACCTAATAAACTTCTTATTTCATTGGGAGTCATATTGGGATAACTTTTATCTATTTCTTCATATATGGTATTTTCTTCTTGGAGATTCTCAAATTGTTGGGAAAAGTATCCAATATTAACTCTATCTCCGAAAATATATTTACCACTTAAGGCAGGTATTTCTCCGGTTAATGTTTTTACTAGGGTACTTTTACCTATACCATTATCTCCGATTATTCCTAGTTTATCTCCCCTATCTAGATTAAATGATAATTTACATAATTCTTTATCATAACCTACTGATAAGTTTTTAACTTTTAATACTTCTTTATAGCTTGTTATATCTGATTTAAAGGTTGTTTTAAAAGTCTTGGTATTACTAGTATTAGGTTTATCTATGATAATCATTTTTTCTATTTGTTTTAATCTTGACATTGCTAGTTTTGCTTTGGTTGGTTTATATTTAAATCTATCAACAATTGTTTGTAGTCTTTTTATTTCTTTTTGTTGCTTTAAGTAATCTTTTAATTGTTTTTGATAATCTTCTTCTTTTTGTTTTAAGTAATATGTATAATTACCAGGATATCTTTTTAATGTTCCATATTCTATTTCATATATGACATTACATATGTTATCTAGAAACATTCTGTCGTGAGATACTACTATTATGCTTTTGTTATAGTTTTTTAGGTAATCTTCTAACCATTCAATGCTATTAATATCTAAATGATTAGTGGGTTCATCTAATATTAATAAATCTGGTTTTGATAATAATAATTTTATTAGAGATAGTTTGGTTATTTGTCCTCCAGAGAATTCTTTTAGTAATTTATTTTTATCTTTATCAGTAAATCCAAATTTCTTTATGGCAATTTCTAATTCTTTGGTATATTTATATCCACCTTTATAATCATATTCTGATAGTAAGTCATTATAGGTAGTTAATATTTTTTCGTTATAGTTTTCGGACATTTGTTGTTCTAATTTAGATAGTTTATTTTCAATATCTATTAGTTCTTGATATGATTTTTTTAGATAATCTATCATAGTTATATTAGGATCTTCAATATTATTTTGTTTGATATATCCTATTTTAAAGTCATTACTACTTTCTATTTGTAATTTATCATATCCGTCTTCGATAGTATATTCTTTAGTTATGCCTTTTAACAAGGTTGTTTTACCTGTTCCATTTCTACCAACAATACCTATTTTTTCTTTATCTTTGATAGTAAAGTCAATGTTTTCTAGGATAGTATTTGCTCCAAGGGTTATGCTACCATTTGTTATTTTATAATACATATTTATCACCGTTAATATTATTTTATCATAAAAAAGAAAAAAGTACCAATAATTGATACTTATGCTGGTTCTTTGACAACCATATTGTTATCTAATCTTTGAACTACTTCTTTATATGTTTCATATACTTTTTGGTAGTTTGGTAGATAGTTAGCAATATCTGGATTACTAAATGGTATTACGATAAATCCACGCCAAGTTGACTGATTATAATAATTATATATTAATTCGTTTTCGACATTAGTAATTTTAATTGTTTTTTCATTATCTTTGACTGTTTTTTCTATTTTGAAATTAGTCATTAATCCTACGGTACATTTATAATAAGTACAAGTTGATTGGTTTTGATATTGTGCTGATATAAAGTTACCTAATGAATATATTACTAGAGTATTATTAATCCAAGTTACTGGTTGAATAACGTGAGGATGAGTTCCTATTATGACATCTACTCCAAGAGATGATAGATAGTTTGCCATATCTTTTTCGTATTCAGTTGGGTTATGGGTATATTCTACTCCCCAGTGCATTGCTACTATAAGAACATCTACTTTATCTCTAACGCTTTCAATATCTTTTTTTACTTGTTCTTTATATGCTTGATATTTGGTATCTTTTTCTGGGTTATTAATATTATCAGTATCAGTAGGCCAAATGTTTACTAAGTAATCATTAGAAACGGGCATACCATTTGTACCATAGGTATAATTTAACATTGTGTAGGTTATGTTATTTTTTTCAGCAATTTTTATTTCGTTTCTTTCTTCAGTAGAACAATAACTTCCTGCGGTTAAGATATCTTTTTTAGAATTCCAATATTTGCAAGAATTCTCAACGGCACTTTTACCACGGTCTACGGTATGATTTGTAGCAAGTGATACTAGATTAAAACCAGCATCTAACATTGCGTCTCCTGCTTCATATGGTGAATTAAATACAGGGTAATCTGATAATCCTAGTTCTGTTCCTCCTAGAATTGTTTCTTGATTATAATATCCAATGTCATAGTTTTTTACTATTTCTTTAATATAAGTTAGCATTGGTTTAAAATCAAAGGCATCGGTTCCATAACCATTACCTCCGGCATGTCTATTTGCATCTCTATATAGTGAGGAATGGATTAGGTTATCACCGACGGCAATTAATGATGCTTCATAGTGTTTTTCAACTGGTTCAGTTGGTTCTTTTTGTTGGTTATTTGGTTCTTTTGGATTATTATTTAAGTGTTTACTATATGTTTTATATCCTAAAAATAATAATACTAAGATAATAAGGGTAATTATTATTATTTTAGGTATTTTTTTTAGTTTTCTTTTTCTTTTCATAATTCACTTCCTACTTCTTATGGTAATTATAGCAAAAGTAATGTTATTTGTAAATATGGAAAAGAAAATTATACTTTTATTTCTTCTAAGGAGGTAATAGTTATTTGTTTTTTATTTTCTATGATGGCATCTATTATTATGTTTTCTATTTTATTTGCTATTATTTTATCTATTCTTCTTGCTCCAAATATTTGATAATCACAACTGGTAGTTAGTTCTTTTATGATGTTATTTGATATTGATACTTTGATTTTATCTTTATATTTGGTTTTGATGGTATTTATTTTATTTTTTATTATTTTGGTTATATCTTCTTCGGTTAGATTATTAAATATAATGATATCATCTATTCTATTTATAAAAGATGTGCTAAATTCGTTTTTAAGATTACTAATGATGTTATCGTTATTGGTTTCAGTAAATCCTACTTTATTTTTTTCATATCCAATATTTGATGTCATTATTATTATGTTATTATCAAATCTTATGATATTGCCTTTGCTATCTTTTATTTTGCCATAATCTAGTATTTGATATAATAAATTTATTACTAGAGGGTGTGCTTTTTCTATTTCATCTAATAAAATTATAGCATTTGGTTTATTTCTTATTTCTTCCAAAATATTTTTATTATCATCATATCCAATATATCCTGGTGAAGAACCGACGATTTTATTTACTGATGTACTATCAGAGTATTCACTCATATCTAGTCTTATGTAATTATCTAATCCAACCATATTGGTAGCAAATATTTTTGTTAACATAGTTTTACCTACTCCAGAGGGTCCAACAAACATAATTGAATTACATTTATTATCTTTATATCCTAGTTTTATTTTTTTAGTTATTTTTACTAATTTATTTATAGCGTTATCTTGCCCTATTATTTCTTGTTTTAGATTTTCTTCTATTAGGGATATTGTTTTTTGGGAGTCTTCTAAGATTTCATAGATTGGTATTTTAGTTTTAATATTAATGACATTTGCTATGTCTTCTTCGGTTACTTCTTTGTTTTTATATTTATAATTTAATTGTAATTCGTTTAATTTATTTATGATATTTGTTTCTTCTTTTCTATAAAGATATGCTTTATCTATGTTATTTTCTATGATTAGACTATTTTTTTCTTTATTTATTTTATTTAGGGTATTTTTTAATTCTTTGATGTTTTTAGTATTTTTATCTTCTTTAATACTTACTTTAGAGCATACTTCATCTAATATATCTATACATTTATCTGGTCTATTTCTATCATATATGTATTTTTCTGATAGTGTTATTATTTTGTCGATGATTTTGTTATCAATTTTTACGTGATGGTATCTTTCATAGATTGGTTTTATTTTTAGTAAGATATTTTTTGTTTGTTCGACTGTTGGTTCTTCGATGACTATTTTTTGAAATCTTCTTTCTAGTGCAGAATCTTTTTCAATGAATTTTTTATATTCGTCATATGTTGTTGCACCGATACATCTTATTTTTCCTCTTGCTAATGCTGGCTTTAAGATATTGGAGGCATCAATGGCACCTTCGGCACCTCCTGCTCCTACTAAGGTATGTATTTCATCAATAAAAAGTATTATGTCTTCGTTATCTTCGAGTTCTTTTAATATTTTTTTCATTCTTTCTTCGAATTCTCCACGATATTTTGTTCCTGATACTGCAGATGCCATATCTAGAGAAATTATTTTTTTACCAACGATATTATTAGGTACTTCTTCTTTGACAATTAATCTTGCTAATTCTTCGACAATGGCAGTTTTACCTACTCCTGCTTTTCCTATTAATATTGGATTATTTTTGGTTCTTCGACATAAGACTTCGATAAGTCTTTTTACTTCTTTTTCTCTATCTATTACGGGGTCTAGTTCGTTATTTTTTGCTTTGTATGTGATATTTGTTCCTAGTTCTTCAAGTAATAGTTTTTTATTTCTTTTGTTATGTTTTTTTATGAGACTACTTGAAAATTCATCATACATATCTTCGACATCTATTCCCATACCAATTAGTATTCTTATTGCTATTCCTTCGCCTTCTTCTAGAAACGCAGAAAACAAATGTTCTATTGTTACTTCTCCATTATTATTTTCTTTGCTATCTAAGATGGCATTTTGCATAATTTTTTTAAATAATGGTGTATATAAGTAATATTCTGATTTTTTACTACCTACGCCAATTATTTTAATTATTTCTTCTTTAAACTTATCATAGGTTAATTCGTAATCTTTCAGTTTTTTTGCTAGGTTTGTGTTACTTTTTAGTATTGCTAATATTAGGTGTTCTGTTCCTATGTATGGATGTTTTAATTCAATCATTTCTAATTTAGCATTTAATAATATTTTTTGTGCTTCTTCGTTAAAATTTCCTATCATAAAATACTCCTTTCAATGTATTCTATGATATTATGTTCTAATTTTTCGTTTTTTAAACACTTAAAATGTTACAAAAAAAGTAATAAAAAAGGTTTAATAAAATCTGGTGTGAAGTAAAATTAAGAATTATTTAGTGCTTAATTTTATGAAACAATAAAATCTGGTGTGAAGTTTAACAATAAAAAAGTAACCACTTTCGTGATTACTAATAATTATAATATTACCATAAATAATGTTAATAATACCATTGATGCTAAACCGATACATAGAACGATTTTTCCAGCCCATTTAAACCAAGTTGAGTATTCAACTTTAGCAAGTGCTAGACCTCCCATAATTGCTCCACAAGTTGGAGTAATTAAGTTTACTAATCCGTTAGCAGCAACTAATATCATAATATTTGTTTCAACACTAAATCCTAATTGTTGTGTTAATGGTGCCATAATTGGTGTAGATAATGTGGCAATTCCTGATGATGATGGTACTAGTATTGATAATACTATATGTAATAAGTAGTTAAGTGGTGCATATAATACAGCAGGCATACCTTTTAGTAATTCTGCAGCGTTATAGATAATGTAGTTATCTAAGTGAGTAACTCCCATTAATACTGATGCTCCACGAGCAATTGCTACGATTAAGATTACGCCAACCATATCATCTGCTCCATCTACGAATATATCAACAAATCCTTTTTCGCCAAATTTATTGATTATAGCAATTATTATTGAAATAATTAAGAACCATAATGCAGCATCATAGAACCACCAGTCTCCTAATGGTGTACCAGTTAATATTCCTGTGATAGATGGCATTGTAACACCAAATGATCCCCAAGGAATAAATCCAATAATCATTACTAAGAATGCTAGTCCAAATAACCATAATGTTGCTTTTTGACTTCCACTTAATTTAATTTCTTTTTCTTTATCATATTCTTTAAGATATTTCTTTTCCATTGCAGTTTGTTCTCTTAAAGATAAGAATGTTGAACCTTTGTCTTTTTTAACTTTTGCAGCATATTTCATTACAAAGAATACTGCGATTAGATAAGAAACTATCCAAAGAACTACTCCAATACCAATGATAATACCTTGGTTTACTTCCATTCCTTCAGGTAGTGCAGATACTGCTGCTCCAACAGCGAATGGGTTAATAGTAGAACCTAGAACCCCAACACCTGCTCCTAATAACACAGTAGCAGAGGCAACAATTGTATCCATTCCTGCCATAACCATAGTAGCAGAAAGTATTGCATAGAACCCTACGGTTTCTTCTAACATACCATATGTTGTTCCTCCAATTGAGAAGATAAACATTAAAATTGGTATTAATACTAATTCTCTTCCTTTTAGTTTTTTAATTAATACTTCTATTCCAGTTTCTAGTGCTTTAGTTTTATTAATTACTTTTAAGAAACCTCCTAGTATTAATAAGAATATTGCAACATCTACTGCGTTTTCAAATCCTAAGATTGGTGAAAGTAAAACATCAGATAAAGTTGCTCCAATTACTCCACTACCATTAACTAATTCTTCGTTAACGAATACTGCTTCTGGTAGTAAGTGTGTTAATATACCTAAAAATATTATAATTAGGAATATTATTGAGAAAGACGATAACATTACCTTTTTTCTCTTTGATTTTGCCATTTTTTAATCCTCCTTATTATTTTTTGTAATAATTCTACACCTAACTATTACTATCTATTCAAAAAACCTTTTGGTTAATTGACTATAATATGTTTTTATCACTAAGTGTTGCATACATAACTGCTTTTATAGTATGCATTCTGTTTTCTGCTTCTTCGAATACTTTTGATTGTTTGCCTTCGAAAACGCTATTTGTAACTTCCATTTCTGGTAATCCAAATTTTTCGTAAATATTTTTACCAATCGTGGTATTTAAATCGTGAAATGATGGTAAGCAGTGTAAGAATATTGCGTTTGGATTAGCATTTTTCATTACTTTATCATTTACTTGATAATCTTTTAATAAGTCTATTCTTTCTTTCCATTTTTCTTCTGGTTCACCCATTGATACCCAAACATCTGTGTATAATACGTCTGCATTGGCAGTTCCTTCTTTTACATCTTCAGTTAGGGTTATTGTACTACCACTTTCTTTAGCAACTTTTTCACATTCTTTTACTAATTTAGCATCTGGGAATAATTCTTTTGGTGCTACACAAGTGAAATTAAGTCCTAATTTAGAACATACAACCATTAAAGAGTTTCCAACATTGTTTCTAGCATCTCCCATAAAGACAAAGTTAATTCCTTTTAGATATCCAAAGTGTTCTTCGACTGTTAAAACGTCTGCTAGCATTTGTGTTGGATGGAATTCGTTAGTTAGTCCATTCCATACTGGTACACTTGAATATTTTGCTAGGTCTTCAACTATTGTTTGGTCGAATCCTCTATATTCAATTCCGTCATATATTTTAGCAAGAACTCTTGCTGTATCGGCAATTGATTCTTTTTTACCCATTTGACTGCCTGTTGGTCCTAGATAAGTGCAATGCATACCCAAGTCATAACTTGCAACTTCAAAGGAGCATCTTGTTCTAGTTGAATCTTTTTCAAATAATAATGCTACACTTTTACCTTCTAGGTATTCGTGTGGGATACCTTTTTTCTTCATTTCTTTAAATTTTTTTGATAAATCTAATAAATACCTTATTTCTTCAGGTGTATAATCTAATAGTTTAAGAAAATCTCTTCCTTTTAAATTCATTATTTATCCTCCCTTACTAATGCCATACTCATACAGTGTGGTCCTCCACGCCCACGAGATAATTCACAACTTGGAATTTCAATTACTCTTACGCCGTGTTTTCTTAAGGCGTCGTTTGTAATAAAGTTTCTATCATATGCAATTACAACCCCTGGTCTTACACATAAGAAGTTAACTCCATCACTCCATTGTTCTCTTTCGGCAGCAATTCTGTTACCATTACCGCATTTTATTAATTCAACTTTATCTATTTTTAGATATTTTTCTAATATTTTATCTAATGATAAATTTAATTCTTTTATTGCTATATCTCCAGTTTTACTTTTCTTTATTTCATATACTGTTGAGATATTCATTACGTGTGAATGTACGGCAAATTTTTTGTAATCTACTCTTGTCATTACGGTATCTAAGTGCATAAAACTTCTTTCATCTGGGATATCTATTGCTAATACTGTTTCAAATTTTGTTGTTTTATCTTTAAAGATATTTCTTGCTAGGTTAGCAATGGCATCTGGTTCAGTTCTTTCTGATATACCAATTGCAAGAACTTTATCACTTAATACTTGAATATCTCCACCTTCGATACTATATGATTCATCTCTGTTATAGTATAATTTTGTTTTATTGTATTTTGGATGATATTTAAAGATATATTCTCCAAAGATTGTTTCTCTACATCTTGTTACAGAAAACATTTTATGTAATGAAACGCCATTTCCAATTGTAGCAAATGGATCTCTTGGAGCATATAGATTTGGTAATGGGTCTAGTATCATTTTACCAATATCTCTAGTGGCATAAAATCCTGAACTTTCTCTTAATTGTTTTAATTCACTAGCGTCAATTCCTTCGATACATTTACTAACTAATTCTTTGTTATCTTTTATTTTATTTAAGAAATCATATACTATATCAAATATTTTTTGGGAAGTAACTCCGCCTTCTCTGATAAATTGTTTGATAAATTGTTTTCTTACTGTTTCTGCTGTGTCTAATGCTTCAGCTACTAAGTCAACCAAGTAAACTACTTCAACCCCTTCGTTTCTTAGTGCTTCAGCAAAAGCGTCGTGTTCTTGTTTTGCTATTTTTAGGTATGGGATATCGTCAAATAATAATCTTTGTAGTGTATTTGGTGTCAAGTTTAGATATTCGTTACCTGGTCTATGTAATAACACTGTTTTTAAAGGTGCGATTTCACTATAATTATTTATTGCTTTCATTTCCTTCTCCTTCCAAATTTCTTCGTTATCTGATAAGGTTGCATACATAACTGCTTTTATGGTATGCATTCTGTTACCTGCTTCATCAAATACTTTTGAATATTTGCTTTCAAATACTTCGTTTGTAACTTCCATTTCTGGTAGTCCAAATTTATTATATATATCTTTAGCAATGGTTGTGTTTAAATCGTGAAATGATGGTAAAGCATGCATAAATATTACTTTTGATGCTGCTTTCTTCATTATATCCATTGTTACTTGATATTTATTTAATAATGCTATTCTTTCTTTCCATTTTTCTTCTGGTTCACCCATTGATACCCAAACGTCGGCATAAATTATATTACTATTTTTTACTCCTTCGTTGATATCATCAGTTATTTTTATTTTGCTACCAGTAACTTTGGCAATTTCTTTACAAGTATTTACGAGTGTTTCTTCAGGCCATAATTCTTTTGGTCCACAAGCAACAAAGTTTACTCCTAATTTGGCACATATTACCATTAGGGAGTTTCCGGCATTGTTTCTAGCATCTCCAATAAATGTTAATTGTAAGTCTTTTAAACTTCCAAAATTTTCTTCGATAGTTAAGAAATCAGCAAGCATTTGGGTTGGATGAAATTCATCGGTAAGTCCATTCCAAACTGGAACACTTGAGTATTTTGCTAAGTCTTCGACTATTGTTTGTGAAAATCCTCTATATTCTATTCCGTCATATATTTTTGCAAGGACTCTAGCGGTATCGGCAATTGATTCTTTTTTACCCATTTGACTACCAGTCGGACCTAGGTAAGTGCAATGCATACCTAAGTCATAACTAGCAACTTCAAAAGAGCATCTTGTTCTAGTTGAATCTTTTTCAAACAATAATGCTACATTTTTTCCTTTTAAAAATTTATGGGGAATACGTTTTCGTTTTAATTCTTTAAATCTTTTAGATAATTTTAATAGGTATCTTATTTCTTCGGGTGTATAATCTAATAATTTAAGAAAATCTCTTCCCTTTAAATTCATTTTGTTGCTCCTTTAATCTTCTCTTATAAGTGGCATACTCATACATCTTGGACCACCACGACCACGAGATAATTCTGCACTTTGCATTTCATATACTTTTATTCCGTGTTCTCTTAAGATTTCGTTAGTTATATTATTTCTATTATAAACTACTACTACTCCTGGTGCTATACATAGAGTATTTGTTCCATCATTCCATTGTTCTCTTTCAGAAGCAATTTTATCTCCTCCAGCGCAAGGAATTAATGTTATATCTCTTTTTAGATATTCTTCTAGGATTTTTTCTAGACTACCTCTTTTTTGTTTTACTTTTACTTCGTCTTCTTTATCACCCTTAGTAATTTCATATACTTGTAGAGTATTCATTATTCCTGGATGATAAGTAAATTTATCGTAATCTATTTGAGTAAATACTGTGTCTAGATGCATAAATGCACGACATTCTGGAATTGCAAATGCTAATACTGTATCTATTTGACAATTTTCTGATTTGAATAGGTTTTTACATAATAAATCAATTGCTTCGGCGGAAGTTCTTTGAGATATTCCTATTGCTAATGTATGTTCGTTTAAATTTAATACATCTCCACCTTCAATACTGAATGGATTATTTCTATCATAGAATTTTTCTACTTTATCAATGTATTTTGGATGATAGTTAAAGATATATTCAGCATAGATTGTTTCTCTACTTCTTGTTACTGAATACATTTTATTTAATACTACTCCATTTCCAACTGATGCAAATGGATCACGAGTAAAGTATAGATTTGGCATTGGTTCTGCTAGGAATTTTCCTTCTTCGCTTACTAAATCTACTAGTGAATTTTCAATGTCTTTTTTTCTTCTATCTAATTCACTTACTAATACTCCTTCCATAGTTTTTAGCACTAATTGTTTATTATCTGTAAAACTGTTTAGGTAATCAAATAATAAATCTTTATACATTGGTGTTCTTACTCCAGCTTCATAGATAAATTGTCTTATGAAACTTGGTTTGATTTGTGGATTGGCATCTAATGTTTCTGCCATTAAATCTTCAAGATATACAACTTTAATATCGTTATCTCTTAAAATTTGTACGAATTCATCGTGTTCTGCTTGAGCGTCCTTTAAAAATGGAATGTCATCAAACAATAACCTTTCTAATGTATCAGGTGTTAGATTAAGTAATTCTTTACCTGGTCTGTGTACTAATACTTCTTTTAGTTTTTTAATTTCACTTGTTACGTGTATCATTATATTCCTCCTCTATCATAATAATTATATAAGATTTTTATTTTTTTTTCAACATTATTTTGTGTTCTTTAAAAATTCTTTTATTTCTGTATCACTATTTTCAAAGAAATCTTTTGAAGAACCATCAAATTTTATGGTACCGTTCTTGACAAATATTACTCTTGTAGCAACTTCTTTGACAAAGTTTAATTCGTGACTAACTATAATCATATTCATTCCTGTTTTTGCTATTTTTTTGATTAGTTCTAGGACTTCAAAAGTCATTTGAGGGTCTAGGGAACTTGTTGGTTCATCAAATAATAATAATTTAGGTTCCATCATTAATGCTCTTATTATTGCTACTCTTTGTTGTTCTCCTCCGGATAAGTTTATTGGTTTTTCTTTTTCTTTTTCTAATAATCCAATATCTTTTAATAATTTTCTACCTTTTTCTTGTGCTTGTTCTTCAGTTAATTTTCCTAGTTTAACTGGAACAATAGTAATATTATCTAATACGTTTAGATTAGAAAATAAATTAAATTGTTGAAAGACCATCCCTACTTGTTCTCTATATTTATTTAGATTAATATTTTTTTTCATTATGTTATATTTATCAAAATAGATTGCTCCTTTGGTGGGCTTTTCAATCATATTTAAGCATCTTAATATGGTAGATTTTCCACTTCCCGAAGGTCCAACGATTGCTACTATTTCTTTATCATTTATTTCAAAGTTGATATTTTTTAATACTTCTTTTTTATCAAAGTTTTTATATAATTTTTCTACTTTTAGTTTCACGATAATTTCCTTTCCATTGCTTTAACTAGTTTTGATAGTCCTAAAGTCATTATTAAATAAATTATAGCAACCATAATTAATGGGAAGAAGTAATCATATGTTCTTGAAGCAATAATATCTGATGATTTGGTTAATTCGATAATTCCTATGTATCCCGCAACTGATGTTTCTTTTAAAAGGGTTATGAATTCGTTTCCTAATGCTGGTAAGATATTCTTTATTGCTTGTGGCATAATTATATATTTCATACTTTGTGAATAGTTAAAACCCAATGCTCTACTTGCTTCCATTTGTCCTTTGTTTATGGAATTAATTCCTGCTTTGATTATTTCTGATACGTATGCTGCTGAATTTAATCCGAAAGCAATTATTCCTACTAATACTCCATTTATGTCAACACTTTTAAATACCACATAATATATTATCATTAATTGTAGTAATGCGGGTGTCCCTCTTATGACACTTACATAAATATTACAGATACCGTTTAGTATTGGTAATTTCTTATTTTTTTCATAGTTATCTCTTATTATGGCAATTATTATCCCTAGAGCAATTCCAATTAAGGTAGCAAATAACGCCATTATTATTGTGTTTTTTAATCCTTCTAAAACATATTCGTATCTTTGTTGATAGATTAATGATTTATATATTTCTTCTGATAATTCTGTTAATGTCTTCATTTTTTCTCCTAACTAGAATGATTTATTATATATGATTCTATTTTATTTTCATTCATTAATCTTGTTAATACTTCGTTTATTTTTTCTAATAATTCGGTATTACCTTTTTTTACAGCAAGTCCATAACTATCTTCGAAAATAAATCCATCTAACATTTTTATTTCTGTGTTGTTTGCTACTATTTCTTTTGCAGGTAGATAATCCATAACCATTACATCTATTTTATTTGCTTTTAAGTCTTCAACCATAGATAAGTATTTTTTTTGTCTTACTAAGTCTATACTTGGATATTCTCCGGTAAAGTATAAGTCTGCTACGCTTCCTAATTGTACGGCAATTTTTTTATCATATATTTTATCAATTGATGTTATATTGCTACCAACTTTTACGATTGCTACTTGTCTTGATGTTGTGTATTCTACTGAAAAATCTACTTCTTTTAATCTTTCTTCAGTGATACTCATTCCTGCTGCTGCAAAATCTGCTTTACCACTTTTTAATTCATTTATAATTGAATCGAACGCTACATCTTTTACTTCTAATTTTTTTCCTACGGCATTTGCTATTTCTTTTGCTATATCGATATCAACGCCAACTATTTCGCCATCTTCATAATACTCATAAGGTGCAAAACCTGCTTCTGTAACCATAACTATAGTGTCATCTTTCTTGCCACATCCTGTTACTAATAATAATCCTAAAAATAATAAAAATACTTTTCTCATATTCACCATCCTATCTATATTAATTGTAACACAAAAATGTATTAGTTGCAATAAGGAAGAAGTTGTATTTAGTTTTTTTACAAAGAAAAAACAACCAATATTAAATTGATTGTTTATGGTTTTATTTACCTGCTGGTAATTGTTGAGTAATACAATGGATATTTCCTCCACCTAATAGTATTTCTCTAGCATATATAGGTTCAATTACTCTATCAGGATATAATTCTTGTAATTTTTTTATTGCTAATTCATCGTTTGGATCATTAAATACTGGTAAAGCAATAAATCCGTTTCCTGTATAATAATTTACATAAGATGCTGCCATTCTGTCGCCTTCTTGTCTTGGTAATGTTCCATCAACAGCATCTACTCCAAGTGATTCTTCTTTTGTTATTAGAATTGGAGATGGAGTTAGCAATTTGTGAATTTTTAACTTTCTACCTTTAGCATCTGTTTGTTTACTTAAGTAATTATATGCTTCTAAACTTCTTTCATATTGTGGATCATTTTTATCTTCAGTCCAAGCAAGAACTACAACTCCAGGTTTAACAAAGTTACACATATTATCTACGTGTCCGTTTGTTTCATCATTGTAAATTCCTCTTGGTATCCACAATACTTTTTTACAGTTAAGATATTCACATAGTATTTTTTCGATTTTTCTTTTTGACATTTGAGGATTTCTTCCTTTTGATAGTAAGCATTCTTCGGTTACCATTAGTGTTCCTTCACCATCAACGTGAATTGATCCACCTTCAAGAACGAAATCATCTAGTCTATATCTGTCTACTCTTTCTAGTTCACACATTTTCATTGCAATTTTATCATCTTGATCCCAAGGAAAATATAGTCCATCAACTAAACCTCCCCAAGAATTAAATGTCCAGTCAACACCTCTGACAATTCCTTTTTTATTAACTACGAATGTTGCACCGCAGTCTCTAATCCAAGCATCATCATTACTCATTTCGACTACTCTAACATAATCAGGAAGTATTCCTCTAGCATTTGAGTATTGTGCTTTGCTTACTACCATTGTAACTGGTTCATATTTTCCAATTACTTCAGCAACTTTAACAAATACTTCTTGTGCTGGTTTTGCTCCAAGTCTCCAGTTATCTGGTCTTTCAGGCCAAATAATATATGTTCCTGCGTGTTTTTCAAATTCACCAGGCATTCTGAATCCGTCGTGTTTTGGTGTTGTATCTAATCTTTTCATATTATCCCTTCTTTCTTTTTTATTTACTTGGTTTTTCTTTTACTCTTGAAACTAGTATTTCTTCAATAATGAATGAAACTATTACTCCAATAATTAATGGTAAATTATCAATTATATATTCTTTAGTAAAGTCTCCAAACATTGTGAATATTACTCCTAGTATTAATAGAATAAATGGTACGAAAGTAACTAATTTAATTACAAAATCGTTTCCCGGTACTTTGTATACTCTTTCTGTCTTATCTGTTTTTCTTAATTTTAAGAATGATAAGAATAGTGGTATGTAACTAATTAACAATGTAACTAAACTTAATGAGAAGAATGTCCAGAATAAATTACTTGCTGATTCAGATAATTGTCCTAATATAATACCTACTATACATATAACTGAAGCAACTATTCCGTTCATATATGATGCCCAGTTTGGAACACCTGCTTTATTTGTTTTACCAAATATTTTTGGCATTCCACCATCATCTGCAGCATATTTTGCAACTGAATTTACTCCAAAAGACCAAGATGTTATGTTAGCAACCATTGTATAGATAAACATTAATCCTGCTACTATAACAACTGCTCTTATTATTACATCACTTACTCCTAAATTACCAAGTAAGATGGCAAAACTTTCTGTAATTCCTGCTACTTCAGCATCTTCTAAACTCATAGATACGTTAACTCCAGTTGCAGGTAATATATAGAATAATGCCATTAAGGTACCACCAACAATTAATGCTTTTGGTATTTCTTTTTTTGGTTCGTTCATATCATCAACAAATGTTGCTACAACTTCAAAACCTAAAAAGTTAAATATTATTATTGATACAAATGATAATCCTGCCAAGTCTAAACTTGGGAATAAATCTGCTACACTAGTTATTGGATTAGCACTTTCTCCTGTTTTGATGAAAGTGTATATTCCTAGTGCTCCTAATGCTAACACAAATACAACTTTAAATACTGTACCTAAGTTAACTAATTCTTTGGTGTCTGTTACTCTTAATGTTCCTAAATAACATACTAACCAGGTGTAACCTAATTGTAATACTAGTAACCATACGATTGAAAGTTCTATTTCAAATATTCCTGCTACTACGTCAGTTACTGCAACTGCAAGAGATGCTATCCATAATGGGAAATTAATCCAATAATTCCATGCTACTCTTCCAGCCCATTTGGGTCCAAATGCTTTTTTTACCCAATCGTACATTCCACCTTCACTTGGAAATGTTGTTCCTAACTCTGCCGAAATCATTCCATAAGGAACACAGAATGCTATTATTAAAAAGATCCACCAAAAATATTGTGAGTTTCCAATTGCTGCTGTTGGTGCAACTGATTCAACTACTAAAGTTATACATACGGTAGCCAAAACAGCATCTAATAGTCTAAATTTTTTCTTTTTAGTCATTTTTTTACTCCTCTTATTTATTCATTTTATTTTATTTGTTTAAGTTCTTTTTGCATATTTCTGTTGTTTCTTCAAGCTTATCCATAAAGTAAACTAGTAATGCTCTCATTGCAGTAAGTCTATTTTCTGCTTGATCTATTACTATAGAGTTTTCTGAATCTAATGCTTCATCTGTTACTTCTTCACCACGTTTAGCAGGTAAGCAGTGCATTAATTTTACATTAGGTGATGCTTTTCTTAGCATATCCATACTTACTTGGTATTTTGGATAGAATATATTCATTCTTTCTTCATATGATAATTCTTTTTCATATAGTCCATACCAAACATCTGTATAAACGAAGTCAGCGTCTTTTAATGCTAAATCTACATCTTCAGTTATTAGGAAACTTCCGCCAGAAACTTTACAATTTTCTTCAGCAATTTTGATATGCTCTTCTCTCAATTGGAATCCTTTTGGTCCTAGATGAACGAAATTTGCTCCGAATTTTGTTGTAATCATCATTAATGAAGCACATACTTGTGTTGCATCTCCAACAAAGACAATTTTACAATCTTCAATTTTTTTACCTTCTGGTAAATGTTCGAACATTGTAATTATATCTCCTAATTCTTGTGTTGGATGGTTATAATCGCTCATTCCGTTGATTACTGGTACGCTTGCATATTTTGCAAGTCCTTCGATTGTTTCATGTTTTTGCACTCTTGCCATTAATATATCTTCAAGGCGAGATAATACCATTGCTGTATCTTTTAGGTTTTCATGTTCTCCTAATTGAATTTGTCCTGGTGCTAAATATTGAGCGTGACCTCCTAATTGTGTCATTGCTGTTTCAAATGAACATCTTGTTCTGGTTGATGCTTGTTCGAAAATCATCCCTAGTGTTTTGTGATATAAAATATTTAATGGGTAATCTTTTTTTATGTTTTCTTTCATTAAAAGTCCTACATCAATCATACTTTTAAGTTCTTCTTTCGTAAAATTTTGTGTATCTACGAAATCTTTAACTCTTGCCATATGTTTTCCTCCTTCCATTATAAATAAATTATATCATATCATTTTTTGGGATACAATTATTTTTTTAAATTTTACTAAAAAAATTATTAACAAATAACTAATGTTAATAATTTTTATATTTTTATTTATCTAGACTATATATTTTATATTCGTTAGTTTTTCTTTTGGGTATTTGTTTTTCTTTGGTATTAAATCCCCAATCAATTTTATAATCTGGTAATAATGTTGTTTTAAACGGATACATTCTTGGTACTAAAATTACTGCTTCGAACGCTTTTAGTAATTTTAGTTCTTGAATCGATATTAAAGGTATATCTTTCCCTTTTTCTGTACTACTTATGCCACAACTATTACTTATTTCTTCAAGTGTATAAATATTATCTGAATGTAAGTAAATTGTATTGCTAAAACATAGTTTTATAGTTTCATAGTCTTCTTTACCATATATATTAATTAAATCTAGATAACTTTTAATAACTACGATAAATCTAATATTAATACTTCTAGAATAATTAATTATTTTAGCAAAGTTTTTGATTGGTAGCATAGAATCAAATTCATCTAATATAATATTAATTCGTTTATTATTTTGTTTTATATTAGCGCTATTTATTATTTGGTTAACCAATAAAGGTATTAGGTTACCACTATAAGTAGCATTACCACTTACAACAAATATTGCTGTTTTTTCTTCACATATTTTACTTAAGTCAAAATCTGTTTTTGCTAACATATTAGATAGCTCTTCTCTACATATGTATCTTTTGAATTTTTGACTAAAATATGAAACGATACTTCCAAATGTTTCTTTAGGTGAATTTAAAATGCTAGATAAATAAATATATATGTTTGAATTTTTATCTAGTTGTTTTAGAATTTTTTCTTCTTGATGAAGGATATTGATATCATTACCTAAATTATACACACTAGTTAGATTTATTTCATCTTCTTTGGCATTTGCAAATAGGTATAATGTAATACCTGTGAAATAATCTATAATTGAATTTAGCCAGAAATTATCAACAATCTTTTCTTTTGGATCATAAAATAAGTAATAAGCAATATCTTCGATTTGGGTTAATGCTTGATCCATTTTTCCTTCTTTGTATAACGAGTATGGTAAGTCAAGTGGATTCCAAGAATTTCCTAATGAGGAATCTTCGAAATTAATTACAATATTTTTATATCCTTTTTCTTCGAAGGCATTGGAAGTTCTTTCGAATATATCTCCTTTTACATCATTAATTACAATTGATTCTCCTGCTTTTATTGCAAGTTTGATTGTTGGCAATACGATACTTTGAGTTTTGCCACTTCCTGTTGATCCTATTACTAGTGTATGAGCTTCTTTATTATCTATATAAAGATTATCGCCTTCATTCATAATTGCTATGCCTGATTTTTCTACACCACCTTTTACGTTTATTTCTGACAAGTATTTTTTCATTTCATTATTACTTGTCCATCTTGAATACATCATAGTATTCCTCCTTTCACAATTCATTATACTATTATTTATTTAAAATGTTTAAACAATCGTGGTATAGCATTGTGATATTTATGATTTTGTAGTATTATATAGGTGGTGATATTATGTTTTCTAATGATTTAATATGTGATATTATTGAATATATAGATGTAAATATAACTGCAAAGATTTCGATAAATGATTTAGAAAATAATTTTTATTATAATAGATACTATATAATGAAATTATTTAAAAAGGAATTAGGTATATCTATAATTGAATATATAAATGTTATTAGAGTTAATAATTCTCTTTCTATGATAAAAAATGATGACTTATTTATTAAGATTGCTTTAGAAAATGGTTTTAATTCTTTGGAATACTTTTCAGAGATATTTAAAAAGTATGTTGGTTTTAGTCCTAGTAAGTATAAGAAGATTATATCTAATAATTGTACCATTACCGAGAAAGAAAAAATGATTAGTAATATTCTTTATATTAAGGAGATAATAAATAAGAAAGATAGTTATTTAAATAATAAAATGATTTCAATTAAACCTACGAAAGTATTATCAATATTTGATAGTAAGATAAATTAATTTTTTACAGAAAAAAACAACCAATAATTAAATTGATTGTTTTTATTCTATATTAATGCTAGTATTAGTAATACTGCAAAAATAATTATGAATAGACTAAGTATAAATCTCCAAATGTATTTTATCCAAGTTGTATATGGAACATCTAAATAAGATAGGCCAAATATTAATACTATACTTGTTGGTCCGATAATACTTATTAAACCATATAAACTTTGGAAAGACATTGCGAATACATTTAGCATACTTTCATCTGCAACTACATTGTAAATTGGTGTAAATATTCCAGCAGCAGCATAATATATGTCTGCATTGAATAAACTACCAAGTAATGTAATTAATGATGAAACTACAAAGTTAATATCACCATTTGAACTTGCTTTTGTTATAAGTGTTTCAATAAAACCATTGTTATAAGAACAGATTAGTATGCAGTATGCAATCATTATTAACATTGCTGTTGGCAATAATTTTTTGGTGCCTTCAACAAAACCATCAAATGCATCATCAAATTTCACTTTGCAAGTTAATTTAACTACTAATGTAACAATTAGTATTAATACTATTTCTACTAAGTAATTTCCTAAACTTGCCCAATTACCTAATCCAGTGAATGTTGATTGAGCGAATACTGTTGAAATAATATTAGTAAATACATTGAAATCTTTAATAACTAGTTTTGTAGTTAACCAAGTATGGAAATTACTAAATACTTCAACTCCAAATAAGTCAGTCCAAGGTAATAATCCTAATATTAATAGAACTAATGTCACTGATAGAATAGTTACTAAGGGCCATACTTTTGCATCTTTGTTAGTTATTTTTTCTTCTGAACGTAATAAATCAGTATTTGTTAATTCAGATTTAATTTTTTTAGATTTTTGTTCTTTTAAATAAGTTCTAACAAATAGTATTAATAATGCTGTTCCTAATACTAATAATATTGCTTTTGGTATTATATTAGCAAATTTTTCTGCTCCTACTAATTTTTCCATCGTAGTTGCCGAATATGAATAATAATTTCCTGGATCTCTAAGTGTTACAAATATACCTCCAATAAATCCCACAAGCATTGCTACTATAGTTGAAGATAATGCTACTAACTTATCATATCCTAGTAAAAGTATTATTGATATTACTAATGGTACGAATACTAACAATGGTGAAGTCATACCAGTAAGTGATGTGATTAATGCAAATAAGATTATTACTATATAGATAAATTTGTCACCTAACGATTTTACTTTTTTAGTAATTTTATCTAGTAATTTTTTATAAGCATCTGTTTTGTTTAACACACCATAAAATGCTCCTACTACTAATATAAATACTAATGTATCAAAGAAATAGTAATAAGTTTGAATATAGTATGTTACAATGTCACCAAATGGTAAATGAGTTACTTCTCCTGTTCTTCCTGGAATAATATATGATAATACTACTAATAGTAATAACATTATTCCCATTACTTTAAATAAACTATGTCTTTTCATTCTAACCTCCTGTAGTAACTATAGCACATTTTTTAGGGATTTTCATTAATATTAACAGTTTGTTAACAATTATGGTTAATATTGCTAAATTAAAGAAAAAAGTAGACTTCTGTCTACTAATTATTTGCTTTTCATTTGTGGGAATAATACGACATCTCTTACTGATGCTTGGTTATAGATAATCATCATTAATCTATCTACTCCGAAACCAAGTCCTGAAATTGGTGGCATTCCTTGTTCCATTGCTTGTAAGAAACTTTCGTCTAATTCCATGGTTTCATCGTCACCTTGTGCTTTTGCTTTTAATTGTTCTTCGAAATTACTTCTTTGAATAAATGGATTTACTAATTCTGAATATGCTTTACATAATTCTGTTCCACAAACTAATACTTGGAATACATCGATTATTCTACTATCATCATCATTTCTTCTTGCTAATGGGATTAGTGCTGCTGGATAATTATAGATAATTGTTGGTTCAACTATGTGTTCTCTTATTAATTTTTTGTAAGAGAAGTCTATTATTTGACTTATTGATTTATAATCTTCTAAATCAGCATAAGTAAATAGTCCTTTTTCTACTATTTTATCTTTTAATTCTTGTGGTTCTGTTATATCTAGGAAATCAAATCCATATAATTTTCTCATTTCTTCGACATAGTTAATTCTATTCCAGTTTTCTTTTCCAAAATCTATGATATTTTCGTGATATTCAACTGTTGTTGTTCCAATTAATTCCATTAATAATGCTTTAATAAATTTTTGATAGAATTTAATGTTATCTTCGAAATTCCAGTATGAAGCATACCATTCTACTTGAGTGAATTCTTGTAAGTGTTCTGGGTCCATTCCTTCGTTTCTAAAGCATTTTGCTAATTCGTATACTTTATCAAATCCACCAGCAATACATTGTTTTAAGTATGTTTCTGGAGCAATTCTTAAATTACAATCCATATCTAGAGCGTTATGATGAGTGTAAAATGGTTTTGCTGCAGCACCACATACGGCATTTTGTAATATTGGTGTTTCTACTTCAAGAAATCCATTTTCTCCTAGAAATTCATGAAGGAAGGCATAGAATTTACTTCTACCTAGGAATACTTTTCTTGATTCTTCATTCATAATTAAGTCTACATATCTTTGCCTATATTTTAATTCTGTATCTGTTAATCCGTGAAATTTTTCTGGTAATGGTCTTAATGCTTTTCCTAGGAATTCAAATTTAGATACTCTTAAGGTTTTTTCTCCGGTTTGAGTAGTAAATATTTCTCCTTCGGCACCAATAAAGTCTCCTGTATCTATTTGTTTTTTAAAGAATTCATAGTTTTCTTCGCCAACCATATCTATTTTTATTTCTAATTGCATATCTGCTTCAAGGTCACGAATACGGATAAAACTTAATTTACCCATTTTTCTCATAAATACTATTCTTCCTGCAATTTTAACGTTTTGAGTTCCGTCTTCAAGAAGTCTAGCATCTTTTAGATTATGTGTTTTTTCATATTTTTCTGGATATGGGTTACAGTATTCTCTAATTTTATTTAATTTTTCTATTCTTACTAATTCTTGTTCTGATCTTTCCATTTATCTCGCCTCTTCTATTACTTCTGTTTTTGCTATTATATCGTGTAATCCTAATTTATCTTTTCTATAAATTATAAATAATGCTGATATAAAGGCAAATGCTAATTCTATATATGATACTATTTGATAACCTGTATAGTAGGTATTTTTGTTTAATAAATATATTAGTACAATATTTAATATTCCTGTTAGAATGCTATTTATAATAATTGTTCTTATAACCATTGCTTTTAAACTTGGTTCTTTATTATTTTCTGTAATCTTTATTCTCATTAATTTTTTACCTATTGTTTGACCTCTGTTTAGATATTGAAATACTATAAAATAGGCAATTGATAATAGCACTGATACTGTATTTATTGTTACTGAAGATTTTTGCATATCATATACTATTGGTTTTATGTCGTTTTGATATTCTGTTATAGTTATTTCTTGTTTCATATAAGATTCTTGTAATCTCATATATTCTTCGGATGCTTTTTCATATTGTTTATTTGATACAACACTACTTAATACTCCAATTATTAGTGTTAATATTATTGTATCAATTACATATGCTAGTAATCTTTTGAAAAAACTTGCTTTCATATTATCCCTCTTTCTTAACTAGTAATATTATATAATATTTTTTAATTCTTTTAAATAGTTATTTAATATTTTTTCTAATTCTTTTGATGAAGTTGCTTTAAAGCATTCGTTTTTTATGAAAGTGGAATTGGGTAATCCTTTGATATACCAAGCGATATGACTACGCATTTCTAAAACACTTACTTTTTCATTTTTTATTTCTTGTAAGTATTTTAGGTGATGTAAGCACATATTAATTTTTTCTTCGTATGTGGGTTTTGGTATAATTACTCCAGTTTCTAGGTAAGTTACTATTTCTTTGATTAACCAAGGGTTACCTAAAACTCCTCTTCCTATCATTATTGCGTCACATTTTGTATATTCTAACATATGTTTAGCACTTTCTATGTCTACTATATCGCCATTTCCTATGACTGGAATATTAACTGCTTCTTTTACTTTTTTGATTATTTCTAAATCTGATTTTCCAGTGTAACCTTGACTTCTTGTTCGACCGTGAATTGTGATGGCAGATGCTCCAGATGATTCGATTATTTTTGCTACTTCGACGGCATTAATGCTTTTGCTATCCCAACCACTTCTTATTTTTACCGTTACTGGAACATTGACTGCTTTGACTACTTCGGTTACTATTTCTCTTATTTTTTCTGGATTTTTTAATAATGATGCTCCAGCTTGAGATTTAATTGCTACTTTTGGTACAGGACATCCCATATTGATATCTATTATATCTGGGTGCATTATTTCTTCGACTAATTTTGCTGCTTCGACAAAGGTTTTTACATCACTTCCAAATATCTGTTGAGCGATTGGTCGTTCTTGTTCTTCAAAGTACAACATATTTTTTGTTTTTTTGCTGTCATAAATTAATGCTTTGTCACTTACCATTTCGGCATATATTAATCCACATCCCATTTCTTTGATTATTTTTCTAAATGCTGAATTACAAACTCCTGCCATTGGTGCTAAAACAACGTTATTTTTTATTTCTATATTTCCTATTTTAAACATATTACACCTACTTATAGAATTCTTCTGGGATTTTAGCACTTATAGATAATATTTTATTAGTTCTTGGGTCTATTAATTCTAAGGTACTAGCGTGTAACATTAATCTTGATGATTTTACTTTTGAACCATATTTTTTATCTCCGATTATTGGATTATCATTTTCGCTAAAATGAACTCTTATTTGATTTCTTCTTCCTGTTAGGATATTTACTTCGACTAGGGTTTTATCTTTGAATTTTTTTAATACTTTATATAATGTTATTGCTTCTTTACCAGTTTTATCTTTTGAGGAATAGACAATACCTGCTTTATTTTCTTTTAGGAATGTATGAAACTTTCCAGAATCAGGTAATGTTCCTTCGACTTGGCAAAGATATATTCTTTTTTTTACTATGTTATTCCAATTATCTTGAAATAATTTTTTTGTTTTTTCGTTTTTAGCAAACATTAATACTCCAGAGGTATCTTCATCTAATCTGTGTATAGTAAATAAATATATTTTGGGGTTAATACTTCTTACGTAATCTCTTACTAATCTAAATGCTGTATAGTCTTTTTCTTTGGAATTAGATATTGATAGTAATCCACTTGGTTTATTTATTGCTATGATATCATTATCTTCGTATAGTATTTCTAGGTTAGGTTCTTTGATTATTCTTTTTTCATAATAAATTGTTATTTTATCTCCGATATTTAGTTCTTTATTGGGATTTGTTTCAATGTTATTATTTACTTCGACCATATTATATTTTAGATATTGTTTTATTTTCTTTTTAGATAAGTAATTATTTTTTACTAATATAGTATTTATTAATGTGTCTTTAGTGTTTGCTATTATTTCTTCTTTTTTATTCATAAAACCAGTCCTTTTTAACTTTTATATATTTTATCATAAAACTTGGATAAAATAAAGAAATAAAACTCATTAAGGGTTTTATTTGTGGTATGATTCGTTATTTAGTATTTTAAAACTACGATAGAGTTGTTCTAATAATATTAATCTGAATAATCCGTGAGGGAAAGTTAATTTAGAAAATGATAGACTATAGTTACTTAGTTTTTTTATATCTTGATGTAGTCCGTCAGAACCTCCGATTATAAATGTTATATTTGGATTAGTAATAAATGTTTTATCTAATTTATTTGCTAGTTCTTTAGAAGATATATTTGTTCCTTCGATATCTAGTGTTATTATATAATCTTTAGGGTTTATATTTTTTAGAATTAATTCTTTTTCTTTATCGATATTAGAATCTAATAATTCGATTATTTCTAGTTTATGATATTTATTAATTCTTTTTTGGTAATCGTTAATACCTTCCTTTAGGTATTGTTCTTTTAATTTTCCAATACAGATTATTTTTATCATATTTCTATCAACTCTGTTTCTTTATCTTGTTCTGCAATTATTATATTGTCTACGTGTTTGTTTGTTTTATTTAATCTATCTATTAGGGTTTCGTATGCTAGTTCTTGGGTATTATTTTCTTTGGAAAGATGGGCTAACATTATGTATTTGGTATTATCTCCGATAAATTCTGATAGATATTTTGCTGAATCATAGTTAGATAAGTGTCCTTTATCTGATAGGATTCTTTTTCTTAATTGAAATGGATAATTGCTATTTGATAACATTTCTACGTCATGATTACTTTCGAAGATATATAAATTTCTATTTTTTAATATTTCGTGATATTTAACATTTATATATCCTGTATCTGTAACATAAACCATTGATGAATTATTATTTGTTAGGATAAATCCGTGAGAATCTGAGGCATCGTGTGATGTTTTAATTATATCAATGGTTATGTCTTTGATGTTAAAATTATTGCTATTTATAAATTTGTAGTTTTCTATATAGCTTAATTCCGGTTGCATTTTTTGTGTCAAGTAAACTTTAGTATTAAATTTATGTAGAAATACTTGTAATCCTTTGATATGGTCTACGTGAGTATGACTTATTAAGATAGCATCTATATCTTTAGGGTTTACATTTATGCTTAATAATTTTTGACAAATATATTTACAGGTATTTCCACAGTCAATTAATATTTTAGTGTTATCTGTTTCAACAAAGGTTGTATTTCCTTTGCTTCCACTTGATAAGACTATTACTTTCATTAGTATAAACTTGATGGGTTAATTGTATATCCATTAGGGTATCCTATGTATACACCAAAGTGTAAATGGGTTCCTGCGTATGGATTATAACTATTTGGTACTGGATATACGTTACCAGTATTACCCATTGCTCCTATTTTTTGACCTCTTGCAACCGTTTGTCCTTCGGTAACATATATATCTTTTAAATGCATATATATTGTATAATAGTTACCAACATTGTGATTAATTACAATAAAATTTCCTCTTGTATGATGACAAGATAGGTTTCCAGGTATACATCCTGTTCCAATTTCTTTGACTACACCATTATTAGCGGCATAAACTGATGAACCATAACCTGTTCCAGCGATATCTAAGGCATTATGGAATGCTCCCCAACGCCAAGCATAACCACTAGTTATGGAATATGGTCTATCGGTAGGCCAAGCCCAGTAAGATAAATCGGCAATACTTGGAGCATATTTTCCACCTTTTATTATTACTTTGTTAATTGCAGGTTTTAATTCTGTTGAACTAACATTGGTTGTATCTACTAATTGTCCGTTTACATATTGGTTTTTTCTTACTACTTTATATAGTCCATTTTCTCCTTCACGAGATACTAATTGGTAACCAATATATTGACTATTATCATATTGTACTTCAGTATCGTATGCTCTTTCTTCTTCACTTACGCTATGGTAATCAACTATGATATTTATTATTGGATTAATTAATCCTACTACTACTTTTTGTGATTCATATAGTAGATTATTAGCACTTGTAAATTCTGGGTTAGCAATTAAAAATTCTCTAACGTTTAATTTATTATTTTCTGCTACTTTTTCTATTGTATCTCCTGCTTGAACGATATAAGTTTCTTGATTATTTGTTGTTCCATATAATAAGTATTTTGCTAGTTCATCAACATCTTTAAATATTTTTTTATCAGTAGATATTAACGCTTCTTTATATGTAACTTTTTCTTTTAAATCAATATTTTCTATTATTGTACCAGTGTCTTTTATTTCTTCTTGGGTACTTGTTATGTATTTTTGATATTCTTCTTCATCAACAAATGCTTTGATAGTGTTAGTTAATGCTTCATCAAATATTTTTTTATTTAATACATTAATTGATACTGGTGTGTAATCTTCAGTTTCTGGGTCATCTATTGAAACAATTATGCCTTTGATAGTAAATTTTTTCTTTTTAATGATTTGATTATATATTTGTTCGTTTGTACTTATTTTGGGTTTATAGGTTATTGTTTCTTTTATTTCTACACCATTTGGAGTATATACTGTATCTACTTCGTAGGTATTTTTTATTATTTCTTCTTTGGTGTTAATGTAATCTTCGAATGATTCTTTTGATTCGATGGTTCCTATTAGTTTTCCATCAAGATAGACATTATATACTGTTTGTGGTGTTTCTTTTTCTTTATCATTAAATCCTAATAAAAATATTGATACTGATACTATTATGGCAAATATTATCATTGATAGAGACCATTTATTTGGCATTTGCATCACCATCTTTCTTAATTGATAGGAATGTAGAAGTTTTTTTCTTAAATAGTAAGTCTATTGTGCCTGTTGAACCATTTCTGTGTTTTAGTATTAATAGTTGAATTGGAGTTGGTACTTCATCATTCGGAAGTGGTTCAATATCTGGGGCGTGTAATGCTGCGACGATATCGGCATCTTGTTCGATTGCTCCGGATTCTCTTAAGTCACTTAATACTGGTTTTTTGTCTTCTCTTTTTTCTACACTTCTTGATAATTGAGATAATGCTATTACTGGAACTTCTAATTCTAGTGCTAACATTTTTAAATTTCTTGATATTTCTGATATTTCTTGTTGTCTATTACCTGAATATTTGTTTGATGAATCTATTAATTGTAAGTAATCTATTATTACTAATCCTAATCCTTCTCCTTGAGTAGCAAGTCTACGACATTTTGCTTTTATTTCACTAGCAGTTATTCCTCCAGCATCGTGAAAGAAGATGTTGGTATTTCCTAATTGACTTATTGCCTCATCAAATCTACGCCAGTCCTCGTTTTCCATTCTTCCAGTTTGTAGTTTTGAATTGTTTATTTGTCCTACTGAACTTATCATTCTTTGAATTAGTTGTTCGGCAGGCATTTCAAGACTGAAAAAGGCAATATTTTTCTTTGTACTTCGTGCGGCATTAGTTGCTACATTTAGAGCAAAGGCACTTTTCCCAACGGCAGGACGTGCTGCTAAAATTATTAATTGAGTTGGATGTAATCCTTCGGTAAGTCTATCTAAATCTACTAATCCTGTTGTCAAACCTGTTACTTTTCCGTGATTTTCAACTAATTTTTGTAAGTCTTGTTGAACTTTTGTTAAAACATCTTGAACTTTTCTAAATTCTGTTGTTTTTCTTGTTTTAGCAACATTTAGAATATTTTTTTCAGCACTTTCAACGGCATTAGATACATCTACGGTTGGATCGTTAGCATTTTTTACTATATCTGTTGCTACTTCGATCATTTTTCTTAATGTATATTTTTCTAAAATTGAATTTATGTAATATTCAACATTTGCTCCAGTGGCAACGCTTTCAATTATTTCATTTAGATATTCTACTCCTCCGACTTGGTCTAGTATTTTTTTGGTTACTAGTTCTGATGTTAAGGTATTTATATCTACTGGTTGTTTTTTATTATATAGTTCTTTAATTACTTCAAATATTTTTCCATTGCTATCTAAATAAAATACTTCTTTATCTAATTCTTCACACGCTTTTTGTAAGGCGGCATAAGACCAAAAGACTGAACCTAATAAGGATTTTTCTGCCTCGATGTTACTTGGTAATCCTTTATCCATAATTCACCTACTTTTCGTTTAATTCTATATTTAATTCTGCTTTGATATTTTTATATAATTCTACTTCGACCAAATGATGTCCGATTGTATTTAGTGGATTATTAATATTAATTTTCTTTTTATCTATTTTATAACCTTTTTTTTCTAATTCTTCAGATATTTGTTTTGAAGATATTGTACCAAATACTTTACCATTTGTTCCTGATTTAACTATAAATTTTATTTTTTCTTTTTCTAATTTTTCTTTGATATTTAGAGCATTTTTTTTGTTTTCTTCGTCTTCTTTTTTGTTATTTTCTATATCGATGTTTAATCTATCTAAACTTGTTTTGGTATATTTTACGGCATAACCATTTTTTATTAAATAGTTAGTAGCATAACCATCATTTACTTCCTTTATATCATTTATTTTTCCTTGACCTTTAAGATTTTTTATAAATATTACTTTCATTATATCCCCACCTTCTTGTTACTATTATAACACAAATTTTTATTTTTTTTAATTTTATTTGCAAATTAAAAGAGGCACCATAATTGATGCCTGTTTAATGTTTAGAATTTGGAATATTTAGAATTAACATATTCTTCATATCCACCATTAATATTTATAGTATTATAACCAAATAAATTTAATCTACTACTTATTTCGGAACTTTGTTTTCCATTGTCACAATATAAGTAATATAATGTATTTTTCTTTAGGTAATGAGAAAAATTATTTAATAAGTTATAATAAGGTATATTTATAGCACCTTTGATATGTCCTAGGTTGTATGAATAATTATCTCTAATATCTACGATTATTGGATTTACTTGATTTAGAACATAATCAATATTTACACCATCCATCAAACCACCTCTAATATAATCTATTTAAGTGTTATTTTTGTTGTAAGTTAATATGCCAAAAAAAAGATGAATTTTTATTATTCATCTGAGAAGAAATCATCAAAGAATGCTTCGTCACTAATTGTTTTATCTTTTGGTTGTTCTTCTTTGACAGGAACTTCTTTTTCAACTGGAGTAGTTTCTGCTTCGATTACTCTATCTGGACTTAAATCATTGATATTAAATTTATCTTCTTGTTTTTCTGAATCATCAGATTGATTTTTTTCTTCTGCTTCAAGTTCTGCTATTTTAGCATCTATTTTCTTAACTAAATCTTCAACATCAAATGTTGCTTCGTCAGTTTTTCTAATTGTATCAAGCATTGAATTTTGATTAGATATTTCACTATTCATTCCCGGCATTTGTAATGGGTTCATCATTGTTCCGCCACCCAAATTATTACCAATATTCATTCCTGGCATTTGGAACGGATTCATCATTGTTCCTCCACCAAATCTACTATCATAATTGTTACCCATATCATTCATCATTTGATTCATTTTTTCTTGTTTTTTGGCTTTTACAAATTCTTTTAAGTCAAATAATTCAACTGGTTGTTTTTCTCTATGTGGGTAAGTTGCTTTTTCATATTTTCTACCCCAATCCATTTGAAAGTTTGGAGTTAATTTTGTTTTGAACGGCATCATTCTTAATCTTAAACAAATTACTTCAAATTGACTTAATCTTTGTAAGTCACTTACTGTTACTAATGGAGTTGAAGCAGTTTTATCTTTTTCTTTAGATTTTACTTCACCACACATTTTACTTATTTCTTCAAGTGCTTGTAATTCACTACTAATTAGATACATAGTATTACAGTTACCTTTTATTGTTTCGGCATCTTCTTTACCATAAACTTGTGTTAATTGAGCATAGTTTTGGATTATAAAATTAAAT
>OJAW01000077.1_pt1 | contig 74695 bp, 73 predicted proteins | sample 1589151 | NCBI WGS metagenome assembly OJAW01 (sample SAMN03283290) | human gut metagenome | biome: human-associated habitat; material: feces | host: Homo sapiens | place: Peru | collected 2012
GCTTCTCCTCGAGGAGAAGCCGATTGCAGCCTTCGCCCGGGGGAGAAGGTGGCGCGTCGCGCCGGATGAGGGCGAGTCTTACCGTTTGCACATATGAAATTCGGAGAACCGAAAAAATGTAGCTCGGTGTGCCCACACTGTGCCGCATATCGCCTCTGCTTTAGAGTGGGGTTTCAAATTAAAACGCCCAACCGCCGTCCTTAAATATCGCAACCTCTTTGCCGTCTCTTGTTTTGGCGGTGATGCTCAAATCCTGTGCGCCTATCATAAAGTCCTCATGTATAATAGACTTATTTATGCCTTTTTCTCTGCACTGATCAAGCGTGAGGTTTTCACTGCCCTTTATGCTTGAAGAAAATCCCTCGCCGAGTGCAAGGTGGCAGGCAGCATTTTCATCAAAAAGAGTATTGTAGAATAAAATTCCGCTGTTTCTGATGGGTGAGTCATACGGCACAAGCGCACATTCGCCGAGATATGCCGAGCCTTCGTCCATGCCTATGAGTTCCTTCAAAAGCTCCTCGTTCTTTTCTGCGTGAACCTCTGTGGCTTTGCCGTTTTCAAAGCGGATTGAGAAATTATCTATCAGCTCACCGCGGTAAGAGAGCGGCATAACCGAGTGAACAACACCCTCTGCTTCACCTCTTTTGGGTGAAATAAACACCTCTTCGCTCGGAATGTTGGGGTTATAATAATTACCGGATAGCGTGTATTCTCCGCCGCCGAGGAATATTGAATCTTCAATCAGACCTACCGTGAAATCCGTGCCGTTAGATGATGTGTAGTGCAAGGATTTAATACCGAGCGAGTTGAGATAATCGCATCTGTTCTTCAAAAATGCGTTGTGCTCGTCCCAAGCCTTTTGCGGGTCGTCCGTGCAGCGCGAGGTGGTGAGTATGGCGTCCCAAAGCTTTTCGACAGCCTGCGATTTGCGGCAGTTCGGGAAGACCTTTTTCGCCCACGCTTCACCCGGCACTGCGGCAATGCACCACTGGTATTTATTCTCCATCTCGTCTCTGAAAGGCTTAATGATTTTATATCTTGCCTGTGAGCCTTTGGAATATTTTTGCTGATTTATGCCCTTTAAGCCGTCTGGGTCTTCAGAGAGAAGATAAATCATAACAGGCAGTGCCTCAACGCGGTGCTTCAGCTTTTCAATCTCCCAATTTTCCATGGTGCTGAGCGTTTTTAGGCTCTTATATCTTACATTCACTTTTGTAAGCGGCTGATAGCTCCACTCAACGTCAACCTTTTTTGCGCCTGCCTTGTAGCACTCCTCTGTTAGTATTTTTACAAATTCGGGCTGGTCAAGCTCGGCAAAAATCATAACCTCTTGACCTTTCTTTACTCTTGCACCTACGTTCGCAATTAGATTTGCGTATTTTTTAAGTCTTGCTTTAGTCATAAAAAGGACTCCTTAGTTTAAATTATGTTAAGATTATAAGGCTTTTTTCTTTTAAATTCAAGAATACATCAAGCCTTTTTTGCCCGTAGCTCTTTAAATTTTTTTCATTTATTGGTATAATGCACAGAAACAGGTTTTATAGTCGGATTTTATTGTAGTAATATAGTAATTGACTAAAGCGTAAAAGTAATATATAATAATTGCAACAATCAACCTTGGGAATGTTTTACCCCGATCGGAGGACTGGCGATGTTTGACTATTTTAATTCCATGCCGGCAGAGGACAGGCTCATTTATGAGCTTTCGGAGCTTTATGAAAGATACGGCTACCGCAAATACTGCATGGCAAAATTTGAAGAATACAGCTTTTACAGCGATAACCGAGACTTTCTCTCGGGAGAGGGCGTTATTGCATTTAATAATTCCGACGGCAGACTTATGGCACTGAAACCCGATATAACTCTTTCAATCGTCAAAAATGCCAAAATTCAAAAAAACAGCTTCACCAAAACCTATTATAACGAGAATGTATATCGCATATCAGACGAAACTCACGATTACAAAGAGATAAAGCAAACGGGTGTTGAGCTGCTCGGCGACATAGACGATTATTCCGTAGCGGAGATTGTTATGCTTGCCGTCAAAAGCCTTGGCAAAATAGATAAAAACAATATTTTGAGCATATCGCACATGGCGTTTATAGGTTCCGTGCTCGATGATATGAATATTCCGGCATCCGCAAAGAAAGATATAATATTCTGTGAAAAAAATAAAAATGCTCACGATATAAAGCTCATTTGCGATAAATTCGGTGTCGGCAAAAAATATTCGGATTATTTTTCCTCTCTTGCAATGCTGGAGGGTGATTTCGGCGATGTGCTCGGCTTTTTGCAGTCAAACGCAATGAACGAAGCGTCGCTCAAAGCCTGCGACGAGCTATCAAAGCTTTATAACGCTTTAAAAGCCGCAGGCACGGAGAAAAATGTCAGACTGGATATGTCTGTTGTAAATCCGTCCTCTTATTATAACGGTATTATTTTCAGCGGATATGTTAAAAATTCACCGTCACCCGTTTTGGCAGGCGGAAGATACGACAACCTCGCCGGCAAAATCAGAAAAGGCACAGGCGCAATAGGCTTTGCCGTTTATCTTGATAATCTTAACCTTTATTACCCTTTGACCAAAAGGACAGACAGTGACGTGCTTATAATAAACAAAGGCGGTTTTTCGGGTGCGGAGCTTCTTAAAAAAACAGAGGAGCTTGTCTCTTCCGGCAAGGGAGTCAGGGTAGAGAGAAAAATCCCGGAGGGATATGAAGCAGACGAGATATATGAATTTGACGGCAAGGATTTAAAGGAGGTAAAGTGATGCTTAATGTAGCGCTGCCAAAGGGCAGACTCGGCGATAAGGTGTATAAGCTTTTTGCTTCGATAGGCTATGATTGCAGCGAGATTTATGCCGACAACAGAAAGCTTGTGTTTGAAAGTGAAGCAAATAACGTGCGCTATCTGCTTGTGAAGCCCTCCGACGTTGCAATATATGTTGCGCGCGGTGCGGCGGATATAGGAGTAGTAGGCAAGGATATTCTTGACGAGGGCAATTACGATTTATATGAGCTGCTCGATTTGAAGCTCGGCAAATGCAATATGTGCGTTGCCGCAGAAAACGATTATGTTGAGGACCCCGAAAGGCCGATACGTGTTGCCACAAAGTTCCCGAATATTGCCAAAAGATATTATTCGTCATTCAACCGTGAAATAGATATCATAAAGCTCAACGGCTCAATAGAAATAGCTCCGCTTGTAGGTCTTTCTGACGTAATTGTGGATATAGTCGAGACGGGTACTACGCTGAAAGAAAACAACCTCAGAGTATATGAAAAAATACTGCCGATAAGCGCAAGGCTCATAGCAAATAAATCATCCTATCGTTTTAACAGCGAAGAGATGAACAGAATAACCGCTCTTTTAAGACAAAAACTTGATGAGGAGAGTGCAAAATGATAAAAATTATTAAAGCCTCCGAAGCAAAAACGGAAGATATTTTAACAAGAGACATCAAAACAAAAAGCGGTGTTGAAGATATTGTTTCTGATATTATAGAAACTGTCAGAAGCGGCGGCGACAAGGCTCTTATAGAATACGGCGCAAAGTTTGACGGCGCAGAGATTAAAGACCTTGAAGTTAAAAAAGAAGAGATTGACGCGGCTTTTGAAAGCGAAGATAAAGATTTTATAAAAACTCTTCAAAAAGCAAGGGACAATATCTTTAAATTTCATTCGCATCAGGTCAGGAACAATTTTACGATTAACGATGAAAGCGGCATTATCCTCGGTCAAAAAATTACCCCGATAGAAAAGGTGGGGCTTTATGTTCCCGGCGGTACGGCGCGTTACCCCTCCTCGGTGCTTATGAATGCCGTGCCTGCAAAAATTGCGGGAGTTAAAGAAATTGTTATGGTCACTCCACCCGATAAAAACGGAAATGTTCCGTCGGCTATTCTTGCCGCGGCAAAGGTCGCCGGGGTTGACCGTATATTCAAAACCGGCGGCGCACAGGCAGTTGCCGCGCTTGCCTTCGGCACACAGAGCATACCTAAGGTGGATAAGGTCGTAGGACCCGGCAATGTTTTTGTTGCCACGGCAAAAAGAATGTTATACGGCATAGTGGATATCGACATGATAGCGGGGCCGAGCGAAATTCTGGTTATCGCAGACGGAAACTGCGACCCGGAGCTTGTCGCGGCTGACCTTCTTTCACAGGCAGAGCATGATAAGCTTGCGAGCGCGGTGCTTATAACAGACAGCGAGGCTCTTGCCGAAAAAGTCAGTGCAGAGCTCGAAAAGCAGATTGACGAGCTTCCGCGCAAAGAGATAGCCCGTGCTTCGATAGACACAAACGGCAAAATAATTATCGCAGACGATATGAATCAGGCTGTTGAGATAAGCAACGAAATTGCACCGGAGCATCTTGAGGTTTGTGTGGACGAGCCGTTTCTTTTGCTCAACAGCATAAAAAATGCAGGCTCAATATTCCTCGGCAAAAACGTACCCGAATCCCTGGGCGATTATCTTGCAGGTCCCAACCATACGCTCCCGACCTCGGGCACGGCAAGATTCAGTTCTCCGCTTTCGGTAGATGATTTCATCAAAAAATCATCATTTATCTATTATTCGGCAGAGGCGCTCTGCTCTGTTGCCGACGATGTTGTTCGCTTCGCCGAAAAAGAGGGCTTGCAGGCTCACGGCAGAGCAGTCAGCAAGCGTAAGGAGAGACTTGAATGAGCCGATTTTTAAGAGATATTTATTCTTCGCTTGAGCCGTATACCCCCGGCGAACAGCTGAATGATAAAAAATACATAAAGCTAAACACTAACGAATCACCTTATCCTCCGTCGCCCATGGTGAGGGAGGTGCTCTCGGGTGAAGTGATTGACAATCTCAATCTCTACTCTGACCCGGAGCTTAAAGAGATAAAGGACGCAATCGCCGAGCATTTTTTTCTGGAGAGAAAAAACGTGTTTTGCGGCAACGGCTCGGATGATGTCATTGCCTTTTGTATAATGGCGTTTTGCTCAAACGGCGGCGAGCTTTGCTGCCCCGATATAACTTACAGCTTTTATCCCGTATATTGCAATTTGTTTAAAGCAAAGCTTTGCGAAAAAAAGCTCAAAGAAGATTTCACCGTCGATATAAACGATTATATCGGCATAAACAAAAATATAATTATCGCAAACCCCAACGCCCCCACGGGTCTTGTGCTTAAAAAAGAGGATATTGAAAAAATCGTTGCTTCAAACCCCGACAATGTTGTTATAATAGATGAGGCATACGTCGATTTTTGCACCGAGAGCTGTGCGGAACTTGTAAAAAAATATAAAAATCTTATCGTTACTCAGACATTTTCAAAGAGCCGTTCTCTCGCAGGCCTTCGCCTCGGCTTTGCCCTTGCGGATGAGAAAATTATAGAGGACCTTGAAAAAATGAAGTTCTCGTTTAATCCCTATAATGTAAACACGCTCACCGTCAAGGCGGGCGCGGCGGCAATAAGAGACAGCTTTTATTATGACGAATGTAACAAAAAGGTTATAGAAACAAGAGAAAAAACCAAAAAACAGCTTTCGGCTGCAGGTTTTGAGTGCCTTGATTCGCAGTCGAATTTCATTTTTGCAAAGCATAAAAGCATACCTGCCGAAAAGCTTTATCTTGAGCTTAAAAGCAGGGGAATACTCATAAGGTATTTTAACAAGCCGAGAATAAGCGATTATGTTCGTATAACCGTCGGCTCACCCGAACAAATGCAAACCTTTGTTAAAACAGCAGAAACAATCATAAAGGATGTGACAGCATGAGACAAGCCGAAATAAACAGAAAAACCGGGGAGACCGACATCAGTCTTTCTCTTTCTCTTGACGGCAGCGGAAAGTGTGAAATTAACACGGGCTGCGGATTTTTAAACCATATGCTCGAGCTTTTTGCAAAGCATTCAAGGTTTGATTTAAACGTAAGCTGCATAGGCGACACAGATGTTGATTATCACCATACCGTTGAGGATATAGGCATAGTTTTGGGTCAGGCTTTTTCGCAGTCACTCGGCGATAAGGGCGGCATAACGCGCTACGGCAGTATGATTTTGCCCATGGACGAAACTCTTGTTCTCACTGCGGTTGACATAAGCGGCAGGGCGTATCTCAATTTTGACGCTCAAATGCCGTCTCAAAAGGTCGGAGAAATGGATACCGAGCTTGTGGAAGAATTTTTCTGGGCATTTGTCAGAAGCAGTAATGTTACGCTTCATATAAAGCTGCTTGACGGAAAAAACACCCACCACATTATAGAGGGAATATTCAAATCCTTTGCGCGCACACTTCGCATTGCCGCAAGCATTGACCCGTCTCTCGGCGGCGAAATACCATCGAGTAAAGGAGTTTTATAATGATTTCAATAGTCGATTACGGCTGCGGCAACCTGTTTTCGCTTTCAAGCTCTTTAAAATTCTTGGGTCTTGAATGTGAGGTCACCGGCGATAAGCAAAAAATAAAAAACAGCGACAAAATTATTTTGCCCGGCGTCGGCGCATTCGGCGACGCGGTTCAAAAGCTGCACGAAACAGACCTTTTTGACACAATAAAGGCGTGCGCCGCAGACGGCAAATATATGCTCGGCATTTGCCTCGGTATGCAACTGCTTTTTGAAAAAAGCTATGAATACGGCGAATATGATGGCTTGGGTCTTATCAAAGGCAGCGTTTGCCCGTTTCGCGGCGACATTTCCACGTCGCTTAAAATTCCGCATATGGGCTGGAATAAACTTAATATATCATCGCCCGACGACCCGATTTTTAAATACGTTCAAAACGGCGATTATATGTATTTTGTCCATTCATTCTATGCAAAGAACTGTGACGAAAACATTATTGCGAGCGCGGAGTACGGTGTTACGGTTCCCGCACTTGTTAAAAACAAAAATGTTTACGGTGCACAGTTCCACCCCGAAAAGAGCGGAGAAAAGGGCCTGCGCCTGTTAAAGGCTTTTGCAGAGCTTTGATAAGGAGGAGCATATGGAGATTTTTCCCGCAATAGATATAAAAGACGGCAAGGTGGTTCGTCTTACAGAGGGCGATTATGACCGAATGACGGTTTACAGCTCTTCGCCTTGCGAAATAGCCGAGCAGTTTATCAAAAAAGGCGCAAAAAATTTGCACGTTGTAGACCTTGACGGCGCCAAAGACGGCACCACGGAAAATTTTGAGGTGATAAGCGAAATCGCAAAATACAAAGAGCTGTTTATAGAGGTCGGCGGCGGCATACGCAGCGTTGAGAGAATTAAAAAATATCTCGATTTAGGTGTTGACCGCACAATAATCGGCACGGCGGCAGTTAAAAATTATCCGCTGGTCGAGGAAGCCGTCAGACTTTTCGGCGATAAAATAGCCGTCGGTGTTGACGCAAAGGACGGCAGGGTGGCCGTCAGCGGCTGGCGTGAGGTGACCGATACAGACTCGGTTGCGTTTTGCAAAAGGCTTCGCGATACGGGCGTTAAAACCGTTATTTATACAGATATTTCAAAGGACGGCGTGCTCTCGGGCACAAACCTTGAAATTTATAGAGAGCTTTCAAAAATCGACGGGCTCGATATTGTCGCCTCGGGAGGAATTACCTATGAGAGCGAAATAAAAGAGCTTAAGAATATGGGGCTGTATGCCGCAATAGTCGGCAAGGCCGTGTATGCAGGCAAGCTTTCGCTTGAGAATGTTCTCAAAGCGGCAGGGGAGGAATAATATGATAACACGCAGAATAATCCCGTGCCTTGACGTGCGCGACGGCAGAGTTGTAAAGGGCGTTAATTTTGAGGGAATACAGGACGTTGCCTCGCCCGTTGAGCTTGCGCGCTTTTATAATGAGAGCGGCGCGGACGAGCTTGTGTTTTATGACATAACGGCTTCATACGAAAACAGGGCGCTTTTTACCGACGCATTGACCGCGGTGGCAAGCGAAATATTTATTCCTCTCACGGTCGGCGGCGGAATAAACACCCTTGACGATTTTGAAAGAGTGCTCAAATGCGGTGCAGACAAAGTCTCTGTCAACAGCGGCGCGATAAAAGACCCCTCGCTTATAGAGCGTGCGGCAAAAAAATACGGCAGCCAGTGCGTTGTGCTTTCTATGGATATTAAAAGAGTAGACGGCAGCTATCACATCTTTTTAAATGGCGGAAGAAAAGACACCGGCATAGATGCTCTGCAATGGGCGCTCAACGGCGAAAACAGCGGTGCGGGCGAAATGGTTGTCAACAGTATAGATACCGACGGAGTAAAACAAGGCTTTGATATTGAGATGCTTTCGGAAATTCAAAGCAGAGTATCCGTGCCCGTTATTGCAAGCGGCGGAGCAGGCAAAAAAGAAGATTTTTTGGAGCTTTTTAACTCCGGCTGTGCGGACGCAGGGCTTGCCGCTTCGATTTTTCATTTTAAAGAAGTGTATATAAAAGACCTTAAAGAATATCTTAACGACAATAATATAGAAATGAGGGTGTAATATGACCGAACTCAAATATGACTCCAACGGACTTATCCCTGCCATTGTGCAGGACCATTACACAAAGCAGGTTTTAATGCTTGCCTATATGAACGCAGAGAGCCTTAAAATCAGCATGGAGGAGGGCATTACCTGCTTCTTCAGCAGAAGCCGCAAGCAGCTTTGGCGCAAGGGTGAGACTTCGGGCAATAAGCAGCATATTGTTTCAATCCGTACGGACTGCGACTGTGATACGCTTTTGGTTGACGTAATAAAAGACGGCCCCGCGTGCCACACCGGCAGTGAAAGCTGTTTCTTTAATCCGCTTTATGAGGCAGAGAATGCAGACGAGCAGTTCTCTTATGAAAACCTTTATAAAATGCTCCTCGGCAGAAAGCTTGAGAAAAAAGAGGGCTCTTACACCACCTATCTTTTTGAAAAGGGCACTGATAAAATACTTAAAAAGGTCGGCGAAGAGTGCACAGAGGTCATAATAGCCGCAAAAGCAGGCGACAAGGAAGAGACTGTTTTTGAAATTGCCGATTTGCTCTATCATATAACCGTTATGATGATTGACGCGGGTATTTCGATTGACGAAGTCACCGCCGAGCTTGCAAAACGCCATGTTGTTGACCACAAGGTTAAGCAGGAGAGAATGCAGTAAAATTAAATCCGCCGCGGTTTGTCACTTTATTGACTGCCGAGGCGGATTCGTTTATTCTGTAAGCTCTTTATATATTTTTTTCATTTCGCAAATTTCTTCCGTTTGCGTCTTGATAATTCCCCGGAGCAGCGGCGTCAGCTCCGGACAAAGTCTGTATTTCAGGGCGTTCTGCGCCATTTGCACGGCGCCCTCGTGGTGCGGAATCATTTCAAGAATAAAGCTTTCGTTTATGCAATTCAGCCTTTTGGCATTTTTCATTGACAAAAACATATTTTGCATTATCGAGCGGTTTTGCTGAATGTAGTAAAAAAACTCCTGCTTCGGGTTTTTGAATGTTGAGCATTTTTTGAGTATGGATTTCATTTTTTCAACATCTCTGCTTTGTCCGGATATTATTTTATCGGCTAAATTCTGTAAGGGCAGGTTGGTTGTGTACCGCAAAAGATTTTGTGACATTTCAATTGCCGCCTCATGGTGAGGTATCATCTGATTTATAAAATTTTGCGATATGCTGTCGGTGAAATCCGCGCCGTTTATTTTGCATATCATATTTTCTGTTATTTCACGGTAGCGTGTAAGATACTTTTGGCTTACGCGGCTCAGCTCATTTCTTTCGTCCATATGCACACTCCTTTCTCATTACAGACTATGCCGCAAAAAGGGGAGTGTGAAAAAAGAGGATTACCGTATTACGCGCGGTAACCCTCCGGAAATTATTTTTTAAGGTCTGAGAACAGTTTGACATTGTCAAAAGAGTAGGTGTATTTCCCGTCCTCAATTCCGTGAATTATTTCACAGACTTTGTCGTTGTATGGTGTGGGTACACCGTATTTTTTGCCGTATGCACAAACAACACCGTTTATTGCATCGACCTCGCATTTTTTGCCTTTTTCAAGGTCTTGAAGCATGCTTGCCTTGAGCAGGCTGTGCTTTTTAATGCAAATCGGTATGAGCGCAAAAGAGATTTTCTTTTTCAATCCGTTGCCCTTGTAATCAAGCAGCTTTACAACGTCTTTGCCTTGAATCGGCTCAATTTTTATTCCTGCCGCTGCAGCAACGTCGATACATTCTTTAATAAGGTTCTGGCAGCAAACGCGCGAATCTTTGCGCTGCGCCGCTTCGCCGAAGGTTCCGCCCGTAACGGCAGACATTCCGCTGAAAGCCGCGTTTATCAAAAGCTTTGACCATCTGACGCCCATAAAATTATCTTCTATATCAACGGGGCACATATTTTCAAGCAGAGCCTTGACCTGCATAAGCTTATCATCTTTTTTGCCGTTCATTCTGCCGAGACCGAAGCTCATGCTGTCGGGTTCGCTCGTAAGCTCCGACACACCGTGACCGTGAAGCGTTGCACCCCATGCAACCGTACAGCCCATTGTGCGATCCTCACCGACCACCTCGGATACCGAAAGCTCCGGCAATCCGTTTTGAAGTGTGCATACAATGCAGTCGTCGGTCATGTTCTTTTGCAGATTTTTAAGAACGTTTATATTGTCAAGCTGCTTTGTCAGCAAAATGATAAGCTCATATTTTTCGGTCATTTCATCAGGCGTGAGCGCGTGAACGGGTACGGTCATGTTGACAGTGCCTATTATTTTTGCGCCGGATTCATTCAGTGCATCAACGTGCTCGCGGTTGCGCGTTATAAGATCAACGTCAACGCCGTTTTTTGCAAGGTATGCGCCGAGTACCGTGCCGAGCGAGCCGGCTCCGTAAATTGCAGTTTTCAAAGTGACCCCTTCTTTTTTGTTATTTTAGATAATTATATCACGCGAAAACATTATTTACAATATCAAATTTTATTGACAACACGGGCATCTTAATGATATTATGAAAGCACAATAAATATATGAACACTTCGGAAACGGTAAATATAACAACATAAGCTTTGGCTATTCTTTAGGAGACATCAAATAATGAAACGAAAAAACAGTTTGGAAAGGTTTTTGTTTTGCTTATTTATTTGTGGTTAGTGTTAAAAACTACAGCAAATTGAGACATATAAAAGGAGAGGACATATGAAAAAATATATTCGCTATGTAGTCTGCGCTTTTCTTGCTGTGGTATGTTTTATTGGCGGCAGATATGCAATTTTGAACTATCTCGATAAAGTCTCTCCTTTAGATGCTTTATCATATGCGGAAGAGCATAAATATTCATATTATGATAGTGCTTCAAGGTTATTTTTGAGCCCGTCGGATGATGATAGCTGTTATATTATGCATGATGAGCAGAGAAAAATAAAATACAGAGTTGTTTTTAAAAGAGGATTCGGAAAGTATTCGTGTGTAACTTTCAGTAATATGAACTCGGACAAAAATTTTTCGGGCAGCGCCACCGTATCCGAAGATGCTCTGTCTATAAATATAGAGTGTGACTCAAAAGAATATGATAAGTTGTGCTTTGTAAAAATTTAATGAGAATTTTAAAAGCCCCGCCGCAAAAAATTCCTACGGCGGGGCTACATTTTTGTTACAGAAAAGGCAACACACAAAATTATTTTTTGATTCTAATGATTATCTCTTTTTTGTCAAAATCAACGACCTTTTCAAGCTCTACATCATCGTCGTTAAAACCGCACTCGCGTGCTTCTGCCGAGCCGATGTTTATCGTATAGCTTGTTATGTGACCGCCGTTGCCCCTCTTTTTAGATAATTTTATCGGTTTAACAAACATTTTAAATCCCCCTATATATGGCAGTAACTTTATTGTAGTATAGAATAATATTGTTATCAACATTTTAGTCGCCTGAAAAAAGCAGAAGTTCGGCAGGGAAGTATTATTTATTTTATCTGTGTGCTACCGTTAGAATTTTAAATCCTGCAAAAAAGAAAAGCCTTGAAAACACAAGGTTTCCAAGACTTTTGAAAAGCGGTTTGTTATCTCTTTGAGAAATGATATTCCTTGATATATAAGGCTTTCATGGTTCTGCGGTCCATAAGTGGTCCATAAGAGCGTTTTCTATTGCTTAAAAGCCCATCAATTCTCTTGCTCTTTGCAGGATAAATCTTTCTAATGCCCTAACCCTTTTTGCAGGAAGGTTATAGTTTTATCCATTTGAAATTTGAATGTTTTAATTTGTTTAAGCTGCTTGCGCTGACGGTCACTTATATATTCTTTTGCAATGTCATCAAAAGAAACTCCAAATGCAGACGCCCTTGTATTTGCATATGATTTTAAATCAGCCATAAAAGTCTAACTTAAAGCTTATTATACCCGTAATATTGTGTTTTTGTCAACAAGTCATTACAAGAGGGTAGGGGGCAATTTGCAGTTTCGTGTCATAAAACGAAAGAAAGCTAATTTTATTCATGCAAAATAATGCAACATTTATATAAATTATAGTTGATATTTACGCGAATATCTGTTATACTATATTCAAAACCTTTAAGGAGGTTAAGTTATGTATAGAAAAATTACGGCATTTTTAGAGAAGTGGAAGAATAATGAGCACAGAAAACCGCTTATTTTGCAGGGAGCAAGGCAGGTAGGCAAGACATATTCTTTGCTCGAATTTGGCAGAACACATTATGAAAATGTTGCATATTTTAATTTTGAAACCAATCCCAAGCTTAATGAAACATTTGAGGAAAATATAAGCCCCGATTATCTGATACCGATTTTGTCACACATTGCAGGGCAAACGATAGTTAAAGAAAAGACTTTAATTGTATTTGATGAAATACAGCTTTGCGAACGTGCATTGACCTCGCTAAAGTATTTTTGTGAGGATGCTCCTGATTATCATATTATCGTAGCCGGCAGTCTGCTCGGCGTTGCGGTCAACAGAGCCAAATTTTCTTTCCCTGTCGGGAAGGTCGACATGAAAACGCTTTATCCTATGGATATGGAAGAGTTTATGATTGCTATGGGCGAAAGCGACCTTGTGAATCAAATCAAAAAATGCTTTGCAGCAAATACACCGATGCCCTCCGCTCTTCATGATGCGGCAATGCAGCTTTACCGCCAATATCTTGTTGTCGGAGGAATGCCGGAGTGCGTTATGCAATTTATCGAAACAAAGGATTATATTCTTGTCCGCCATACGCAGGACACAATCCTTGCAAGCTACCTCAACGATATGAGTAAGTACAATAATTTGAACGAAATCAAGAAAACCAGACTTACTTATGATAACATTACGGTTCAGCTTTCAAAAAAGAACACTCGCTTTCAATATAAATTGATTAAAAAAGGCGGGCGGGCTTCCGAATTTGAGAATGCCATTGAATGGCTTTGCCTGTCCGGTATTGTGTCACAGGTTTATAAGGTGGAGCAAATTAAAAAGCCGCTTGAAAACTACCGCGATATTGATGCGTTTAAAATTTATGTGTCCGATTTAGGATTGCTTTGCGCCAAGAAGGACTTAGCTGCCAATGATATTCTCTATATGGTCGAAGAATTGAGCGACTTCAAGGGCGGAATGGCCGAGAATTATGTCAATGTGCAGCTTACCATTAACGGCTATCACACATACTATTGGGAGTCCGAGCGTGGAGCTGAAATAGATTTTGTAATTCAGCGTGACGGTAAACTTATTCCGATTGAAGTCAAATCCGCAGATAACACAAAAGCAAAAAGCCTGAAAGTTTATATGAACACCTATAAGCCCGAATACGCAATCAAGCTTTCTGCTAAGAACTTTGCACTTGAGGATAATAAAAAAATTGTTCCGCTCTATGCTGCATTTTGCATATAACCAAATAAGCCGAGACGCCCTCAATCGAGAGCGTCTTTTTACTTTAATAAGAATATTTAACCCGTCACAACAGCTTTGAGTCAAGCGTTCCATCTTTAACTTGATAGATTTTAGCGTTCGCGCCCACTCCTCTTTGCTTATAGCAATCGGTCGATTCAACATTTTTCATGACAATCTCTCTTTTTCCTCCATGGGCGAGGATTTGCCATTTCACAAAGAAAGGAAACAATATAGGTACAATTTTTTTCTTTGCGACACAGTTCCAAATTTCAGCAGCAAAGAATGTGCAGTTGAAATATAAATCCCAATAATTCCATTGTTTTATTCGCTTACTGACTTTCAAAAGCTGCTCTTTTGTGATGTCCATTTCAAGAGATGATTCGTTTTTTAGGCTATATTTGTTTGCACAATATGCTTCAACATTGTAGTAAAGACCTGGACCGTCTGAGCGGCTGATAAAAAACGTTCCGATTGAAACACCTTGATATGGCTTGAGCGTGTAACAGCCAACCGGCATATCGCCGTTGAAATTGCTCTCAATATAAATCCAAGCATGTCCAAGCCCAACCTGTTGAGTGCATATGTACATTTTAGCAATGACAGTATCGTCCGATACCTCGCTGAAATCGATAATAGGTGATTCAGGTTCAGAAAAATCGGTATCTGTATCTTTTTCCTCATTTTCTACTGAAACAGATTGACTTTTTATTGTCAACGCATCAGTTGTCGTTTTTGTATGCTGCATTTCAATTGCTGCCGATGGAGTAGAAAGTACGGTAAATATTGCAAGAAATATCGCGAGTATTTTTATAAATTTCAATTTTTTCTGTGAGAAACGTACAAGCCGGAATGCAGCAAAAAATGTTTCCTTTTGGAGTAGCGTTTAAAAATAAGGAATGGATATATAAAATTTTCCCGGAAAGATTAGTTATGTATAAGCACGGATACGACATGATTTCATCGACACAGGCATCTTAAAAGGGGAGGGGATTGTATGCCAAGAAAAAAGAAAGCAAGACGAGCAGGCGGCGGTATTTCTTACGATAAAGCTCGCGGTCTTTATAAAGCTACCTATAAAGGCAAATTTATTGGGCGATATGAAACTTGCGAAAAAGCTGAAGAGGCGATTTATGAGTATAAACATATGCCGGAAATTACGCCAAGCACCAGTACATTTAAAGAGGTTTATGATGGGTGGTATAATAAGCATTTAAAAGAAGAGACAAAACGAAAAAAGCTTTCTTTAAAAGAAGTTGAAGAAAGCAACACTTTTAAAGGTCATCGCGCAGCTTATACAAATTTCGGTGCCTTGCACGAAAAGCAGTTCTGTCTATTAAAAATAAAAGAAGTCGAAGCAGAAATTACAAAAAAGAATCAACCGACACAAAGAAAAATGAAGGTTTTAATGCACTTCTTACTCGATTATGCGTTAAGAGAAGAAATTGTAGATGGTGCAAAATATAACGAATTGTATGCCGTCAAAATTTCTTCGGCAGTGAAAAGTGAAAAGCATTATCCATTTTCGCAGGAAGAGATTGATAAACTTTGGGCTGCATCCGAGGATGATATATACATACAATTTATCCTTATGTGCATTTACTGCGGATGTCGCTGCGGAGAGATGGCAAAGGTTAAAAAAATTGATGTTATGCTTGATAAAAATTGCTTTTGGGTACAAAAGGGAAAAACAAAAAGTGCGCGGCGTGCTGTTCCGATACATAAAAAGACCAAAAGGTTTTTCGAAAATTGGATGAATTTAAATGACTCAGACTATTTGATAACACGATACGACGGAAAAAATATACGCTTTTCTTCGGACCATAACGGATTCGTTGAAACTTACTGGATTCCAACGCTCAAATCATTGGGGATATACAATTATGTCCGTGAAAACGGCGATAAGGCAGTTCATTATCCTCATGATGTTCGAACCATATTTTCAACTCGTTGGGCAGACCAGGGGCTTAACCAAACTTTGAGAAAGAAAATTCAGGGGCATAGCACGGGTGATGTGGGAATTGATGTTTACACCAAACCTTTTATAGCAACCCTTGTGAAGGAAATCAATAAATTAAAATGAATTGTTTTGAAGTCGGCAAGCTGTCGACTTCTTTTTTTATGTGAAAAGCGGTCCACTATTTGGTCCACTATGAACTGCTTTTACGAGTTTTCAAATGCTTTCACATGATACAGATTTTTAACAAAAAATAAACTGAAAAACATTGATAAATCAAGCGCTTTCAGGTGCTTTCAGGAGTATAGAAAAAGGCCTCGGAGAAAAACTCCGAAGCCTTGAAAATATGCGGTTTTTTATCTCTTTGAGAACTGGGGAGCACGACGTGCGCCTTTGAGACCGTATTTCTTTCTCTCTTTCATTCTGGGGTCTCTGGTGAGGAAGCCTGCCTTCTTGAGAGCGGGACGAAGAGACTCGTCATACTGAAGAAGTGCTCTTGCTATACCGTGACGGATAGCGCCTGCCTGACCTGTAACTCCGCCGCCTGCAACGCGGCAAACAACGTCAAACTTTTCTGTTGTGCCGGTCAACTCGAGAGGCTGACGAACGATGAGCTTAAGTGTATCAAGACCGAAATAATCATCAATATCTCTGTCGTTGATTGTTACCTTACCTGTGCCTGCATAAACGCGGACTCTGGCGATTGATTTTTTTCTGCGGCCTGTGCCGTAAAAATAAGGATTAGAATCGTACATTAAAATAGCCTCCCTTCATTAAAGTTCCCAAGCTTCGGGCTTCTGAGCCGCATGCTTGTGGTCTGCACCTGCGTATACGCGAAGTCTGGTGAGAGCCTTGCGACCGATTACCGAGTCGGGAATCATACCTTTAACTGCAAGCTCCATTGCAAAAACGGGCTTTGTACGCATAAGGGTGCTGTACTTAACCTTTTTCATGTTGCCGATGTAGCCTGTGTGATGATAATACATTTTCTGATCGAGTTTGTTGCCGGTGAGAACGGCTTTCTCTGCGTTAATGATGATGACATGATCGCCGCAGTCTGCATGGGGAGCAAACTCTACCTTGTGCTTACCGCGAAGAAGAACGGCTGCCTGAGCTGCTACGCGGCCCATGGGCTTGCCTGCTGCGTCAAGCACATACCATTTACGAACTATGTCGCCTGCTTTAGGCATATAAGTTGACATAAACTTAACCTCCGTTAATTTTTTCTGCTCGGATATACTACCACAAGGGCTTTATAAAGTCAAGAGTAAATTTTCTGAATTTTTAATTTAACATTTCGATGCTCGATTTTTCTTCATTTTTCTCTCGTTTTCATGCTAAATGCTCAATTTTAATTTTTAAAATTTTTTGTTTGTTACTTTTGACAGAATACAAAATGCCGAATTGTGCAGGTTTAACGAAGTTTGCGTTACAGGCACAAAAGGCGGTAAAAGTCAAAATATATCGACTCTTTCAATTGACTTTGCTTTATATACTATGGTATACTTTATACCGTATAATTGCATTACTGTGTAATGCGTTATTTTCTCTGAAAGGAAGAGGGTATAATGAAAATCATAGCATGGATTCTTTCGTTATTGATGGTGTTCGTCTCGGTGCCGCCTACGGTTACCGAAGAGGCAGTTAAGTCTGCGGCGGACGTTTTGGAGTCAATATCGTTTGATTCATCGGCAGACACGGACGAAGTGACTCTCGACGCAATAACCGAGGTCAGCACATGGGACGGTTCATCTGCCGTGACACCTACTTATTCAAGCGCAGAGGGCGCTTACATAATCGACTCTGCGGCAAAGCTCAGAGGCTTTGCAAACGCGGTCACAAACGGAACTACCTATCAAGGTTCTACCGTTAAGCTGACAGTTAACATTAACTGGAACGGCAAGGAATGGACTAAAATAGGCACAGGCAGCGACAGAGCCTTCAGGGGTACATTTGACGGCAACGGCTGCTATGTTTCTAACTATAAACACACAAGCCCCGGCGATGTTTCGGGATTCTTCGGCTTCCTCTATGGCGCAACGGTTAAAAATTTAGTGCTTAAAAACATAACCGCCAATAACGGCAACCGTTATATAGGTTTGTTCAGCGGTTCGAGCAACGGCACAACCACAATAGATAACGTCGATATTCAAGACAGCACCTTCACCGCAACCTACCGCAGCACAAAGGGCGGCAGGCACGGTCAGTCGGGTGTTTTGTTCGGCGTTGTGGACGGCGGCACTCTCAACATTAAAAACTGTGATTTCACAAATGTTGACGCTTCTATCAACGACACAAGAGGCGGTATAATCATAGGCAATGCATACAGCGGAGCCACCGTAAATATCACAAACTGCACACTTAACGATGCTCAGTATGTATCAAACGATAAGGACGTCGGTCTTGCCGTAGGATGTGCGGAGGGTCCCATCAACATAGACGGGCTCACCGTTACGGGCGGTTCAAAAGTAAGCGGATGGGAAAACATCGGCTTAGTCGGCTATGCCAGCACCACCTGCTCCGCTAAAAACATAACTCTTGACGGATTTACCGTGAACAGAGTAGGTGCCAACAATGCCGGCGGTATCTTCGGTACGGCAAACGGCGCGTGTACAATTTCAAACGTCAATGCAACCAACCTTGTAATCACCACTGCCCAGAGCAGCCACGCAGGCGGTCTTGTAGGTCTTGCTAACAACGGACTTACCATATCTAATGTAAATATGACCGGCACCAAGATTACAGGCAGCGGAACCGACAACGGCGGTGTCGCAGGCTACACAAAGGGGCTTTGCTCTTATACGGATATTACTATGAACGGATTGACATTGTCCGGCGCAAGCACCACCATGGGCGGCGTTGTCGCTTACTTTAATTCCGGTGCGTCAACCACTTTCAGAAGAATAATTCTCAAGGGCAATATCAGCCTGACTAACACAGGCGGAGATAAGAGCGGTGACATCTTAGGTCAGAACGACAGCAACAACCCGCTTTATTTCTACGATATAAACACAAAAGATGCAGTTATCACGAGAAACGTAAGTGACAAGAGCTATCAGGGTCACCTTGCAGGCGGCAGTAACGGCGATGTCACAATTTCAACTCAAAGCTATACATATAATGAATTGCCCGCACTCACAAACTTCAATCAGGGCGGTTATTATGTCGGCGGACTTATCGGCAACGGCGAGGGTAAGACCGTTACAATCAATAACACAAGAATAAACGGTGCAATCAACGTCAGAGCCGGTAAAGACAGCAGCAACTATGAGAACGCGGGCGGACTTGTCGGCAAAGCGGGCACGGTTAACGTCAACAATGTTGTTGTCGGCGGTAATATCACCGTTCAGGGCAGCAGCTATGTCGGCGGTATTGCCGGCTACCTCAGCGGCGGATATACGGTTAAGAATTTTAACATCGGTTCTAATTCAATAAGCGTGACCGCATACGGTGAATGTGCCGGCGGTCTTGTAGGCAAGCAGGACGGTACGGGCAGCACCTGCACTGTATCTGATTTAACATTAAATAAAGTTGTTGTTTCTGCAACAGGCGCACTTGCAGCCGGCGTATGCGGTTATGCAAGAGGCGCAACAACGCTCACAAACTTTGTTATCGGATATGCCAATGTCAAGAGCACAGGCAACATTAAGGTCGGCGGCTTCTTCGGCTCAATGGATAACAAGCTTACTCTTACCAAGTGCGAGATTACGGACGGCGACATCAGAGGCTACCAGTGCGTAGGCGGCCTTGTCGGTTATTTTAATAACTCCGGTCAGACTTTGATTATTGAGGAATGCAAAAACGGCGCGGACATTGCTTCTAACAGAACAGATTCAAGCGAGGTCAACGGCGGTATCGGCGGACTTATCGGTGAGACCTACCGCTCAAGCAGCACGTCAATCTCGGGCAGCAGCAACACGGGTAAAATCTGGAGCACCTCCGCAACCTCCAAGGTTAAATATTTCGGCGGACTTGTAGGCCTTGCTCAGACAAAGCTCACAATCTCAAGCAGCTACAATACCGGTGCTGTCAACGGCAATTCATGCAACGGCGGCATTATCGGTCACTCAAACAGTGATCTCACGGTTCAGTATTGCTACAATAAAGGCGAAGTAAAAGCAAATTCAAGCACGATGATTTCAAGCTCATACGTTCAGGCTGGCGGTATCGCAGGTCTGATAACGGGTACGGCTACCATAGAGTATTGCTTTAACAGAGGCTATGTAAGAGGATATTCTTCCTCCGCCCACTATGTCGGCGGAATAGTAGGTCACCTCAACAACGGCAGTGCGGTTGTTCAGTATTGCTACAACACAGGCGCAGTTGCTTACAGCACACTCACAAACACATCTTACAGCTCGGGCTATTTCAGAGGTACCGTTGCAGGTAAAAACACAGCCGGTACAATCCGTTACTGCTATTCGGATCAGGGCAGTGCTTCATATCTTTACGGCTCAAATGCAGGTACGGTAACAGGCAATAATTATGTTGCCTCCGCAAACCTCAAAGGCTCAAAGTATGTTTCAAACACTCAACTCGGTACTGTATATTACACTACCGACGACACTATGAAGAATAACGGCTATCCGATTCTTTATTGGATGGGTGATCCCTTTAAACAGAACGACGAGGGCGTATGGGAAATCTGGACTGTCGGTCATTACAGCCAGTTCCTCAGCAAAGTAAACACCGGCACTACCTTTGCGGGCGAAAAGGTCAGACTTATGGCTGATGTTGATTTGAGTACGCTTGAATCAACAACTTCAATCGGCGGCAACGGCTCAAAGAACTACGGCTTCAGAGGCATTTTTGAGGGTAACAACTTCTCGTTCCTCAACTTTAACCTTGATAACGGCAGCACCTCATACACAGGCTTTTTCGGCTATGTAAACGGCGCAACAATCAAAGACCTTACGCTTGACGGCTTCAAAATCAAGGGCGGTCAATACACGGGCGGATTTGTAGGCTATGCAGAAGGCAGCTGCACATTCACAAACCTTAAAATCAAAAACGGAATCAGCGTCAGCGGCGGCGAGGATACGGGCGGAGTTATCGGATACAGCTTAAATAAGCTCACTCTTAACGGCTTCACCGCAACCGGAACCATAGACGTGAACTGCGGGCAGTATTCTGGCGGTATTCTCGGCGCAACTCCGGAAAATATTGAGTTTAAAAACATTTCTCTCGGCGCGGTTGATATTGACGCAACATCAAGCTATATCGGCGGCGTTGCAGGTCTTATAGACGGCACGGCGGCTTCAAGCATCAACAAAATCTCGGCAACGGGCGAAATTAACGTATACACATCATCGGGTTCTTCAATCGGCGGAATTGTCGGCAGAACCGACGGCAACTTCACACTCGGAACCGCGAACGGCGATGCGGGCAGCAAGTCGGTGCTTTCAAACATTGTTGTTACTTCTGCAAACGGTCAATGTATCGGCGGTCTTTTCGGCAACCACAGTGATTCGGGAGCCGCGCACTATATATTTAACGTCAAGACAGGCGATGTTACCGTTAACGGCACCGGCGGTTATCTTTCGGGAGCAATAGCATTTTCGAGAAACGGCGTTACCATAAACACTCTTGAAATGGGCAACATCAGGGTGAACGGCACAAACGGCCAGAGCGTAGGCGGAATTATCGGCTATGCAGGCGGCACAGTCGGTATACATAATGCATACGGTGCAAACAAGGCAGGCACAATTTATGTTAAAACAACCGGCAAATATGTCAGCGGTCTTGTTGCCGAGGTCGGTTCAAGCGTAGGAATAACCGGCTTTACAACAGGCATCATTACCGTTGACGCAGGCGGCGGAACAGACGCGGCAGGCTATGTTGCCAACTGCAGTGCGATGGTTTCGATTACGGGCTGCACAACGCCCACTGTATATGTTTACGGCACGGGCAACACAAGAGGCGGATTGGTCGGATATGCAAATACATCTGCCACTATAAGCTCTTCATCGCTCACAAATGCTTATATCGGCACATCAAGCTACAAAGCGGGCAGCGGTGCAGGCGGAATAGTCGGCTATTGCAACGGCAAAGTCAGCATTTCATCCATGAATACGAATATATCAACCGTTTATTCATCAAACGAAAATGTCGGCGGTGCAATAGGCTACTGTACGGGAGCTTCAATAACAAACACATCTCTCGGCACTGTTTCTGTTACCTCCGGCGGCAACTGCAAGGGCGGATTTATCGGAAAATCCGCAGGCAATAATGCCGTAACATTCACCGGTAGCAACTCAATAGGCGCAATAACAATGAACTCAGCGGGCTCATATGTCGGTATGTTTATCGGCTCGTGTGAGGGTATGCTCACCGTCAGCGGTCAGAATGCAACCGTTCCCAACAACTTCACATATGTTGGCAGCGGTGACAACAATTACAGCAGAATAGGCGCAATCGCAGGCTATACAAACGGCGCAAATATCAGCGGATACGCTTTCGGCAACATAACAATCGGTTCCGAAACAAACAGAGCCTGCAATTATAACGGCGGTTTTGTCGGTGAATGCGGCTCCTCCTTCACTCTTAAAAACTGCTCGGCAGAATCCATCAAGGTCTATGCCGCAAGCGCATATAAGGGCAGCGGCACATTCAGCCATTCATCATCCGTAAGCTACAACGGCGGCATAGTCGGCAAAGTCAACGGAAATGCAGACGTAAATACACTTGAAATCGGTTCGCTTACACTTACCTCTGAGGGTACATACGCCGGCGGTATTTCGGGCAATGTAACCGGAACAACAAAGCTTTACAATGTTTCGATTCTCGGTTCGTCATCGTCAGTCGTCAATAAAATGCCTGATACAGGCGGAATGATAGGCTATGCCGCAGGCGCGGTTACAGCCGAAAATTGCGTAAACCACGCATCTGTTACCTTTGCGGAGTGCAGAGCTTATAACGAAGAAAAGGCCTCTAAGCTGGGCGGTATTATAGGTACTCTCGGCAACAATGCCTCAACCTTTAAAAATTGCGAAAACTACGGCACCGTAACACAAAGCGCAAGCAATTTCAATTACACAGGCGGCATTGTCGGCGCAACGTACGGTGCGGTAACCTTTACCGATTGTGCAAACTACGGCACGATTTCGGCAACAGGTGCTCATACGGGCGGTATTCTCGGCGGATTTTCGAGCAATGTTGCGGCAACCTTCACAAATTGCACAAATACGGCCAATGTAACTGGTGCGGAGTGTGTCGGCGGTATCTGCGGACGTCAGTACAGCTCCTCCGGCGCAAGCACAAAACTTGTGAACACAGGTAATATCACAGGCACAAGTTATTATGTCGGCGGTATTTTCGGCGCGATAGATAATGATACAGATGTCAGATATGCCTACAACTGGGGCAACGTAAAAGGCTCTGCCTCGGCGGTCGGCGGCATAGTCGGCAGACACAACAGCTCCCTTTCAGAGGTTAAAGACTGCTACAATAAGGGCACTGTCAGCGGCACGTCAAACATCGGCGCAATCAGCGGCGAGCTTGCCTCGGGTGCTTCGATAAAGAACTGCTACTACCTCAACTCCTCCTGCTCTTACGGTGCGGCGTCTGCGGCAAATTCGGGTGCGGTTGCTTCAACTGCGGCTCAGTTCTCCTCGGGCGAAATCGGCTGGAAGCTCAACGGCTCCGGTGCGGCACATTCACCCTACATGCAGAATCTCGGCACGGACGCTTACCCGACCTTTGACGGCGCACAGATAAACAGAGTCGTTTACTCGGGTGAATACACCGGCACGGTTTACTGCAACGGCAGCACAACACTTCCTATGTATAAGGAGAACACAAACAATTACAACTGCTACCATTTTGTAGACTCCGACGGGGCAGAGTTCACAGGCAAAAACATTGCAAAAGACTATAACGTAACAGTAAGTTTCAAACATTCTTATGCCAACCCCGTTGTTGTTCCGCCTACCTGCACTGAGGACGGCTACACCGAATCCTACTGCATAGGCTGCGGCGAAAAGCATACGGGCGATATAGTTAAGGCTCCCGGTCACCAAATCAAAGACACGGTTGTTGAGCCCACCTGCACGGCAGACGGCTACACAGAGCACAGATGTATAAGAAACGGCTGTGACTATTGTGTTAAAGACACACCCACAAAGGCAACCGGTCACAATTTTGTTGTTATTCAAAAGGTTGAACCCACACATAACTCACAGGGCTACTCGGTATATGAGTGCACAAAGTGCGGCGAAAGATATATCTCGGATTATGTAGACGCAAAGGGTCATACCTATGTTAAAACAGAGGTTGCGGCAACCTGCACAAGCGGCGGATACACTCTTTGGACCTGCACAGACTGCGGCGACTTTTATAAGACAAACGAAACCGGGGCTCTCGGTCACAACTACGAAGAAGAGGTTGTTGCTCCTACCTGCACAGATCAGGGCTACACGCTTCACACCTGCTCAAGATGCAACGATTCTTACAAAGATAATTTCGTTGCGGTTGACCCCAATGCACACCACTGGGTAACAAGCAAGTTTGACGGCACAAGCCACACCTTTGAGTGCACATATTGCCACAAGACAAGAGTGGAGCAGCACGTTAAGGATATGGACGGCAAATGCCTTTGTGACGAAGAGTTTAAAGACGGCGCATACAAGGTTGACATTGTCTTTAACGGCGATGTAATCTGCTTCAAGTATATGCCTGTCGGCAGATACTTTGACTTCACATCGTTCTCTGTTCCCGTAAAATTCAGAGAGCCGTCATACAGAGTGGGTCACAAGACCACGCTTCTCCCCAGAGGCGAATATAAAGACCTTCAAAACGGCGATACAGCCACATATGACGCAAGGTTTGACCTCACGGATTATGCCGCACAGACATTTAACGTAAGCGTTGTCGATAAGGGAGTTAAGACCACAACTCAGTACAGCTGGGAGACTAAGGCAACCGCAAAAGCCAAGGGAACAGGCTTCCTTTATTGGACAGATGAATACGGCAACATAGTCAGCACATACAAGACCTACTACTTCAAGGTCGTAAAAGACACAACTCTTACCGCGGTATATACAACGGATGTTTCTTCGCCCACAAGCGAAAAAGCGTTTATCAAAACCAACTTTGCCGAAAAGGGCGACGACGGTTCTCTCACCTTCTATTCGGAGCGCTGCGTAAATTATAAGAGCTATAAGATACTCAGCCACGGCATACTTTTTGCACCGTCAAGTGCTGTCGGCAACGATTATGATTCGCTTTATACATCACTTGTCTGCTCAAGCGGCAACAGCAAGATTCTCGCTTATGACAAGCCTGTTGCAGAGGGCGAGACAACATCAAAGTGCTACGGTCAGTTCACCGTTGCAATACCCGAGAGCTACCTCACGGCAAACGGCCTCGGCGGCGAGCTTTGGTATGCAAGAGCATATGTCCTTGTCGAAACGGCAGACGGCAAGCTCGAATATCACTACGGCGACATAGGCGAGTATGATTTATCACAGGAAAAAGCACAGTTTGTAAGAAGAACAGACGTCAAGAACGATAATCTTCTCGTTCAGTCGGCAGATTAAGGAGGGGCAAAATGAATTACGAAAAACCTTTTATAAAGGCACAGAGATTTTCTGTTCAGTGCTTCCTTGCAGATTCGTCTAACGATGATGAGCTTCCTCCCAACCCCGATGAGGATCACGATGTATTCCCCGATGCTTTCGGTGACGCATTGACAAACATTTTTGATATTTGATTTTCAAAACACAGGGGGCGTTTAATACACGCTCCCTGTTTTTGCTAAAGAGAGGAAATTTATGAAAACAAAAAAGCTTATATCAATGTGTCTGTGCTTGCTTTTGATTACCGGTATCAGTGCCCATGCCGCAGAAACAGACGGAAAAAAGACCGATTTCTATTTGAATTACGGCAGTGTCACAATCGGCGAAAACAGTGTGTCGGGCTATGACTCAAAAGGTCAAAAGGTCACCGTTCCCGATGCGGACGGCTACCGAATTAGGCAGAGCAATAATCAGTTTGCAACGCAAAACAACATAACGGTTGAGTCGGCACGGGCAGATATAGAGCTTGACGGCATAAATATAGACTGCTCCGATGTTTTCGGAACTGCGGCTTTTATGATAGACGGCAGCTCAATGGTTAATATAACTCTAAAAAGAAATAATTTTCTCTCGGGCGGCGAGAGCAAGGCCGGGCTTGAAATAGGCACCTTTGCCGAGACAGTGATAAACGGTGACGGCTCATTAAAGGTCGTCAGCAAAAACGGTGCGGCGGCAATCGGCGGCGGCGGAACAAACCCATGCGGCGTGCTTGTAATAAACGGAGGATATATTGTTGCGGACGGCAGCGGCAGTTCTTCGGGTGCGGGCATAGGCGGCGGCTGCAACGCCTCCGGCGGAACTATCACGATAAACGGAGGATATGTTGAAGCTGTCGGCGGAGAGTATTCAGCAGGTATAGGCGGCGGCGGTTCGGCCGGCGCGGGCGGCAATATAACAATAAACGGCGGCACGGTTACGGCAACCGGCGGCATTTATGCCGCAGGCATAGGCGGCGGCAGAGTCGGCAAGTGCGCATCGGTTATAATCGGCGGCGGCTCTGTTAAAGCGGTTGCGGGCGAAAACTGCAAAAACGCAATCGGCGGCGGCTACGGCAGACCGGCGGCGGAAATTACCGATTCCTCCGGGAACAAAATGACCTGCGTCAAAATTGATGCGGAAGCCGGGGAAGGGGATTTAAGCCTTAAGCTTGACGGCAAAATGACCGGCATTCGCTATGCTCACCCGGATGACGGCTGCCTTTATCTCTATCTCAAAGACGGAGAATATAGCGCGCTTGTCACATCGCGTTATTCAAAATCCGCATATTTTACCATAACCGTCAATAATCCTGATTTTACGGCAGAAAAAACGCTTGCTGAAATGCTTGCCTTGGCGGACGGTTCGGCTCTCAGCCTTTCCGGCAAGCTTTTAAAAGGTGACTTCTCTTCTGTCGGCAATATAAAAAGTCAGTTTACAAACAGCGAAAGCAAGCTTTTTTTAACTGACGAAAACGGCATTGAAACAGACGACTTTGAAAAATTTGCAACAGGGCAGGGGATTACGCTTAAATCCGGCGACGACGAGCTTGACCGTGCCGAAATCGTCATTTCGGGTGATGCGGATTGCGACGGAGAAATAAACGCCGCGGATGCGGTTATTGCTCAGGCGATTCAAACGGGGATTTTGACAAATTGCGGCGCGGCTGTTCTTTCTGCGGCAGATGCTGACGGCAATGGAACGATAGACGATGCGGATATAACGATTCTTATTAACGCAGGGCTTAAAAAATAATTTTTATTGACAAACAAAGCTTATTGCTATATAGTAAAAGGCGCGGCCGAGCACCGCGTCTTTTACTTTTTTTTGGAGGGAAACTATGAAACTTACAGTTGACCGAGACAGAATTACAGGCAAAATAAAGCCCATGAATGCCGTGAACAACGGCCCGGTATATACAGAAAATGCCGATCAAAACGATACCAATCTCTATTATTACAGAGATGCGGGTATTCCTTATGCCAGAACGCATGACGCGTCTATTTGCTATGATTACGGCGGAGAGCATACGGTAGATATTATCAATATTTTTACCGATTTTGACGCCGACCCCTATGACCCCGCCTCCTATGATTTTTCCCTTACGGATATGTATCTCAATAACATTCGGCTTGCCGGCACAAAGACTTTTTTTCGCCTCGGCAACAAAATAGAGCACTGGCCTAAACACTACGGCATTTTGCCGCCAAAGGATGCAAAAAAATGGGCTGTGATATGCGAGCATATAATACGCCATTATAATGAGGGCTGGGCAGACGGCTTTAGCATGGATATTGAATACTGGGAGATATGGAATGAACCAGATTTTAACGGCAAATGCTGGGCGGGTACTCCCGAGCAGTTCCATGAGCTTTTTGCCGTTACGGCAAAGCATTTAAAAAAATGCTTCCCCAACCTTAAAATAGGCGGTCCTGCGGTGTGCGGTTACAATGAAGAGTGGCTTGTTCCGTTCTTTGAAAAAATGAGAGAAGAAAACGTGCCTATGGATTTTTATTCGTGGCACTGCTATGCCTCCGATGTCAAGAAAATTACGGATGACGTGCAAAAGCACCGCGCACTCCTTGATAAATACGGCTATAATGCCGCCGAGAGCATTCTCAACGAATGGAATTATGTTCGGGGTTGGAGTGCGGACGAGTGGAAATACAGCAAAAAAACAATAAATTCCATAAAGGGAGCGGCATTTGTTTCTGCGGTGATGTCTGCCTGCCAGCATGAAAATCTTGATATGCTGATGTATTATGACGCGCGGATAAATTCCACTATGAATTGCTTGTTTGACTCATGCACTTGTGAGCCGAAGAAGGGTTATTATCCTATAAAAATATGGGGCGAAATGCTTAAAATGGCAGATGAATGTGAAACGGTTTGCACCGTTCCGGATATATATGCTGCCTCTGCCGTCAAAAACGGCGAGAGCTTAACGCTTGTAACTTATTATACAGATGACGATAACGCCCTGCCGCGCAGATTTACGGTGGATATGAAAAAAGATTCTCTTTACACCGTTTGCCTGCTGAATGAAGAACACGACATGATTCCTTTTGAGACAATAGCTTCCGATAACGGCTGCTTCAGCTTAACAATGCAGCCGAATACCGTGGTGGTAATAAAATAATGACCGAATATATTTTTCTTTTTATTATACTTTTATTAAGATTTCCGCAAAATCTTTTCAACAAAAAGCTCAGCGGAATAGTGAACGGCTCCGGCACATATTTTTTATACGGAGCATACAACTATCTTCTTGCGGGAGCTGTTGCGCTTGCCATGATGCTTTTGGGCGGAACCTACACAATAAGCCTGCCGGCCTTGGGCATATCGGCTCTCGGCGCGCTGTCGCTTGCACTCAATCTTTATTGCAGCCTTGAGGCTCTTAAAAGCGGCGTAATGGTGCTTGCTTCGCTTGCAGGCTCGGCAGGTCTTTTGCTGCCGTGCATAACGGGCATATTTATGTTTGACGAGCCTATGAGCGCGGTTCAGTTTATCGGCATCGGGCTGCTCATTTTCTCGGGCTGGCTTCTTATCGGCTACTCAAAGGAGCAGACGGGCAGCTTTACCATGAGAACAATGCTTCTCCTTTTGGGCAGTATGCTCTCAAACGGCATGGTTATGGTTTCGCAAAAAATGTTTTCTAAATTTTTGCCGAACGAGAGCGCATCGGTATTTTCTTTTCTTGCATTTGGGCTTCTCGGGGTAGGTATGCTTATTTTTCTTATTCCTTATCTGTGCAAAAAAGAGGAGCGAGCAAAGCTTAAAAAAACACCAAAAACACTTTTTGTTTACGGTGCGGTTCTGTCAATAATACTGCTTATTATTAACCAGCTTGCAACCTCTGCCGCAAGGGTAGTGCCGTCTGCCGTCATGTTCCCGATAAACGACGGCGGAGCGACCATAATCGCGGCGATTACGGCGGCAATATTCTTTAAAGAGAAGCTGACCGTGCGCAGTGTGTGCGGATTGATAACAGGCATTGTCTCTTTGATTGTTATAAATATGTTTTAACTCGCATGGGCTGCCGCCGAATACGGCAGCTCCTTTTTATGCTCTCTTTGCTTTTAAAAGCGATTTAAACCATTCCGTTTCTTCCTTGTCTATTGCTCCGAAAATACGCAAAAGAGAAAGATATATAACCGAGCAAACAACAATGCTAAAAGCTGAGAACTGCTTACTGCCAAAGTTAAAAGAAAAAATATTATTGATAAAGCCTGTGCTGAAGCATGCGGCGACAACGCACAAAAGAGGAATGACAATATCCCTGAAAAGCTCAAGCCTGACCTCACTCACGACGGTAAGCCTTCTGAAGCTCAGCGTGAAATTTATAATTTCGCTTATAAAAATAACAAATATATACCCTTTAACAGACATTATCGGTACCAACAGCCATACAAGCACAACGCAGGATGTGGCATCGATTATGTTATATTTCATATAGCTCATTTGCTGGTCAAGCCCTTTAAGCATACCGTCAACCGACATATCCATATACATAACAGGTATCAGCGGCGAGAGAATTCTTATGTAAAAACCTGCTTCGTTGTCGGAATAAAAAGCCTCAGAGAGCATATCTGCGCTGAAATACATTATTCCTGCCGTGCCTATCGAAAATAAAAGCGTCAGGTGCAATACTCTTCTGATAATATAGTTTATTCTTTTGCTTTGACCCGAGACAAAGTGAGAAGAAATTTCGGGCACCAAAAGCCCCGAGAGCGAGCTCAAAAGCGCAGAAGGGTAGAGGACTATCGGCAAAGACATGCCGTGAATAACGCCGTAACGCGCTATTGCGACGTCGGCCGAATCGCCCGATTTCTTAAGCCCTACGGGAATTAAAAGATGTTCTACGGTTGTCAGCACCGAGCGCATTTCGGAGCCTACGGCATCGGGCAGGGCAATTCTGAATATGCCTTTCCAAATTCTGCCCCCGCTTTTTTGTCTCTCATTTCTTGAGGCAAGACGGTACAGCGAATATGAAAGTGACAGCGAAAATATTTCTGCAAGGCTCATGCCGCTTACAATGGCGGCGCACGCACTGTCAATACCTTTCCCTGCGGCATATTTAAGGCTGAATACCGTCACGGCTATTTTAAATATTTGCTCCAAAAGCTGAACAAAAGTATAGCGTAAAATTTTGCTTTCGGATGTAAAATATCCGTTGAGTGCGGCAGACATTGACACAAACGGCAGACTTATGCTCAGTATTTTAACGGAGGACACCGCATTTATATCGCCTATCCATTTCAGTGCGATTATCTCCGCACCGTAAAACAATATGCAGCCTATAACCGCGCCGCATAAAAAGCCGTATAGCAAGCACCGCGACATAATTTGCCTTTGGGTGCTTTTGCCGAGCGCGAGCGAGTCCGCAACAAGGCGCATTGCGGCAAGGCGTATTCCCGCAACCGAAAAAGTTACCGCCATGGCATAGACCGCTCCGATAAGCTGAAACAGACCGATGCCGCCCGCGCCGATTATATTTGTGAGATAAACGTTAAAACTTACCGAAACAGTCCGCATTATAAACGCTGTAACTGTCAGCAGCAGTGTGTTGTTAAAAAGCCTTTTTGCATTGTTCATATTTAAAGTCGGTTCGGTTTAAAGAACCTCTCCTTTCAGCGGTGTAACACTTAATATTTATGTCGCTTTGCTTCTTAAAAGAATAGTGCTGTTGCCAAATTATGCATTTTATGTTACAATCGCCGAGAGGTGAGAAATCATGAAAAAGATATTATCTGTTTTTATGGCTTTGCTTGTTGCATTTTTGCTTTCTGCAACTGCTTTTGCCAAGAGTGAGAGCAAAAGCGTGCCGATTATAAATGTGACGGGCTTTGCAAGAACAAACCTTGTTATGGATAAAGGGGAGGAGACCGAAAAGAGAGTCTTTTCGCCGAGCAATGATTCAATAACCGCGCTTTTAAAAAATGCCGCACCGGACATACTGGCTTTTTTGCTTCTCGGCAACAACCGCAGGGCTGCAAAAGCCCTTGTGCCGGATTTGAACGAGCTTTTTGAGCCATTACGCTTTGACGACAGCGGTAAGCCTGTTTATAACAATATTTATCTTGAAAAAGAGAGCGGCGGCTCAAACGGCAATTACACATTCAGATATGACTGGCGATATGATGTTATGGATATTGCCAATAATCTGAATGAGTTTATACATTATGTGAAAAATAAAGAATCCGCAGAAAAGGTTGCTCTCGTATCCGAGAGTATGGGCGGCGCAGTGACAATGGCATATCTCTGTTTATACGGTTATAACGATGTTTCGGCTGTTGTTATGTGTTCGTCCGCGCTTTTCGGCATCACTATTATGGGCGATATTCTTACAAAAAACCTCAGCATAAATTCTAAATATCTTATGGGCTATTTAAAGGGATTTATTCAGGGCGGCAGCGCAGATAAAGTCTTGATAAGAGGAATGATAACCACATTCGGCACGGTGCTCGCAAATCCTCTCACAAAGCGCCTGAACGGCTTTATTGAGGACGAAAAGGATTATATATATGAAGAAAGTCTTTGTGACCTTTTCGGCAACATACCGGGCCTTTGGAGCTTTATACCCGATGAATATTATGAAAATGCAAAGAAAACCATGCTCGATGAGACGCAAAACGCCGAGCTTATAAAAACGATAGATGTTTATCACTATAACGTCAGACCAAATACAGAAAAGATCTTGAAAGAAATCAAATCAAACGGCGTAACGGTGGCGTTTATATCAAATTACGGGCTTTACAGCTTCCCCGTGAGTGAAAACGGCGACTATATGAGCGATTTTCTCATAGATACAAAATTTACCTCGGGCGGTGCTGTGTGCTCGGGTGTTGACTCTACCCTCGGCGAAAATTACGTCCAAGCAAATCCGGACGGGCACAACCATCTCTCGTGCGACGGTCAGATAGATGCCTCAACCTGTATGTTCCCGGAAAATACGTGGTTCGTAAAAGGAATGATTCATACATGGTATAACAGCGATTATCACGAGCTTGTGAATTGGATAATCGCGGCGGGGGAGAGTGCAGATGTTTATTCAAACAAAAAATTTCCGCAGTTTTTGAGCGACTGCAACGATGACGGAACACTCGAAATCCTGAGCAAAGAAAACAGCAACCCGCTATGCGATAAAATAACGGTACACACAATAGCGGAGTTTATAAAAGGCCTTTTTAATTAAAACGCGGCGGCAGACAGTTTTTTCTGTTTGCCGCAAATTTTTATTGACAAAGCAGAAAATATTTGATAAAATAATCCTTGCGAGTAAAAAGTGCAAAATTGAATACGGAGAGTTGTCCGAGTGGTCGAAGGTGCAGCACTCGAAATGCTGTGTACGTAAAGTACCTAGGGTTCGAATCCCTAACTCTCCGCCATAAGTCCACCGTAATTTTGATAGAATTACGGTGGACTTTTTCTATGCCAGAAAACCGCTTGAAATAAGGCTTTTCGGCTGTTCAGGCGCATAAGCGAACCCCGCTGTAGGCAATTCTGCGGCGGGGTTTTGTGTGTTTTATGTGGATTGAGGCTTCATGTACCGTCATAATCGTTAAACGGCTGAGGTAATCGTTGAATTACTGGAGTATTCGTTAAATTACCGAGGTAATCGTTAAACAGCCGAGTTCTGATAATACCCCTTATGAGAAAATCGGCGATGAAGTGCATCCTTTGGACACTCCCTTTGATATTCCCGAAAGCTGGGAGTGGGTTCGCCATAACGATTTATTTGAGATTTCTGGTGGGTCACAGCCGCCAAAATCGAAATTCATTAGTGAAGCAAGAGACGGATACATACGGTTATACCAAATACGGGATTATGGCAACAACCCAGTTCCCGTCTACATACCCATTAGCGCTGCGTCGAAGATTTCGCAAAAAGGTGATATCCTCCTTGCACGGTATGGTGCATCCCTCGGCAAAGTTTTTTGGGCTGAGGATGGTGCATACAATGTCGCTATGGCTCGTGTCATTCCTCTATATGAAACTGAGCTAATTTCAAAGGAATTTTTGTTTCTGTTCTATCAGAGCAGTTTATATCAGTCGGTTATCCATGCAAATTCACGGAGTGCTCAAGCCGGATTCAACAAAGAGGATCTTAGCAGCCTGCTCTTTCCGCTTCCACCACGCAGTGAACAAGAGCGAATTGTGTGTGCATACGAAAAACTGCAACCCTTCTTAAATGCATACGATGACGCAGCGCACTCGCTTGCCACTATGAATAAAGACTTTCCTGAAGCCCTCAAGAAGTCGATTCTGCAAGAGGCAGTCCAGGGCAAGCTGGTACCGCAAGACCCATCCGACGAGCCCGCAGAGGCTTTGCTGGAGCGTATTTGGGAGGAAAAACAGCGGCTCATCAAGGAAGGAAAAATCAAAAAAGACAAGCACGAATCCGTCATTTTCAGACGGGATAATTCTCATTATGAGAAGTTGGACGGTGTGGAGCGCTGTATCGACGATGAATTGCCGTTTGAAATACCGGAAAACTGGTGTTGGTGCAAAATTGGTACAGTCTTTACTCTTCAAGCTGGAAAGAACATTCAAGCCGCAGAAATCCACGAGAATCCCTTTCCCGACTCATATCCGTGCTACGGAGGAAATGGCATTCGAGGGTATGTAGCCAGCTCAAATCGCACCGGTGATTACCCGATTATCGGTAGGCAAGGTGCTCTGTGCGGAAACATCAACAGAGCGACCGGCGAATTCTATGCTACAGAACACGCCGTTTGCGTCGAAACATATTCGCAAATAAGTGTTGCTTGGGCTTGCCTGTTTCTCACCGCATTGAACCTCAATCAATACGCCACTGCGACAGCGCAGCCAGGCTTGGCGGTTGCTAATATCAATGAGGTGTACATTCCATTACCGCCTCTCGCTGAACAGCACCGCATCGTTCAGCGGATTGAGGAATTACTCCCTCTGGTCAAAGGGCTGTAAAAGGAACACGGTATAATATCATAGTGAAAGGAGGTCTTTCACTATGATAGAAGAATTCGAAAGACACTTGAGAGGCACAAACCTCTCGGAAAACACGATATCCTCGTACCTTTTTGCCCTTCGACAATACAGCTCGCAGTACGATGGTATCACCAAAAAGAATCTGCGGGCGTATAAGGTGTGGTTGATCGAGAACTACAAGCCCAAGACAGTAAATCTGCGTCTGAGGGCAATCAACTGCTATTTGGAGAGCATCGGCAAAGAGAGCTGGAAAATGCCGTTTGTACGAGTGCAGCAGAAAGCCTTTCTGGAAAATGTCATCAGCGAAGCAGATTATGAGTATTTCAAAACCTGTCTCAAGCGGGATGACGAGCTGTTCTGGTACTTTGTAATACGCTTTCTGGCCGCTACCGGCGCACGGGTCAGTGAGCTCATACAGATCAAGGTGGAACACATCAAGCTGGGGCATTTGGACTTATATTCGAAGGGCGGCAAACTCCGACGAATATACATACCCAAGGCTCTGCAGAATGAAGCCCTTTCTTGGCTGAACGATAAGCACCAAGAAAGCGGCTTCATTTTTTTGAACAAATACGGTGACAGAATCACCACCAGAGGCATCTCAGGGCAGCTAAAAAAGCTGGCAGTCCGGTATGGCATAAATCCGGTGGTCATTTACCCGCATTCCTTCCGGCACCGCTTTGCAAAGAGCTTCTTGGAGCGCTGCAATGACATCGCATTCCTCGCCGACCTTATGGGGCATGAAAGTATTGAAACTACCCGCATATACCTCCGCAAAACCTCAACCGAACAACGAGCCATTGTGGATGAGGTCATAGACTGGTAAAAAGAAACCAGGCATACGCACTGCTTTGGCGTATGCCTGGTTGTTTTACAGTTTCTGCACTATGCTGAGCGCCGCATCGATGGCGCTGACAATGCGTTCTTGTTCGTGGAGTGGCGGTAACGGGAACAGCAGATTGTGGATTGCGTTGGAGGATAAGCCCTGAATAGCTATGCCTTTTCCGCCAATCCAGCCTGCGCCTTTGTAAAGATAAAAGAGATAGTAAAAAAACCGAGTACAGACAGGCACATAAGCTCGTAGTCTGTGAATATGATTCTGAATACGCATGGGTTCGGGGCTTCCCCAGATAGCAGCACGACCGATATCTCCACCCTCACAAACTAAGAGATCGCCCTGTTGCACTGTACATTTATCAACCTCTGAATCCGTAAAGGGCATGGTTTTGAGGTTATCCAAAACAAAACGATCCCAGTATAAGTTGGAGGTCGTGATATAGGTGAGCTTTTCACCGTCCCGATTTGAGGCGTTTAAAGCTTTTCCTGTGTTGTGTTGAAAAACAGTTCCGAGCCGTACCCACTCCCAAGTTTCAGGGATCTCAAAGGGCAGTTCATCGTCGATACAGCGCTCCACACCGTCCAACTTCTCATAATGAGAATTATCCCGTCTGAAAATGACGGATTCATGCTTGTCCTTTTTGATTTTACCTTCCTTGATGAGCAGCTGTTTCTCCGCCCGGATACGCTCCAGCAGAGCCTCTGCAGGCTCGTCAGACGGGTCTTGGGGTACCAACTTACCCTGGACTGCTTCTTGCAGTATCGACTTTTTGAGGGCTTCTGGGAAACTACCGTTGAGATTTTGGAGTGCTGTGTCCACAACAGCGTAATCTGCCATCCTGGGGAGCACTCGTTTCAGCATCGCAATAATCCGTCCCATTTCCTCGCGTGGCGGAATCGGGACTGGCAGGTTCATCATCTGCTCACGAGAGAGGTTATAAAACGCTTGGCCGGATTTGTGCGTAATGTTTCGGCAGTTATCACGATGGTGTTTAGCAGCAAAAGCGTAGAGCAGATATTCTGATATGACATCGTCGTTAAAGTGTGGTATGAGCATAAGCACAAAACCGCCAACAACCGTGTCGGAATAATCTTTGTCTATGAGTGCGATTTTGCCGATGTGATCCAGGCTACTAACTGCAGGTGTAATCATATAGTTTTTTCTCAAATACAGTTCTGGCTTTACAAGCTCGCTTGAAATGAAAACATCATCGCCCTTAAAATAGAACTGCTCTTCACCGATATTCCCGCCACGCAGTACTCTCACCATTTTGTCTGCCTTTATGGCGAGAGCGTCCTTTTTGTATGCAAGTCCAGACATATTCGAGAAAAGGTCTCCTACACGGCACCATTCCCAAGATGAAGGTATCTCAAAAGGCACTAAATCTGCCAGCGACCGCACTTCATCGCCGATTTTCTCATAAGGGGTATTATCGGTACCTTTGAAGATAACGGAGGGGTTCTTTTCACGCTTGATCTTCTTCTCTTTAATGAGCCGCTCTTTCTCCGCACGGATGCGTTCCAGCAGAACGCTGGCTGGCTCGTCATTCGGGTCCTGCGGCACGAGCTTGCCCTGAACAGCCATCTGGAGAATGGAGTTTTTCAGTTGCTGCGCAGTCATTCGTCGCCCTCCTCCGTAATGTCAATGCCAAGGATGTCGGTAATCTGGGCAAGGATGCGGTCAATGTCAGCGTTCAGGCTGGCCCGCTTCTCCTGGTACTGCTGAATCAGTTCCTTCGGCGGCAGAATTTCCTCCTCTTCGTGAGGATAGCCGCAGAGGTCAATATTATAGCTCCGAGCTTTCAGTTCCTCGACGGTGTACTTCTTCGCTTTGTCGAAGCCGTCAATGGTGATCTCCTCACGGTTGTCCCACCACTCAACAGCCGGGGCAAAGTGCTCCAGCTTCATGGGCTTTGTTTTGGAGAAGTTCTTGTATCCCTCCGGCATATCCAAACGGTAGAACCAGGTTTCTGTCGTGGGATGCGTCTGTTCAAAGAACAGAATGTTCGTTGTGATAGAAGTGTACGGCGCAAAAACGCTGTGCGGCATACGAATGACCGTATGGAGATTAAACTCGGACAGCAGCTTTTCCTTGATCGCCATTTTTGCATTATCTGTGCCGAACAGGAAACCGTCCGGCAGAATGATGGCGCACCGGCCATTCTGCTTCAGCCGATACATGATGACCGACATAAAGAGGTCGGCGGTTTCGCTGCTGCGAAGGTCAGCTGGGAAATTCTGCTTCACGCCCTCTTTTTCGTTGCCGCCGTAAGGAGGATTCATCAGAATGACATCGAAGCGGTCGCTCTCCTTGTACTCACGCACATTCTTTTCCAGGCTGTTGCCATGAATGATGCGAGGGTTGTCGATGTCGTGGAGCAGCATATTCGTGGCACACAGAAGGAACGGCAGCGCCTTCTTTTCGATGCCGTAGATGGAGTTGCTGTAAACCGTTCTGTCCCCGATACTCTGCACCTGGGCATCCAGCACCTTCAGCGCAGAGGTAAGAAAACCACCGGTGCCGCAGGCAAAGTCCGCAATGGACTCGCCAAGCTTGGGCTTAATCATCTGCACCATAAAGTCCGTGACCGCACGGGGCGTGTAGAATTCACCGGAGTTACCGGCGCTTTGCAAACTACGAAGGATCGTTTCGTAAATTTCGCCGAAGGCGTGGCGGTCCTCGTACTCTTCAAAATCAATCTCGTCAATGACATTGATGACCTGGCGAAGCAGGATGCCGTCCTTCATGTAGTTGTTGTTGTCCTCGAAAGCCGTGCGGACAATGATCTGGCTCATGGGAGTATTCTCATCGATTTCGATGGCTTTGAGGGTCGGGAACAGCTTCCCATTCACGAAGTCCAGAAGCGCATCGCCGGTGAGCGCCTTGCCGTCCTTGTGGTCGACGGCCCAATTGCGCCAGCGCAGCTCCTCCGGGATGATGGAGGTGTAATTCTCATCGTAAAACTCCCAGATCTCCTCCTTGGCATCATACACCTTCAAGAAGAGGATCCAGACCATCTGCTCGATACGCTGGGCGTCACCGTTGATGCCTGCATCGTTACGCATGATGTCCTGCAGTCGTTTTACCAGGTTATTTAAACTCATATCTTATATCTCCTTACGCAGCGTAGATTTCCTTCTGCAAATCACGGATTGCCTGAATGTATCCGTTTTTGCCGCCGAACAGTTTTGCGATTTTCATTGGGGTGCCGAATTTGCGGAACGGGTCATTGGACAGAATTTCGAGGTTCTCGATGTCTTGAATGCCCTCGTTCATGTATTTGTCCAGCAGCGCACTCAGAACCTCCTGTGCCAAACCGGAATACTTATAAAGGTATCCACGCTTGCGGACATTGTTCGCCCGCTCTGCCTTTGTCAGCGGTGCCTTATCGTAGGCAATGTGACAGATGAGGTCAAAATCGTCAATATCTTTATTCCCGGCGATTTGCCGCAGTGCTTCCAGAAGGACGCCACGCTCTTGCAATTCGTCGATGATGGCTTGCTTCTTCTCCTCGGAGTTCCAGGCACTAAGGAAAGAATCCAAGGTGGCATACTCGCCGAGGATGTTCTTCTTGGAATAGTCCGTCACGCTTTCCGTGATGAGCTTACCGTCCTTGTCGTAGTATTGGACACGCTCGTTCAGGATCGTGACCTCGACACCACGCACCCGGAATTTGTGCTTCTTTTCGGGCGGATCGTCGTTATCCCCACCGGGACCGGGAGTCGGAACAGGTGGCTTCGGCGGATCGATGGTCGGCTCTTCGCCGTGACCATCGTCGTCATCAATGATAGAGATCGGGTCGCCATCGAATTCCGGGTCTGCAAAGAGTCGGCAGGCATTGCGGAAATCCATGATAGTGAAATACTCTTTGCCGTAGTCGGGCTTGAGCCGTGTGCCGCGACCGATGATCTGCTTGAACTCGGTCATAGAGTTTATGTTGTTATCCAGAACGATGAGCCGGCACGTTTTGCAGTCCACTCCGGTCGTCATCAGTTTGGAGGTTGTAACGATCACGGGATATTTGCTGTCCTCTGCGATGAAGTAGTCGAGCTGTGCCTTGCCCTCGGCATTGTCGCCGGTGATGCGCATGACATACTTGGCGTTCTCCGCCACGAGGTCGTTGTTCTCGTTCACGAGCGCCTGCCGCATCCGCTCTGCATGGTCGATGTCCACGCAGAAAACGATGGTCTTGGCAAAGCGGTCGTTCTCCTTCAAAAAGCGAGTGATGCGCTTTGCAACGGCGGTGGTGCGCTCATCGATAATGAGGTTTTTGTCGTAGTCCTTGGTATTGTACTCCCTGTCCTCGATCTCATACCCATAGATGTCGTGTTGTCCTGCCGTGGGACGCCAACCTTCCAGGTCTTTGTCCAGTCCGACACGGAGGACTTTGTACGGGGCGAGGAAGCCATCGTCGATACCCTGTTTCAGGCTGTATGTGTAAATGGGTTCGCCGAAGTAAGAGATATTGGAAACCTCTTTCGTTTCCTTCGGCGTAGCAGTCATACCGATCTGCGTAGCGCTGTGGAAGTATTCGAGAATCCTGCGCCAACGGGAGTCCTCCTTGGCACTGCCACGGTGACACTCATCAATGACGATGAGGTCGAAGAAATCTGGCTGGAACGCACGGAACGGCTCTTCATTCTCGTCACCCGCCAACTGCTGATAGAGAGACAGATACAGTTCATAGGAGCTGTCCAGCTTTTTGCCTTCGATTTTCGTCATGACCTTTGCAAAAGGCTTGAAGTCCTGTTGCATGGTCTGGTCAACGAGAATGTTGCGGTCGGCAAGAAACAGGATCTTTTTCTTTCGGCCGGATTTCCAAAGGCGGTGGATAATCTGGAAAGCAGTATAGGTCTTGCCGGTGCCGGTAGCCATAACGAGGAGAATACGGTTCTGCCCACGAGCCACTGCATCAACGGTGCGGTTGATGGCGATACGCTGATAGTAGCGAGGGGTCTTATCACCTGGCTGGAAATAATAAGGCTCAGTGATGAGCTGCTCCTGCTCCGGTGTGAAGTGCTCATCGCCGATATGCCGCTGCCAAAGATCCTGCGGCGATGGAAACTGCTCAAGCGTCAGTTCATGCTCTTTCCCGGTATTCATATCGTGTTCCAGGAAACCGTCGCCATTCGAGCTGTACACAAACGGGATGTCAAGCACCTCGGCGTATTCGATGGCCTGCTGCATCCCGGCTCCTACGCTGTGCCTGTTATCCTTCGCTTCGACGATAGCCAGCGGGATATTGGGCTTGTAGTAAAGCAGATAGTCTGTGCGTTTTCTCTTTCCTCTGGCGGTGACATTTCCGCGGACGATGACGCGACCGTCCGTGAAATTGTACTCCATGCGGATCTGCTTCTGCTTGTCCCAGCCAGCGCCCTCAATGGCTGGGGTAATAAACTGAAGTTTGATGTCCTCCTCAGTCATTTCATGTTTTTTCATAAGGTCGCCCATGCCAATGCCTCCTTCTGTTGCTTCCGATAACTCAAAATTATCGGAAGTTAATGGGGGTAAAAGAGCGCAGCAAGGCTGCGGACTTTTACAAAATAAACTCGATCTATTTGCAGATGCCTTTATTCATCTTTTGTGACTTCCATGATGTCACCGATATCAACGTCCAATGCGCAGCAAACTCTCACAAGCACATCGAGCCGTACATATTCGTCTTTTGCGAGCTTTGTAACTGCCGCAGGACTGAGGTCAGCCGCCTCTTGCAGGTCTTTTTTCTTCATGCCTCGATCGATAAGCAGCTTAAATAATTTCTTGTAAGAAACGCCCATTTGACCGTCCTCGCTTTCTGCACATACTAATTCAAGATTATTATATCACCAATCCTGCTGAAAAACAAGATAATTCTCAAATTCGTGAAGAAAAATTTCATGTTTCGGAGAGTATATTCCAGCACGCAACGCTCTTCCGCTTGGCATAATCAATCGTATTTTTCGTGCCACTGGGCTGACCGTTGAACACAGCAATTACCAGAGATGAGTGGTCAACCATCCATTCGTTGCGTATTTGAAAGCAGGAACGACTGTACCCTGGGGAAATAAAGCGCACAAGGTCGGCTGCTTCCAGAACAGTATTGTATCTTTGCTGCCATTCGCTGCTCCAACCACGCTCAAAGCCTTTATACGGGCTGGCACAAATCAGCTTTATTTCCTGCCCCTCATCACGAAGGCGAAGAACAATCTCCGCAGCCCATATATCAACACCACGAGCCATGCCGGAAATAAAGACATTCTTTCCATCATCAATAGCCTGTCTGATAGCTGTTTCAAGTCCCTGTATAATTACGCTTTCCGGCTGTGTCAACTTCTCCGGTCGATGTCCCGTAAAGCATACCCTGTGTAACCGTTTCTCTTTCTCGGTAAGCATTATCGTCCCTCCGTACTGTATTTTCCGTTATTATACAGTTTAACATAACGGTACGCACAGTACAAGTAGCCTGTATTATACACCTCAATTTAGGGGTAAAATAATTACAAGAAGGGTGGTGATGCTATGGACACGCATGAAAGGCTCCGGCAGCTCTTAAACGAGCGCGGTTGGACAGAATATAGGCTGGCTAAAAACTGCGGTCTATCCGAGTCCACGATTGCGAATATATATAGGAGAAATACTGTTCCCTCAATCGCAACGCTGGAAACAATCTGTAATGGCTTGGGCATCACTATGTCGCAGTTCTTTGCCGAAGGAGATATGGTTGAAATCACCCCAGAACTGAAGGAATTATTCGATAACTGGGTAAACCTTACTCCGGAGCAGAAAAAGGCGGCAAATCAAATGCTGAAAGCCATGAACAGCGACAAGTGATTAATGTCAGTAAATAAGAGGCTGAAAGGCTTCTTATTTTTTTATGCTCAATACCGTTATAGTGAACATTATTTACCGCTCAATGTAACGATTTTCGCAATTTCGATATATAATAGGATGCGCCGGCTCCAAGCTGCGGTGCGGGCTTCTTTGCCCCACAATCGGCGGCGGGAGGAGGTGAACCTATGAAGATAACTAAAAAACAACCACTTCGACCTCGTGGTCGCAGCGAAGAAAAAAGGCTGTCCACCAAGAATATTATCCGTGATGCATACACGAACGGTCCGCAAAAGGAAGTACAGATTATCCCGGCTAAACGGGATATGGAATCCGAGACCGAGAAAAAGAAACTACGAGTATGTGCTTACTGTCGTGTGAGCACGGATGAGGACACCCAGGCAAGCAGCTATGAATTGCAGGTGCAGAATTATACAAAAATGATACAAGAGAACGATGAATGGGAGTTCGCCGGTATTTTTGCCGATGAGGGTATTTCCGGCACTTCCGTTCTGCACCGTGAGCATTTTCTCGAAATGATAGAGAAATGCAAAGCGGGAGAAATCGATCTTATCATAACGAAGCAAGTCAGCCGTTTTGCCAGAAATGTGCTGGACAGTCTGAATTATATTTTCATGCTGCGAAAGCTCGACCCACCCGTAGGCGTGTATTTTGAAACGGAAAAGCTCAATACACTGGACAAAAGCAGTGATATGGTCATTACCGTTTTAAGTCTCGTAGCGCAAAGTGAATCCGAGCAAAAATCGAACAGCCTAAAATGGTCATTCAAACGCCGACGAGCTCAAGGTCTGGGCATTTACCCCAATTGGGCTCTGCTCGGTTATCGGCTGGATGACGAAAAGTGCTGGGAAATTGTCGAGGACGAGGCGGATATTGTCAGAACCATATACAGTCTATACCTGGACGGCTATTCATCCACGCAAATTGCGGAACTGCTGACGAAAAGCGGCATCCCCACTGTAAAAGGTCTATCGGTTTGGAGTTCCGGCAGTGTCCTGGGCATTCTCAAGAACGAAAAGTACTGTGGGGACGCCCTGTGTCAAAAAACAGTAACGATAGACTTTTTCACGCACAAAAGCATAAAAAACAATGGTCTTGAACCGCAGTATTTCGTAGAGGGTCATCATATCCCTATAATCGAGAAAAACGACTGGCTGTTAGCACAGCAAATCCGCAAAGAAAGACGATACAGAAAGCGGCGCAGCACTCATCGAAAACCACGCATTGTGGTCAAGGGAGCGTTGTCCGGCTTTATGATTGTCGACCCGTTATGGGACGAAGATTATGTAGATAATCTGCTTATCTCCGCAACCCAGAAACCAGAGCCTGCTCCGGTCATAACCGAGGAGGACGAGAATTTTTTTATAATTGAAAAGGAGTAATTACCATGTTTGAAAAATTTACTGTTATCGATCTCATCAAAACCCGTTCTGCTTCTGTCTGCACATTTGCAGGCAATATCGTGAAGTTCAATGTTCAGACCGCACAAGAACTGCGATTTCCCGAGTACATCCAGTTTTTGATTGAACCGAAATCCAAGCAGTTTGCTATCCGTGCCTGCAAAGAGGATTCACCGAACGCTGTGCGCTTTTCCAAGCCGGAAGGCGAACAGAAGGCACAAATCAAAATCGGAAATGCTGCCGTTGTCGATATGGTCAGAAAGCTGATGGACTGGAATGCCGAGGATAACTGGAATGTCCCCGGTATTTATTTTGCCGAGGAACAGGGTATCATGTACGCGCTTGAATCGGCTTATGCTCCGAGAGCAAAAGGTGGATGGGCTGCCCGCCGTGAGCGTGAGGCGGCATCAGCTGTGGCAGAAAGTGCCATTGAAAACAAGGATGAAGAAAACTAATTAAAAAAGATGCCGGACTGTATCCGCTTTTGGTGTCAGTCCGGCATCGGCTCAACTCAAATGTTGATTTATAGAGTCATCTTCGTTATCATCATCTTTTGCCGTGGTGTGAGTACATAGTTTTTCGAGTTCTCTACTACATCTTTCAAGATAGATGATACACTTTTCTTGCTCTTTCTGATGCTTTTTGTCCGTTTTTTCGTTTTTCTCTTCTCCTTGTCGAAGGGAAAAATCATGTTTCAGTTCATCGATTCCCTTATCCAGGCTGCGTTTTATCGTTGCAACTGCAGTTTTGTTACTGTTTTTATCAATCAAGACCAGGTCACAAAAGGTGATAAGTTTTGCACACTCATTAAGCACATAATTTTTTGAGGACAGTAGTGTCACCGAAGATATGGTTGCGGCTCCAGACCCGATTATGCCCAGCAAAGCTCCACCACCAGTAATGATTGCCGTGCCGCCAGCAATGCCCATGCCTCCAACCGCAAGAGATCCGCCTCCTATCAAAGCAAGGCTCGCATTAGTTAGTGCAACGCCATAAAGACCGGCAACTGACGAGCCAGCCAACATTACTGCGATTTGTGGAGCAAAAGCCCACGCAAGACCACCTGATGCAATGGTAATCGCAACAGTAGCTGAAGCACCGATCGCCATTTTCTGCATCTGGTTTTGCAGAGAAGATATGGCCTTTTTGTATCTTTTCACGATGGACTTATATACATCCACTGATATTATATCTTGCTTAACACAGAAAACCTCTTTGTCAAAATCCGCCTTGTACTTTAATTCCCTATACTTTTTTGCACTTTTGTCTGTGAGAGTAAAGTACGGACGGAAGAGAGCAAGCTCCAAGGTAACCAAGTAAAGCCAGTCCGTAGAGGTTGTAGCTTTTGCAGTATCCTGCAAGGCAGTGAACACCTCGTCCAAAGAATCAATACCGTAATTATCCCATTCTGTGTCAAGATTTTTTATGTATAAGCCTAACCACTCCGAAAGCCACTCGTTTTTTAATGCTTTTATCTCTGCATCATCAGTGCGTTCTATATCAAAAAGAACCTTTTGTTTTTTAAGAGACGTCAGAATCTTTGCCTGCTCTGGGGTCAAAGCTAAATAGTCAAGGGCGTCAAAGTCAATAATTGGTTCACCTACAACATTCAATCTCTCACGGTATGCTTGGTAGAGTTTTTTTGCATCTTTAATAACATATTTTGCTTCCGCCCCAAGAGCGATCACGAAGCGACCGACACCAACATAGTTAATATTGAGCAGAAAATCCTGAACGAACTCTCCTTTTTCTCCCTTGTTTTTCACCACAGCCTTTACTGCGGCAACAGATGTGGTCACAGCAAAGAAAACGCCAGACGACACTGTTATCATGTGAGTAATTGTCCTGTTATTGAACGGCAGAAAATTCTTTGCATCAAGTGTTTTCAATTCTGCAAGCGAACAAATCTTTTTCTGTTTAATTTCCAAGAACAAACGACGTATCAAATAGAAGCATCGTACAATACATTCATTGGCAATTACCGGCACTGCCTGTTTTCCTATCTGATATGCAACTCCCATTTCGGTACGGAGATCAAATTTGATTCGTTCTCCATTCTCTCCTGGAGTAAAATATGTACCATTAAACAGCTTAGATACCAACACCGAAAAACCAATATCATCGTCTTTATATTTAACCGCAACATCTTTCATGAGTGGCAGTGCTGATACTTCCTTGAAAAATGAAAGAATGTGCCCTGGAATACCGGTGCCGGCTCCCGCACTCATATTAGATCCAGCCATATCACTTATCATATGACCCGCCCAAATGAAAGTGCCATAAAACAGCTTTTCGCACAGATTGTTTCCAAGTGTTGCTCCATCCGGGAGATCTATCACCTGGAAACTGCCATCCGTTTTTGTGCCGTATCCTTTTCCTGTGAATTGTGAGAGGATTGAAAAAGCAAGACCTGCAATTGTCGGGTGATGGCAGAAATCTCTGAGGTGATGTTGCAAGCCTCCTCCGAAATCGGCGGTTGCTTTATCACTTGCAAGGGGAAATGCTTTCTCCAAGGAACGAATAGCGTCAGATAGGTCATCTCCCTTGTAACCTTGAAGATGTGCTACCTTCATAACGAATTTGTTTGTTTCTTTATGTCCCCAAGACTGCGCTTCTTCCAGTGACAACTCTCCAACCCAGAGAATATTCATGGTCGCAGTGAGCAATCCACTGGCGGCAGCCACAATGTAGTCCCATTTATCTGCGTCTATGATAGATTTTTCAAATTCAACATTGACCACATCTTCTTGGTCGAGGATTTTCTGCGATGCGGGAACAAGCTGAATGCCGGAGGCAACACTTTTGTTTCGGTCAATGAATTGAGTTTCCGGTATACAGATTTCATATGTAAATGGCAGATCATACTGCACTTTTTTTGTGGCGGGTATTAAATCAGCCACAGCATCTTTGAGAACCAAAGCCTGATGTTGTGCTTTATCCTTCAGTTCTTCAGCCGCTTTAACAATTCGAGCTTTATCATCCATATATTATTCTCATCGCCTTTCTACAAACCATCTGCCGATATTATTTCCCGCAATAGCCGTGTTTCGTTCAAAAAACAGATAGCTTTGATGCCCACTGATCCATATAGTATAGCGGTCACCCTGCCCTCCGGCTTTCAACGCAGGTGCCTGGCGAATATCGGACACACGATCTATCTCATATTTTTCTCCGTCCTCCCAGGTAATCTCTCTGGGAAGCATGATACCGTCCTCTCTAAAATCTGCTTTGACAGCAACATACACTTTCGGAGGTTTAGTCGTTGTAACAGTCTGCATTGTTTGGTACCTCCATATTGGCAAGAAAATTGCTCTGCGCCATAATCGGCGGTTCTATCAGCTTATATCCTTTCCACTTCATAACACGAAATTTGAAGTCGAGCAGTTCTACCGGAACTAAAAGCCTTGACGCTGCTGTAAAAAATGTTGTATCCCTATTAAGTGCATCCAGAACCTCTTCGTCATCGAGCAGATATTCCGCTGCGAAGAGGTTTGCTTCTTTTTCAGTGCTGGAGCTTTCATCAAAGAGCCCTATGTCATGAAATGCCTTAACGCCCGAATTACGATGAAGCACAGCATGACCCAGCTCATGGGAAACTATGATTCTCTGTATGACATTAGGCAAATCACAATTCACCGTGATTGTGCGTATTCTCTTGCTTTCAAGAAAAAAGCCTTTGATGGCGTCGGGGTCGGTTCCAAATGGCTGATTTAACAATATTATACCCATTGCCGAACACAGTCGAAAAGGATTGTCCTCACAGTATTTTTTCTGCAGCGACTCAACCGCCTCGCACACTCTTGTATATGACATAACCATACCCCCTCGTATCAAAAATGGGCATACGAATCCCGTTATATTCATTATAGACTAATCACTGTACCAAAAAACGGACTTTATTCCGGCTTGTGTCCGAACTTTGCCTTCGCTTCTTCTTTACAGGTTACATATGCGGTCATAACAGCTTGGAAGAAAGCATCCTTCTGATCCTGCGACAGTTCACCGCCCGCAAAGAGAGCCGCATTGTCTCGCAGAAGTTCATCCATATCACGAACACCTTTTGCACCATATAAATCACGAGCCTGCTCGATATAAGCATCCTTTTCTATATTTTCAAGAGGATTCATGCAGTCATCATCGGAGAGATACTTTGTTGATACCTTGAGCGCACGTGCCAGTTTCTCCGTTGTGGATTTTCTTGCACGGGCTCCGCCGGACTCGTAGGAGGCAATGGTTCTTTGTGACACCCCGACCTCCTGTGCAAGTTCAAGCTGAGTCAATTGTGCGACTTCGCGAGCACGCTTAATTTTATCGGAAAAAGTCATAACTATTTCTCCTTCGATGTAAATTTTTGTTCTGTAACTTCATCAACTTCATCAAGTCTATTGACAATACTTCATAACATGAGTATAATCAAAAGTGAAGTTTATGAAGTTACAGCCCTATTATATGCTACACAACTTCATTTTGTCAAGAGGTTTTTGTGAAGTTTTTTGAAAACATACAGTTTTTTAGAGAAAAGCACTTCTTCACAACGATTTCATTGCTTTTTGTTTGAATAACTTCGTAACTTCATTGGCAAATAAAGCAAAAGCCTGCAGGCAAAGGAGGAATGCAATGGTAGAATATCGAGATTGTAAGGGACATCTTGTATGTAAAGCGGATGCCCAAACCGGGAAGGTTGAAATTCAGCACAAAGAGCGTGTGGTTAAAATGACGATTCCCATCGGCGAAAGTTTTACCGTTACTCTTCGTGATACCGAAACGGTCATGACCCGAATCAGCAACCAGGCTTTTGAAGTAAAAGCCGCACCCCGTGCAATGTAAACACAAATCAAAATAGCAAATCCACAGAGCTGCAAGACGGCCCGGATTTAGAAAACCCGTAAGGGTAATCTATGTCCCGGTCGTCTTTTTTGTTTGTGCAAAAAGCACCGAAAAAAAATAACCTTATATATAAATACAGAAAAATAAATCTCAAAGCCTTGAGATGCGCATTAGAGGCGGCGGGATACATAGAGAACCGAAAACCCCAACAGGGATTTTTTGAACTCGATGTACCCACCGTGCTTTGCTATGCCTTCTTGTAGGTGCTGTCAGCCGGTGAGTCCATCGTGACCCCGGCTCTTTTTGTGTCCCGACCGCTGAAAGCTCTCAAGCGGAAAGGACACTTTTATGAAAATCAAGTATGAATTTGCAACCGAAACAGTCGAGGTTGAAGTATCCGAAGAACTCGGAACAGTCATTGTTGACCTGGACCGCCGGGAGTACAACATCAACCACAAGGAAACCCGCCGTCATTGTTCTCTTGATGCCTTTAATTTGGATGACACTCTGTTTCCGTCTGATGAGAATGTTGAAGCAGAAACGGAAACAAAGGATCAGTACCGCAGACTGTATGACGCTATCGCTCTGCTTGAACCGCAGCAGAAGGAGCTTGTCCGCCAGGTGTTCTTCAATGAAAGAAAAATAGTGGACATTGCATCAGAGGAAGGCGTATCGGAAGCCGCTATCCGCAACCGGCTGAAGAAGATTATACAGCGTTTGAAAAAAATTTTGAATTGAGGGGGTTCGATTTTGCCTTTTCCGTGGCCTACCTATGAAGAGCACAACAAATCCGCTCTTCGGAAAGGACGGTAAAACCGTATGAAACACAATTTGACAATCAGTGTTTCCAAGACTCCCAAGAACGGCGGTGTAGTCGCTTGCAGAACGGTCACTCTCCGTGAAAGGCTCCTCACAATGCTCTTGGGACCGATGCAAAAGGTCACGGTTCTGGTTCCCGGCAATACAGTCGAGTCCATTGCCATCACCGAGCTACCGATGGGAGGTGCCGCACATGAGTAAAACAAAAATGCTCCTTGATGTGGTTTCAAACCTTCGCTCTCTTGCGGACAGCGTTCAGGCTGTGGCAGACGCAATGCTGCAGAATGAGCAGACTGTCGATGCAAAGCCCGAAAAAGCCACTCCCGCACCTGCCCCTAAAAAACAAATCACAATGGAAGAGGTCAGAGCAGTCCTTGCGGAAAAGAGCCATGACGGACTGACAGCCGAAGTCAGAGCCCTGCTTTTGAAATACGGAGCACCGAAGCTCTCCGGCATCGACCCCAACGACTACGAGGCTCTCTTGAAGGATGCGGAGGTGCTGACAAATGCCGCCCAGTAAACACGCAGTTCTGTCAGCGTCCTCCTCACACCGGTGGCTTAACTGTAATCCATCCGCAAGGCTTGAATCGGAGTTTGAGGACAGAGAGACAGAAGCCGCAGCCGAAGGAACGGCAGCTCACGCTCTTGCCGAGCATAAGCTCCGAAAAGCACTGAAGATGCGTTCCAGAAAGCCCGTGAGTAAATTCGACTCGGACGAAATGGATATCCACACGGACGGCTATGTGGAGTTCGTGCTTGAATCCCTCGCAGAAGCAAAACAGCTTTGCGCAGACCCGAAGGTGCTTATTGAACAGCGACTTGACTTTTCCTGCTATGTGCCGGACGGCTTCGGTACCGGAGACTGTCTTATCGTAGCAGACAAGCTCCTGCACATTATAGATTTCAAGTACGGACAAGGAGTTTTGGTGGATGCCGAGAAAAACCCGCAGATGATGCTGTATGCGCTCGGTGCGCTTCGCATCTTTGACTGCCTTTACAACATTACAGAGGTTTCAATGAGCATCTATCAGCCGCGCCGGGAGAATATCAGCACCTGGACGATAAGCGTCAAGGAACTCGATGAATGGGCGGAAAAGACGCTCAAGCCCAGAGCGGAGCTTGCCTTCAAGGGCGAGGGCGAATACTGCCCCGGTTCATGGTGTCAGTTCTGCAAGGCGGCGGTCAAGTGCCGTGCCAGAGCCGAAGCGAAGCTCCAGCTTGCAAAATACGAGTTTGCACAGCCGCCCCTGCTCTACGATGCGGAGATCGGCGACATTCTCGGCAAGCTGGAGGACCTCACCAAATGGGCGAATGAACTCATGGCTTACGCCCAGGACGCAGCGGTCAACCACGGAAAACAGTGGCCCGGCTACAAGCTGGTGGAGAGCCGCACCAATCGCAAGTACACCGACGAGGATGCCGTTGTCGCCGCCGCTCGTGCGGCTGGGTATACCGACATCTTCAAGAAATCTCTTATCCCCATCACCGAGATGGAGAAGCTCATGGGCAAAAAGACCTTTGCCGAGGTACTCGGCAGTCTGGTCGTCAAGCCCAAAGGAAAGCCGGCGCTCGTTCCCGCATCCGACCGACGTCCGGCTATCACGTCCACGGGTGCAAAACAAGACTTTACCGACTATAAAGGAGAACTGTAATTATGGCTAACAAGATGAATTCGACCAAAGTTGTGACCGGCGTTGTCCGCCTGTCTTATGCAAATGTGTGGGAGCCTGCCTCTATCAACGGCAGCAACCCCAAGTATTCCGTATCCCTCATTATCCCGAAATCCGACAAGCAGACCCTCGATGCCATCAACGCCGCCGTGGATGCTGCCATCAAGGAGGGCGTCGCCAAGTTCGGCGGAAAGATCCCCAACAAGGCGGCTCTGAAGATCCCGCTCCGTGACGGCGATACTGAGCGTGACGATGAAGCCTACAAGAACAGCTTCTTCGTGAACGCCAACAGCACCACCGCTCCTCAGATCGTGGACCGCAGCGTCCAGCCGATTCTCGACCGCTCCGAGGTGTATTCCGGCTGCTACGCCAGAGTGTCCGTCAACTTCTATGCTTTCAACTCCAACGGCAACCGCGGCATCGCCTGCGGTCTGGGCAACATCCAGAAAGTCCGTGACGGGGAGCCTCTCGGCGGCAAGTCCTCGGCGGCTGACGATTTCGCCACCGATCTGGACGACGACTTCCTGTCCTGAGAAAGGAACGGTGACCAGCTATGACAGAGATTCAGAGAATGATGCTCGCCGTCTGCTTTGGCGGCATGGTCGGTCTCATCCTTGCAGACATCGGCATCCTTGTCCGGGAGCTTGTACTTCATATCCGAGATAAGCGCCGCAAGCGCAAGGAAGATAAAACAGCCCGGAAGCAGAGCGAGTAAGCAAGGGTGGGCGGCAGAGTTCACAGCTTTGCCGCCCCTTCCCCGTAACAGGAGGACTTTCAAATGGCTCAAATAAGAACACTCTCCTTGGACTTGGAAACCTATTCTTCGGCAAATCTGGCGAAGTGCGGTGTGTACCGCTATGCCGAAGCCCCGGACTTCGAGGTGCTGCTTTTCGGCTATTCGGCGGACGGAGCACCGGTGAAGGTCGTGGATCTGACTGCCGGAGAAACGCTTCCCGCCGATGTCCGCTCTGCGCTGACCGATCCCGCCGTGACCAAATGGGCGTTCAACGCACAATTCGAGCGTGTGTGTCTGTCCCGCTATCTCGGATACCCGACCGGGCAATACCTTGACCCAGCCTCCTGGCACTGCACGATGGTCTGGGCAGCAACGCTGGGACTGCCGCTTTCACTGGAAGGCGTCGGTGCTGTGCTGGGCCTCGAAAAGCAGAAACTCAAAGAAGGCAAAGACCTTATCCGTTATTTCTGCACCCCGGCAAAAGCCAGGGACGGTTCGCTAATTCGACATTATCCGACAGATGCGCCGGAGAAATGGTCGCTTTTCAAAGCCTACAACCTTCGAGATGTGGAAACGGAAATGTCCATTCAGCAGAAGCTCTCCAAGTTCCCGGTCACGGAATCCGAGTGGCGCAACTACACCCTCGATCAGCAGATAAACGACCGGGGCATTATGCTTGACCGCACTCTTGTCACCCAGGCAATTAGCTGTGATGAACGCTTCAAGCGGACGCACATGGAGCAGGCCCGCTCCGTCACCGGCTTGGATAATCCGAACAGTCCGGTGCAGCTCAAGGCGTGGCTTGCCGAAAAAGGCGTGGAGGCGGATTCACTCTCCAAAGCCGCCGTGGCAGATATGCTCGAAAAGGCGGACGGCGAGGTGGAGCTTGCCCTCTCCCTTCGACAGGAACTTGCAAAGAGCAGCGTCAAGAAATACACCGCCATGCAGACGGTGGTCGGCTCGGATAACCGTGCCAGAGGACTGATCCAGTTTTACGGGGCCAACCGCACCGGACGCTATGCCGGTCGGCTCGTCCAGGTGCAGAACCTGCCGCAGAACCATCTGCCGGATTTGAAAGAAGCGAGAACCCTCATTCGCAGCGGTAACTTTGATGCCGTGGAAATACTCTACGATTCCGTACCTTTGGTGCTGTCCGAGCTTATCCGCACCGCCTTTGTACCGAAACCCGGCTGCAGATTCTATGTTGCCGACTTCTCCGCTATTGAAGCGAGAGTCATTGCCTGGATTGCCGGAGAGCATTGGCGGCAGGAGGTTTTTGCAAACGGCGGCGACATTTACTGCGCTTCCGCTTCGCAGATGTTCCATGTTCCCGTGGAAAAGCACGGCGTGAACGGGCATCTCAGACAGAAAGGCAAAATAGCCGAACTGGCACTTGGCTACGGCGGCTCGGTCGGTGCGCTGAAAGCAATGGGCGCACTGAACTACGGCTTGCAGGAAGACGAACTAAAACCGCTGGTGGATGCGTGGCGTCTGTCCAATCCCCACATCACAAAACTCTGGTGGGATGTGGACAAGGCAGCGTCCACCTGTGTCCGGGAGCGGACTGCCACGGAAATACACGGCATCCGCTTTTACTACCAAAGCGGCATGATGTTCGTTGTTCTGCCGTCCGGCAGACGGCTCGTGTATGTAAAACCGAAAATGGGTCTGAACCGCTTCGGCAACGAGTCTGTCACCTATGAAGGTGTGGGCGAACAGAAAAAGTGGCTGCGCCTGGAAAGCTATGGTCCCAAATTTGTGGAGAACATCGTGCAGGCTACGGCAAGGGACATTCTTGCGGAAGCTATGCTTCGTTTGAACGCTGCCGGATACCGAATCGTTATGCACATTCACGATGAAGCGGTCATCGAAGCACCGCCGGAAACCGAGCTTGACGACATATGCACCGTAATGGGGGAAACACCCCGATGGGCAAAAGGACTATTACTCCGTGCAGACGGATATATCTGCGATTTCTATCAGAAAGATTGAGGTAACACAAATGGGAGTCAATATGTATAACTCCGAGGGCTACTATGACCCTACGGCTTATGAAGCCCTCATGACAATAGAAAAAGACGCAAAAGCACTCCGGGCTTTTAGACCTGTGGTATATATCTGTTCGCCGCTTGCCGGAGATGTGGAACAAAACCAGGAAAAAGCCCGTGCTTACTGTCGCTATGCCGTGGACAGCGGGTTCATTCCGATTGCACCGCATATCTACTTTACGCAATTCATGAACGACAACAGTAAAAAAGAGCGTGACCTTGCCCTGTTTATGGACATCGTCCTGCTCTCCAAGTGTGCCGAGCTGTGGGTGTTCGGAGAGAGAATCACCGGTGGCATGAGTATCGAAATCGAGAAAGCCAAGCGTAAAGGACAGCTAATTCGATATTTTACCGAAAACTGTGAGGAGGTACGCAGATGAAGATAGCAGTCGGCAACAGCCGTATGGATAAGAAGTGGAAGAACAAGGACATATCCTGGGACGAGCTCTGCACACGCTGCGGCAGCACCATCCGCACCACGGAGACAGTCGAAGAATACCGAAAAATGAAAAAAGGACAGCAGGATGCCGTCAAAGATGTGGGCGGTTTCGTGGGAGGTCATCTCCGTGAAGGACGCCGCAAAAACGGCATGGTAGCCTGCCGTTCACTGCTCACTTTGGATATGGATTACGGCACACCGGATATCTGGGATGAGCTTATCCTGCTTCACGATTTCAAGTGCTGCGTCTATTCCACCCACAAACACACGCCGGAACATCCGAGACTTCGTCTGCTCCTTCCGCTCACCCGTGAGGTCAGCGAGGACGAGTATCCGGCAGTTGCGAGAATGGTGGCAAAGGAAATAGGGATCGACCTCTTTGACGATACCACCTATGAACCGGCGAGGCTTATGTACTGGCCGTCCACATCGGCAAACGGCGAGTTCTTCTATCAGACGAAGGACGGAAATGAAATCGACCCCGATGTATATCTCTCCAAATACTCCGATTGGCATGACACTTCAATGTGGCCTGTGTCAAGCCGTCAGTCCGAAGCGGTTCGCCGCAGCATCTCCGAGCAGGCAGACCCTTTGACGAAACCCGGTGTGGTCGGTGCTTTCTGCCGTGCCTATACCGTGGAGGAAGCCATCGATGCCTTTCTCTCGGATGTGTATGCGCCGTCTGCCATGAACGGACGCTATGACTATATCCCTGCGGATTCATCTGCCGGTGTGGTCACCTATGACGGAAAGTTTGCATACAGCCATCATGCCACAGACCCGGTCTGCGGTCGGCTGCTGAACGCCTTTGACCTGGTGCGTCTGCACCGCTTCCGTGATTTGGATGACAAGTGTGCTTTGGACACCGCACCCGGCAAACTGCCGTCCTTCAAAGCAATGTCGGACTTTGCCCTTAAAGACGAAAAGGTCAAGGAGGTCTTTGCCGAGGAACGCAAAGCACAGGCAAGCGAGGAGTTCTCCGATGAAAACTGGCAGAAAGCGTTAGAACTTGACAAATCCGGCAAAGTAAAAAACACGCTTCAGAACCTCACCGTTATCCTTATGAATGACCCTCTCTTAAAGCCGCTCGTATTCAATCAGCTTCTTGACGGTATGGAGATCAAGGGCGATGTACCTTGGAGACACCCCTCGAAATTCTGGCGTGATGCGGACGATGCCCAGCTTATCAGCTATGTGGATTCTCACTACGGCACCTTCTCCGCACGAAACTACGATATTGCCGTGGCAAAGGTCACGGACGACCGCTCCTACCATCCCATCCGTGAGTTCATTGATAATCTTCCTGAGTGGGACGGCATTAAAAGAGTGGACACATTACTCGTTGACTATCTCGGTGCAAACGATAACGAATATGTCCGTGCCGTCACCCGTAAAACACTTTGCGCCGCTATCAAGCGTGTGCTGTGTCCCGGCTGTAAGTTTGACTCAATGCTTGTGCTGAACGGTCCCCAGGGTGTCGGCAAAAGCACCCTCATTGCAAAGCTCGCCGGAGAGTGGTTCTCCGACAGTCTGAACCTTGGCGATACCAAAGACAAGACCGCCGCCGAAAAGCTGCAGGGATACTGGATTTTGGAGATCGGCGAACTGGCAGGACTCAAAAAAGCCGAGGTGGAGACTCTGCGTTCCTTCCTCTCCAGGCAGAACGACATCTACCGTGCGGCATTCGGCAAGAGAGCCACTCCACATCTTCGCCAGTGCGTGTTCTTCGGCACCACCAACGCAGAGTCCGGCTATCTTCGTGACACCACGGGCAACCGCCGTTTCTGGCCTGTAAAGACGCCCGGAACAGGCGAAAAGCACTCATGGGATTTGACCGCAGAGATTATCTGTCAAATATGGTCGGAGGCTCTGGTGTATGTAAAGCAGGGTGAAAAACTCTATCTCAGTGCCGAGCTTGAAACACTGTCTAAAGCCGAACAGCGTGAAGCTATGGAGTCCGACGAGCGTGAAGGACTTGTCCGTCTGTATCTTGATACATTGCTCCCGGCAGACTGGGATCGCATGGATATCTTTGAGCGCCGCAACTTCCTCACCGGCAGTGACTTCGGTGATACCGTAAAAACGGGCACAGTCAAGCGCACCCATGTATCCAATATGGAAATATGGTGCGAGTGCTTCGGCAAAGAACGAGCCAACATCCGCAGAACGGACAGCAACGAGCTGACCGCCATCCTTGCCCGTCTGGGCTGGAAAAGGCTCGACAGCAAGATGCGCATTCCGCTCTACGGTCCGCAATATATCTTCGTTCCCAAGGAGTGTTCCCGATGAAAAATAGTGTAACCACCGTTTTACGGTACAAGTTCCGAAGAAAAGCATATCTTCACGGCACACAAACTGGAACATCTCACGGGAACGGCGAAAGCCCCATAAGTACCAAAGCAAGCAGGCAGTCTTGTTCCTGTGTTCCTGTCCTTTCATATATATCGAAAGAAGTAGAAATAAAGGACATCGAGCACGCAATACACGCATTTACGCGCGTAAAGGACTTTTCGGGTTTTGAGAACACAGGAGGTTGTTATGCGTGAGAAAACGATAGAAGCAAAACTTGTAAAGATTACTCGTTCAATGGGTGGTCTTGCATTGAAATTTTCAAGTCCCGGCTTTGATGGAGTGCCTGACCGCCTGGTACTCCTTCCTAAAGGCAGAATCGCCTTTGTTGAGATGAAAGCACCGGGCAAAATGCTCCGCCCTTTGCAAGTAAGACGAAAAAGGCAGTTGGAAGCACTCGGATTTTCGGTGTACTGCATTGACGGTGTAGAGCAGATTGGAGGGATACTCAATGAAATACAATCCTCATAACTACCAGGCTTATGCTACCGACTTTATACTTGAGCATCCTATCTCGGCTGTATTCCTCGACATGGGTCTTGGTAAGAGCATCATCACGCTTTCCGCAATATTCGACCTCTGCCTCGACAGCTTTCTTGTTCGCAAGGTTCTGGTAATCGCTCCTTTGCGTGTTGCCAGAGATACCTGGCCTGCGGAGATACACAAGTGGGATCATCTGCGTGGACTGACCTACTCGGTGGCTGTCGGCTCGGAAACGGAACGCAAGGCGGCTCTTAGGCAGAAGGTCAGCGTGTACATCATAAACCGTGAGAATGTTCAGTGGCTTATCGAGGAGAGTGGCATCCCGTTTGACTATGACATGGTGGTCATCGATGAGCTGTCCTCCTTTAAGAGCTATCAAGCTAAACGGTTCCGCAGTCTTATGAAAGTCTGTCCTACGGTCAAACGCATTGTCGGGCTGACGGGAACTCCCTCCTCCAACGGTCTTATGGATCTGTGGGCGGAGTTTCGTATCCTTGATATGGGGAAAAGGCTCGGACGGTATATAACCCATTACAGAAATGCCTACTTTCAACCAGACAAGCGAAACGGCCAGGTGGTGTTCAGCTATAAGCCCCTGCCCGGTGCGGAGGAAAAAATCTACGATGCCATTTCCGACATCACCATTTCCATGAAAGCGGCAGACCATCTGCAGATGCCGGAATGTGTTATAAACGAGGTGAAGGTCACGCTTTCCGAAAAAGAGCGTAAAACCTACGATTCGATGCGCTCGGAACTGGTCGTTTCCCTCGGTGGTGAGGAAATCGATGCCGGAAACGCTGCGGCACTTGCAAACAAGCTCTCGCAGATGGCAAACGGTGCTGTCTACGGAGAGAACAAGCGTGTGTTTCCGATACACGACCGCAAGCTGGACGCACTGGAGGATCTCATCGAAGCCGCCAACGGGAAACCCGTCCTTGTGGCGTACTGGTTCAAGCACGACTTGGAGCGAATCTCCGAACGGCTGCATAAAAGGCATATTCCGTTCAGCCTTCTGGACGATTCCGACAGTATCCGCAGATGGAACAGCGGCGAACTGCCTGTGGCACTTATTCATCCGGCATCCGCAGGACACGGTTTGAACCTGCAAGCAGGAGGTTCCACACTGATATGGTTCGGACTTACTTGGAGTTTGGAACTTTATCAGCAAACAAATGCCCGTCTGTGGCGACAAGGGCAGACCGCCGATACCGTGGTCATTCACCACATCATTACGAAAGACACCATTGACGAGCGTATCATGAACGCTCTGCACAAAAAAGAAAAGACCCAGACCGCACTTATCGATGCAGTCAAGGCCAACTTGGAGGGATGAGAATGGATACTTGTTATACAAATCTTGCAAACGCAATTATCATACAGGCAGCGAAGGATTACAAAAAGGCGCTGCGCCGTTTGAAGAAGTTTCCGAGAGATAAAGAAGCCCGACATACCAAACGGGACTGTGAGCGATTTTTCCGTTCCGGTTGGTTTGAAAGGTTGACCGACCTTAACGGCGAGGTTCTGATACGAAAGCTGAACGAGGAGGTGTATGCCGCATGACCGCAAAGGAATATCTCAGTCAGGCATACCGGCTTGACCAACGCATCAACTCCAACATCGAGGAAATCAGCCGCCTTCGTGAAATGGTCTGCAGCATTTCTTCTCCCTCATGGGAAGAGAAAGTTCAGACCTCCCGACACACGGACGCTCCCTTTGTGAGATGTCTGGAAAAAATCATGGACTTGGAAAAAGTCGTGAACGGAGAGATTGACACACTTGTTGATTTGAAACGGCAGATTCGCACGACTATCGAGAGTGTTCCAAACACGGATGAGCAACTGGTTCTCCGCTACCGTTACATTCACAACTGCACATGGGAACAGATTGGCAATGAACTTAATGCCGATGCACGGACGATTCGCCGTTGGCACGGAGACGCTTTGCAGAAGGTTAAGGTTCCGCAGGACGCTATAAAAATCTGAAATGCGCCCGAAATGTCCTGCTTTGTCCGTAGATGTCCACCTTGCCATTGTGATATGATATAATTAGAGAAACAGAATCAAAGACAGCCTCATGGGAGCAATCCCGTGGGGCTTTTCTTATGCCCGAAGGAGGTGAAACGATGCCGAAGAAACCGTTGCGACCCTGCTCTCATCCCGGCTGCCCCAACCTCTGTGAAGGACAGTTTTGTGAACAGCACCGTGTGGAGGAACGCCGCAAATACGACAAATACGAGCGCAGCTCCGATGTCAATCGCAAGTACGGCAGAGCGTGGAAACGCATCCGTGACCGCTATGCGGCGGAGCATCCCCTCTGTGAGATGTGTCTCAAGGAAGGTCGGCTGACTCCGGTACAGGAAGTTCACCACATTCTGCCTGTTTCCAAAGGCGGCACTCACGCAAGAGACAACCTCATGAGCCTCTGCCAGTCCTGCCATACCAAGATCCACCACGACCTCGGCGACAGATAAAAAGAGGCCACCCCGAAGGATGACCTCATATGGCGGAGCGGGCAGGATTCGAACCTGCTATCGGCACTTGTTAAAGCTCCTTACATTTTCCCTGCGTTCACCACAGCTACAACTAGGCCACTCCGTGCGCGCCGCATACCACCGTGTCATGTCTGTTTACCATCTCAAGTTCCTCCTTTAGACTTCTGACTGCAATTAGTGTTTGAACTAAGGTCAGGAAGAGTGAAACTGTGTCGACTGGGATTCCGTTTAACAGAAAAATGCTCGTAGCCAAAACCAACTAGTTTTGATAAATACATTATATCACAAGACAGAAAAAATGCAATCATCTCTCGGTAGGGGGATGAAAATCTCTGGGACCTTTTCGGGCGGGCAACGGCCCGGGGTCACGTGCGCGAAAAAGGCGAAATCAAAAGGGTAATTAAGGGAGGTGAACTCGGATGCCCACAAAATCGAATAACACAGGCGGGCGAGGCGGTGCAAGGCCCGGTGCGGGAAGGAAGAAATCCGCAGTCAAGGACAAAGCCGAAAACGGGAATCCCGGCGGCAGAAAACTTGAAGTTCTGGATATTCCCGAAGTCGAGGGTGTTGCTATGCCGAAGCCCCATGATTTTCTTTCCGCCGAGCAGCGTGACGGCAGCATCCTGCAGGCGCAGGAGATCTACACGGAAACCTGGCAATGGCTCAAAGACATCGGCTGCGCCGCAAAGGTGTCGCCGCAGCTCTTGGAGCGATACGCCATGTGTTCCGCTCGTTGGGTGCAGTGCGAGGAAATGACCAACCGCATGGGATTCCTCTCCAAGCACCCCACCACGGGAAAACCGATCCCGTCCCCGTTTATCAATATCGGCATCAACTACATGAACCAGGCGGTTCGGCTCTGGAACGAGATCTTCCAGATCGTGAAAGAAAACTGCAGCACGGAATACGGCGAGTCAACGCCGCAGGATGACCTGATGGAACGCCTGCTCCGTGCGAGAAAGGGGTAACACCATGTTTGAAAAAGTAAATCCGTGCCACCCGGATAAGGTGGCGGACAGAATTGCCGGAGCACTCGTTGACCTGGCATACAAGAAAGCAGAAAATCCTCGCATTGCCGTGGAAGTTCTCATTGGCCACGGCGTGTGCCACATCATTGCGGAAACTTCCGTTATGATGGACAAGGCGGATGTAACTGCCGCCGTTCACCGCATTGCCGGAAACCTCACCGTGGACTATGTGGAAGTGCCGCAAGACGGTCACCTCGCCAATAACCAGGCAGACGGCGTCCACTGCGGCGATAACGGCATCTTCAAGGGAATGCCGGTGACCGAAGAGCAGAAAACGCTGTCGCAGATCGCACGGGACATTTTCTCCGTGTATCCCTATGACGGCAAGTACATTCTGGATGGCGACAGGCTTATCCTCTGTCAGAGTAATGCGCCTTCGGATGCGCTCCGAAAGCTGTACCCCGATGCGGAGATCAACCCGCTCGGCGACTGGATCGGCGGCACTGATGTGGACACCGGTGCAACCAACCGCAAGCTCGGCTCGGATATGGCTGACTCGGTGACCGGCGGCGGTCTGCACGGCAAGGATCTGTCCAAGGCGGATGTGTCCGTCAACATTTACGCTTTCCTCAAAGCCCAGGAAACCGGCAGGCCTGTGACGCTCTGCTGCGCCATTGGGGACGATACCGTGGACGGTAGTCCCTACGCCGAAATCGTGGAGATCGCACGGAACTACATCCGCTCGGTCGGTGGTTTCGAGAAGTTTGCAGAATGGGGGCTGGTCTGATGAAAACAACGACCGAAATGCAGCTCGTCCCCATCACGAAGCTGGTTCCCTATGTCAACAACGCCAGAACACACAGCCCGGAGCAGATCAACAAGCTCCGCTCCTCACTCAGGGAGTTCGGCTTCATCAATCCTGTTATCATCGACCGTGACTATGGCGTTATTGCCGGTCACGGTCGTATTCTTGCCGCCAAGGAGGAAGGCATCGCTGAGGTACCGTGCGTCTTTGCCGACCACCTCACCGAGGCTCAGAAAAAAGCGTACATTATTGCCGACAACCGCATGGCGATGGACGCAGGCTGGGATGAAGAACTTCTGCGTGTGGAGATCGAGTCCTTGCAGGCAGCAGACTTTGACCCGCTCCTCACCGGTTTTGACGAAAAGGAGCTGTCGAAGCTGTTTGACGATGGCATTGAAGCCAAAGAGGACGATTTCGATGTGGATGCCGAGCTGCAAAAGCCTACCTTCACGAAGCCCGGCGACATCTGGACGCTGGGGCGGCATCGGCTCATCTGCGGCGACAGTACCAAGGGGGAAACCTACACCGCTCTCATGGACGGCCGCAAAGCAAACCTCGTCATCACCGACCCGCCCTACAATGTGAACTACGAGGGCAGCGCCGGGAAAATCAAGAACGACAACATGGCATCGGAGAAGTTTTTCGACTTCCTCTTCGATGCCTTTTCCAATATGGAGAAGGTTATGGCAAACGATGCGTCAATATATTGCTTTCACGCTGACACCGAGGGGCTGAATTTTCGCAGGGCATTTGACGCAGCCGGGTTCTACCTCTCCGGCTGCTGTATCTGGAAGAAGCAATCCCTGGTGCTGGGGCGCTCCCCGTATCAATGGCAGCACGAGCCATGCCTTTACGGTTGGAAGAAGAAAGGCAAGCACCATTGGTACACCGGACGCAAAGAGTCCACCATCTGGGAGTTCGACAAGCCCAAGAAGAACGGCGACCATCCCACCATGAAACCCATTCCGCTTCTGGCCTATCCCATTCAGAACAGCTCTATGGCAAACTCCGTGGTGCTTGACCCCTTCGGCGGGTCCGGTTCCACGCTTATTGCCTGTGAGCAGACCGACCGCATCTGCTGCACCATCGAACTGGACGAAAAATTCTGCGATGTCATTGTCCGCAGATACATCGAACAGGTCGGCACGGATGAAAAGGTCAGCGTTTTGCGTGACGGCAAGGAATACAAGTACAGCGAGATAGCAAATACCGCAGCGGAGGTGTGAGCATGAAAGAGCAATATCACCTTGTTTCCTTTTCCGGCGGCAAGGACTCAACCGCCATGCTTCTTGGGATGCTGGAGCGCGACATGAAAATTGACTGCATTCTTTTCTGTGATACGGGACTTGAATTTCCAGCCATGTACGACCACATCGCAAAAGTGGAAAGAGATATCGTTCGGAAAATCACCATCGTTAGAGCCGAGCATACCTATGAGGAACTCATGTTTGATGTTCCGGTACGGCGTAGTGCAGATTCGCCTGTCGTCCGGCAATACGGAGCACAACTGAACGGCTATGGCTGGCCGGGACCACGGCAACGGTGGTGTACCACGCGCCTCAAGGCGATGCCGCGAGAGCGTTTTCTGCGGGAACTGCGAAAACAGTATGAAGTCATTGAATATGTCGGCATTGCCGCCGATGAGCAATATCGCCTGGAACGAGCGAACAATCAGAATCCCAACCACCGACATCCATTGGTAGACTGGGGCTGGACGGAGCGCGACTGCCTGCGGTACTGCTATGAGCGAGGATATGATTGGGATGGCCTGTATGAGCATTTCAAGCGCGTGTCCTGTTGGTGCTGTCCGCTGCAATCATTGACGGAGCTGCGGGAGCTGCATCAGCACTTCCCAGAGCTCTGGGCGCAACTGAAAACATGGGATAAACGAACCTGGCGAAACTTCCGTGCCGACTACAGCGTGGAGGATTTGGAGGTTCGTTTTTTGCTGGAGCGCGAGTGGACGGCTGCCGGAAAGTCTATCCGAAGCAGAGCGTTCTACACTGCGCTGAGAGAACGATTGGAGGCATCCAGATGACAACTGAAAAGCCTTTGACCCTCGGAAGCCTGTTTGACGGCTCCGGGGGGTTTCCATTGGGTGGGCTGCTTGCGGGTATCACGCCCGTGTGGGCATCGGAGATCGAGCCGTTTCCCATACGAGTGACCACCAAGCGTCTGCCATTTATGAAGCACTATGGGAACATCTCCGCTATGGACGGCGGCAGGATCGAGCCTGTGGATATTATCACCTTCGGCAGCCCGTGCCAGGACATGAGCGTGGCAGGCCGAAGAGACGGCTTGGACGGAAAGCGTTCAAGTCTTTTTTATGAAGCCGTCCGAATTATCAAAGAAATGAGGTGTGCCACAGGTGGCATATATCCAAGATACATCGTATGGGAGAATGTCCCCGGCGCCTTCTCCTCGAACAAGGGCGAGGACTTCAAAGCCGTCCTCGAAGCGGTCATCGGCATCGTCGAGCCGAATGCCCAGGTGCCTATGCCTGAAAAGGCACGATGACCCTACGCCGACCTATACATGGGAGACGGATGGAGCGTTGCGTACCGCACTCTTGATGCGCAATATTGGGGAGTTCCCCAGCGAAGACGCCGCATCTACCTTGTCGCAGATTTTGCAGGCAGAGGTGCCGGAAAAATACTATTTGAGTCAGAGGGCTTGTCTGGGTATTCTGCGGAGGGCTTCCGCTCGTGGCAAAGAGCTGCCGGAAGTTTTACGCCTTGCGCTGGAGCGACAGGCTTCGACGGATACAACGGCAGTCTGACTGAGGAGGTTTATTCCACGCTTGGTGTAAACTGCGGAGTCTCAACAGGTCGCAACGGCATCGTGCTGAATGACCAGGGCGGCAACCGCATGGGCATCACAGAGGAGGTTACCTCCACACTCCGAGCAGAAGCACACCATCCGCCCTGCGTGATGGAGTCGGCAGGATTTTGCACCGAGCATTCTGCAAAGAGCCGCACCATCGGCTATGAGGAAGAGTGTTCGCCGACAATTCGGGCAGGTGTTGTTCCCGCTGCGGTGGCACTGGAAAACCATCCGACCGACAGCAGAGTCAAGCTCTCCGAGGACGGGAATGTGCAGACGCTGACATCCCGCATGGGTACGGGTGGCAACAATGTACCGCTTGTGATGAAGATCCGCTCCGGCTGCGAAGGCGGCGGCAAGGGAGCGCTCATTCAGGAAAACAAGTCCGCAACCCTGTCATGCAACAACGACCAGACGCTGTTCGAGCCTTGCGGATGGGACGGCGGTCAGGTTTCGCCTACGCTTACCAAGCAGAATGCAGGTGGAAATCAGCGTATGCCGGACAAGGACAATTTTACCTGCGTCCTTCAGCCCTTCGGCATCTCCTCCAAGGACTCCAATGCCATGAAGTCGGATAATCCCCACAGCGGCATCTACGAAGCGGAAACCGCACGGACACTTGACGGGAACGGCGGCAACCCCTCCTGCAACCAGGGTGGCATTGCCGTTGTTGCTTTCACGCAGAATCAGCGTGATGAGGTTCGTGACCTCGGAGACCACTCCGCCGTGGTGTGTGCCAATGCCGGAACGAAGCAGCAGACCTTCGTGCTGCAGGGCTCCATGATCGGTCGAGACGATAAGAACGGTCCACAGGGTGACGGCATCAACGAAGATGTCAGCTTTACCCTCAATACGATCGACCGCCACGCTGTCTATACCATGACAACCGGCAGCTTTGCCCAGGTTTCCGAAGATAAGGCTCCTACCGTCCTTGCCCGTGACTACAAAGACCCCACCGCCGTTTGCTACGGCATCGGTAGAGACACCTTCAACCAGGGGCGGAACGCCAAATTCGCTCCGACCTTTGAAGAGGAGCTTCAGCCGACACTGGTAGCCAAAGGACCGGGTGCTATCCAAAGCGGATACACCGTCCGGCGTTTGACGCCCACCGAGTGTGCCAGGCTTCAAGGCTTCCCGGACAACTGGTGTGCCGATCTCGGCACGGAAAAACCGACCGATGAAGAAATGTACTTCTGGCACAAGGTGTTCAAGACCTACTCCGAAGTGACCGGCTGCAAGATGAAATCCGACAAGCAGGTCGCCAAGTGGCTGAAAGACCCGTATTCCGACAGTGCGGAATACAAGATGTGGGGCAACGGCGTGGCGCTTCCGTGCGTATGGTTTGTGCTCTGCGGAATTGTGTGGTATGCACAGTCCGGCGGCGATAATGCGCCGATATAATCTACACAGGAAATGTGAAGATATAGCTGGATATATGCCGAGCATGACGGTAATATGTGACTACCATAAAACAAGGAGGTCACGAATATGACGATTACAATCAATGCCCAGGGTGCGGAGCGCAAGCGGCTGGTTAAGACCATCTCCGACTGGCTCGGCGTTCCCGCAAAGTACTGCGGTGCGCCCACATTCAACTATGAGGTGGATTACTTCACCATCGAACGAAACGGCAGCCTGTCCTTTGACGACCGTGCCGACAGCGAGGTCATTGAAAGATTGCTGGAACACATCTACGATGAGGGCTTTGGCATCGACCAAAGCCACACCGAGGATGAGGATGAGCCCTGCGCCCTCTGCGGTTCCATGCCGAGGAGCCTGTTCACCGACAGCAATCTGGAAAACCTAAATGCACTCATTGCTGCTAAAGGCAGCCTTATAAAGAAAGCTCTCGGCACACAAGACCTGTCGCTCGAAATCACGGACACGAAGGTTTCGTTTCCCTGGTTTCCGTCTGCACCCTCTCCCGAAGAAATAAACGCATACAATACTTTTATAAGCAAGCTGTGCGAAATGGCACGAAATCAAAGCCGTGTCAATTCATCCGAGAAACCGATTGAAAACGAGAAGTACGCATTCCGCTGCTTCCTGCTTCGGCTGGGTTTCATCGGCACGGAATACAAGATCGCTCGAAAAATACTGCTGAAGAACCTCTCCGGTTCATCGGCTTTCAAGAACGGAGGTACAGAAGATGAGATTTCCGAGTAAAGAGACGGTCGAATGTATCCGCAAGGAATACCCGGTCGGCACCCGTGTGGAGCTTGTTCGGATGGACGATCCCCAGGCACCGCCTGTCGGCACGAAAGGCACCGTGCGAGGCGTGGACGATATCAGCAGCATCATGGTTGCCTGGGATAACGGCTGCGGGCTGAGCGTAGCTTACGGCGAGGATTTCTGCCGTAAAAGCGACTGATATACTGCTGTAATATACACAATTTTATGCCCGTAAGTTCGTGTAGTTTATGGGTCATAATTAACTGGATATAGTGTGTTTTCAGAGGTAATATGTGACTACCGAAAGGGAAAACGAACCAAAACGGAGGTCACGAAAATGAGCCAAAGAACAGAAAACCAGGTAGCAGAAATGAAAAAGCAGACCATCGGGGTCGAGGTCGAGATGAACAGCATCACCAGAGACAAAGCCGCAAAGCTGGCGGCCGCTTTCTTCGGAACGGGACGCTTCGAAAACACAGCGGGACGCAACGGATACTGCACCTGGTCGGCTTGGGACGAGAGCGGACGGGAGTGGAAATTCCAAAAGGATGTCAGCATTGCGGGACCCGATTCCGAGAAATGCGAAATGGTCACACCGATCCTTACCTACGCTGACATTGAAACCTTGCAGGAGCTTGTTCGCCGCCTTCGCAAGGCAGGAGCCAAAAGCGATGCAACAAGGGGCTGCGGAGTCCACATCCACATCGGTGCCAAGGGGCACACACCCCAAACGCTCCGAAATCTCGCAAACATCATGGCAAGCCACGAAGAACTTCTTGCATGCGCACTGAACCTCGACAGAAGCCGAATCAGCCGCTATTGCAGAACGGTAGACCCCAGATTCCTTGAACAGGTCAACCGCAGAAAGCCTTCCACAATGGCGGGACTTGCGGACATTTGGTACGACAGCCAGAACGCAGACTACGGCAGAAGCCACCACTACAACGAAAGCCGCTACCATATGCTGAATCTCCACGCCACCTTTACCAAAGGCACAGTCGAGTTCCGGCTTTTCCAATTCGATGCCCCCGCAGACGGCAGGCAGAACGGACTTCACGCAGGACAACTCAAGAGCTACATTCAGCTCTGCCTCGCCCTGAGCCAAATGGCAAAGACGGTGAGGACGGCAAGCCCCAAGCCCCAGCAGAACGAAAACCCAAAATACGCAATGCGAACCTGGCTTCTTCGACTCGGCTTTATCGGTGACGAATTCAAGACCGCAAGAGAACTCCTTACGAAGCGCCTTGACGGTGATGCAGCCTTCCGCAGCGGCAGAACAGCCGCTTGAAGGACATAGCCAAAGGCCCCCTTACCCGCCACGGCGGGCTTTAGGTGGTAGAAGGCAACTTCAGAAAGGAGCATTTTTATGAAAAAACGCTATTACATTGCCTACGGCAGCAATCTCAATGTTCGCCAAATGCGTATGCGCTGTCCTTCGGCACGAATTATTGGTACATCAAAGCTCAACGACTATGAACTGCTTTTCAAGGGAAGCAAGACGGGTTCTTATCTTACGGTAGAAAGGAAACTCGGCAGTACTGTTACCGTTGCCGTGTGGGAAGTCTCTGCTGATGACGAAAAAGCACTCGACTGCTATGAAGGGTTTCCGGCCTTCTACTACAAGAAGGAACTGAGCCTTCCCATTAAGGGCATCCGAACAGGAAAAATCAGAAAACGCAGTGTGTTCGTGTATATCATGCACGAGGACAGACCTATCGGCGTACCGTCCGTCAGCTATATGCAGACGTGTCTGCAAGGCTACAACGATTTCGGCTTTGAACGAAAAGTGCTGATTGACGCATATATCAAATGCGGGAGGAACGATTATGAAAGAGAATAATACGGTTCGCATAGCGGTATGCCCCAGGTGCGGACGCACTTACCATGAGCCGCCCGCTCTTTCCAGAGCCGACAACAAAACACTCATCTGCCCGGACTGCGGCACACGTGAAGCTCTTGACAGCCTCGGTGTAAAATCCGAGGAGCAGGAACATATCCTTGCCGCAATTCACCGCTGCCACCGCTCGGATTAAAGCTGTAATATACACAGTTTTTCTCACGAATGATTGTGTAGTATATTCTCCAAAATGACTGGATATATTCCGAACATGACGGTAATATACACTCACAACAAAACAAACGGAGGTACACGATTATGTGGAAAGAAGGCAGCATCAAAGTAAACGGAGACATTTTTCACTACTGGATAAAGCAGTACGAGGAAGGCTCCGAGTTGGGTATCGAGGGCGGACGCATTTCCAAGCTCATGCTCAAGCGGGACGGCAAAATCGTCTGCAACTACGACAGAGGCTGGGATGTTGAACCCATCGATGAAAACACGCAGTTAGCACTGGAGCTTTTGCTCCACAGTGAAAACCACTAATCACTAAAAATTACGGAATGGAGCCGGGAGGCTCTGTTCCTCGTTATTGCAGTCGCTTCGTGCGGCTTTTTTTATTGGAGGTAATTATGCGAACAGTAAATATTGACTTGTCACGGGATATAACCGAATCAAGAGAAAAAATATATGTCGGCTATACGGGTGAGCATAATGCCACCGAGCTTGTTGTTAAAATACCGCAGGAAATGGCGGCAGAAAGCGACTGCCTTGTTGCTGTTTTTCTTACGGGTGACAAAATCATCCGTTCAAGAAAGATTACGATGCAGAGGAATTCGGGTTTGCCGTACCTTGACGGAAACGAGGTACACATCAGCCTTTCGCAGAAGCTCACAGGCAACCCCACACTCGGCATACAGATCGAAGGTTATGCGAAAGATGAAAACGGCATCAGTGTCCTTGTTGGAAAATCGGCGTATATCTCAAACCTCACCTTTCGTCTTTCACCGAAGGGCTCAAGTGATGACGGCGTAACGCCGGACTACGAAGAAATTATCGGCATGATACGCAAAGCATCAGAAAATGCAAAAGGCGGAATTGAAAAATATGAAACCTTTGAGCTTTTGCCGGACGAAGCCGATGAAGGCGACCTTGCATATGTAAAAAACGCAAGCGGCACGGTTATCACGGAGTCGTTTGAATTCGGCAGAAAATATGCACGGTTTATTCCGAAACGAGAGATTGATAGAAACTGCATAAAATCATTGCCGTCTGACGAAGACGATGATGAGCCGATTACTGCACTCATGTCCGCAGAATTCAGAACAACATCTGATGAAAAAGACAATGTGTGCTATTGCTCCTTCATTTACTATGAGCCCATAGGTTCCATTCTTGTTTTTTCCGAATTTGCCTGCAAAGATCATCTGTATGACTACGGCATTCCTGAGTGTATCTTAATCTATGTCAGTGGTGAAGGCGATATGGCTCCGCTCCTCGATTCTGAAAAGCCGGTCCATGTTGTACCTGGTTGGTATAAATTGCTTGAGAAATCCGGCGAATGGTATATTGAAAGTGGTTATCCCGAAAGAGACTGGTCATATAGTGTAGAACCGATTGATTTTGAGAGTGTTTCCGACTTTGACACACTTAAAAACTGTCTCGTGAAATACGACGAGCCGGATGAATATGAAAGTGATCCTGCGATGGCGCGTATATTCGCCGAATGCTTCGACATTTATTCCGAGCCGATTCATGATAAAGGCTTATATCTGCATAAATCCGGTGCGTGGGAGCGAATAGCAGATATCAAATCCGTCTCAGTATCTTCAAGAGCGGATCTTTGCTTTGTTGCGGAACCAGGACAGACCGCCGTGGTAGAAGAGAATACAATGCTTTTTGACGATGACACTACACAGATCTATGTAAATATGCAGTTTAAAGATCTGTATATCAATCCAAAACCTCCCGAATTTATGTGGCTCACGGACTGCCGAATTAAAGCCATACTTGAGTATATAGACTCCTCAACAGGTACTACTGTTTCTTCATCGGAAAGTGACAACGGTTTTGAATTGATCTCGGATAAAAGCAGAAAGTATGTTTTTATTGGATTGAATACCAATCCGTTTGATTCATCTAAGCAGTATTATCTCTACACCGAAAAAGCCGGAGATCTTACTCTTCCCACCGGGACATTTAGCGAAAATACCGTCACCGTTATAAAGAACACACCGAAGGGTTGGAGCAGGGTCAAAGAAAACGGCGGAATATATACAGCGGAGCTAATACAGAGTTATGAAAACTTACCGAGTGTCCGTTTGTCCGAATATACCGACAAGGATTATTATTTCAAGGTCACGGAATACGAGTGCGCACTAACTTCGCAGTCTTTTATCGGCCGAAATAAATTTTACAGTTCGGACAACGCAAAAGGTCTGTGGTATTTCAGCGGCGGACGATGGATAAAAGTCGGTGATGCTGATGCGTAAGCTGAAAAACTATAAGCCCACAAGGTTCATGGAGAAAACCTCCCACTACGATGTGGACGCAGCGGATTATGCCGTCATGTTCATCGAGAGCCTGTGCCACACCAAAGGCACCTGGGCGAGAAAGTCCTTCGAGCTTATTGACTGGCAGGAGCAGATCATTCGGGACATCTTTGGTGTCCTCAAGCCCAACGGCTATCGGCAGTTCAACACGGCATATATTGAGATTCCCAAGAAACAAGGCAAGTCCGAACTTGCCGCTGCGGTGGCACTCCTGCTCACCTGCGGCGACGGCGAGGAGCGCGCCGAGGTGTACGGCTGCGCCGCCGATCGACAGCAGGCATCCATCGTTTTCAATGTGGCGGCTGACATGGTGCGGATGTGTCCGGCACTCTCCAAACGGGTCAAGATACTGGATTCCCAGAAGCGGCTCATTTATCAGCCAACGGGCAGTATCTACCAGGTTCTCTCCGCCGATGTGGGCAACAAACACGGCTTCAACACCCACGGTGTTGTGTTCGATGAGCTGCACACCCAGCCCAACCGCAAACTCTTTGATGTCATGACCAAAGGCTCCGGCGATGCCCGTATGCAGCCGCTGTATTTCCTCATTACCACAGCCGGCAATGATACGAAGTCCATCTGCTATGAGATACATCAGAAAGCAAAAGATATCATTGAGGGTCGCAAGATCGACCACACCTTCTATCCCGTCATCTACGGTGCGGAGGAATCGGACGATTGGACAGACCCGAAGATTTGGAAGAAAGCCAATCCGTCCCTCGGTATCACGGTCGGCATCGACAAGGTGAAGGACGCCTGCGAGTCTGCCAAGCAGAACCCCGGCGAGGAGAACTCCTTCCGACAGCTGAGACTCAACCAATGGGTCAAACAGGCGGTACGCTGGATGCCGATGGACAAGTGGGACAAATGTGAGTTCGCTGTCTGCGAGGATGACCTGGAAGGTCGCGTCTGCTACGGCGGTCTGGACTTGTCCTCCACAACGGATATTACAGCATTCGTTCTGGTGTTTCCGCCGGAAGACGAGGACGACAAGTACATCATCCTGCCGTACTTCTGGATACCGGAGGATAACCTCGACCTTCGAGTCCGGCGTGACCATGTGCCATACGATGTGTGGGAACGGCAGGGCTTTTTGCAGACCACCGAGGGCAATGTCGTTCACTACGGCTACATCGAGAAGTTCATCGAAAGCCTGGGCGAGCGTTTCAATATTCGGGAGATCGCCTTTGACCGCTGGGGAGCCGTGCAGATGGTCCAGAACCTTGAGGGCATGGGCTTCACCGTCGTTCCTTTCGGACAGGGCTTCAAGGATATGTCCCCGCCCACCAAGGAGCTGATGAAACTGGTGCTGGAACAGAAAATTGCCCACGGTGGACACCCCGTACTCCGCTGGATGATGGACAACATCTTCATCCGCACCGACCCGGCCGGGAATATCAAGCCGGACAAGGAAAAATCCACAGAGAAAATAGATGGTGCCGTGGCGACCATTATGGCACTTGACAGAGCTATACGCTGTGGAAACGACAAGACCGAGTCTGTTTATGACAGTCGAGGTCTTTTATTTATATGAAGGGAGAGTTTATATGGGTATCTTTTCAGGGCTGTTCAAATCCAGGGACAAGCCTCAAAACCGCACATCGGGCAGCAACTATGCCTTTTTCATGGGCGGCACGACATCCGGCAAAACAGTGACCGAGCGATCCGCTATGCAGATGACCGCCGTGTACTCCTGCGTCCGCATCCTGTCGGAAGCGGTGGCGGGGCTTCCGCTGCGCCTCTATAAATACACGGACAGCGGCGGCAAGGCAATGGCGCTCGACCATCCGCTCTACCACTTGCTCCACGATGAGCCGAACCCGGAAATGAGTTCCTTCGTATTCCGGGAAACGCTTATGACGCACCTGCTCCTCTGGGGCAATGCTTACGCTCAGATCATCCGAAACGGCAAGGGCGAAGTGGTGGCGCTGTACCCGCTTATGCCCAACCGCATGGAGGTCAACCGGGACAAGAACGGCAAGCTCTACTACCTCTATTCCACCCAGTCTGATGATGCACCCACCATGAAAGGCTCAACGGTGTATCTCGACCCGTCCGAGGTGCTTCACATCCCCGGCTTGGGTTTTGACGGCCTGGTGGGTTACAGTCCCATCGCTATGGCGAAGAACGCCATTGGCATGGCTATCGCCTGCGAGGAGTACGGAGCTAAGTTTTTCGCCAACGGTGCTGCACCTGGCGGCGTGCTGGAACACCCCGGCACGATCAAAGACCCGCAGCGTGTGCGGGAGAGCTGGCAGTCCACCTTCGGCGGCAGCGGCAACGCAAACAAAATCGCCGTGCTGGAGGAAGGCATGAAATACACGCCCATCGGCATATCGCCGGAGCAGGCGCAGTTCCTCGAAACACGAAAATTCCAAATCAATGAGATCGCTCGAATTTTCCGAGTCCCGCCCCACATGGTTGGCGATCTGGAAAAGTCGAGCTTTTCTAATATTGAGCAGCAGTCCTTGGAGTTCGTGAAGTACACCCTTGACCCCTGGGTCATCCGCTGGGAGCAGTCCATTCAGCGGTCACTCCTGTCCAAGGACGAAAAAGCGGCGTATTTCGTGAAATTTAATCTGGAAGGTCTGCTCCGCGGCGATTACCAGAGCCGCATGAATGGGTACGCCATTGGTCGTCAGAACGGCTGGATGTCTGCAAATGACATCCGTGAGCTTGAAAACCTCGACCATATCCCGGAAGAGGATGGCGGCGATTTGTACCTCATTAACGGCAATATGCTCCCTTTGAAAAACGCCGGAGCTTTTGCAAATACACCCACCGATGACGGAAAGGAGGAAAAAACCGATGAAGAAGTTCTGGAATTGGAAAAACAGGACAGTGACAAACGAGGAGACGCAGGAACAGATCCAAGAGAAAACCCTGTTCTTAAACGGCACGATCGCTGAGGAGAGCTGGTTTGACGATGATGTCACGCCGCAGCTTTTCAAGGATGAGCTGATGTCCGGCTCTGGGAATATCACCGTCTGGATCAACTCGCCCGGTGGTGACTGCGTGGCAGCCGCCCAAATCTACAATATGCTGATGGACTACCACGGTGACGTCACAGTCAAGATCGACGGTATTGCCGCCTCTGCCGCATCCGTCATTGCGATGGCAGGTACAAAGGTGCTCATGTCGCCCACGGCGCTCATGATGATCCACAACCCCTTGACGGTCGCTATCGGTGACAGCGAGGAGATGCAGAAGGCAATTGATATGCTCTCCGAAGTCAAGGAAAGCATCATCAATGCCTACGAGATCAAGACCGGCCTGTCCCGTGCCAAGCTCAGCCACCTCATGGATGCCGAGACCTGGATGAATGCCAACAAGGCTGTGGAGCTGGGCTTTGCCGATGATTTGCTGTTCAAGGCAGACGGTGAAAGCGCCGCTGCGGAGGACAGCTTCGTGTTCAGCCGCAGAGCCGTCACCAACTCGCTCATGTCCAAGGTCAAGAGCCATCACACCCCGTCCGAACTTGCGAAACCCGCAGGCACACCCATCTCCGAGCTCGAAAAGAGACTCGCACTTATCAAACCTTAAGGAGGATACAAACAATGAGTAAGATCAACGAACTGCGCGCACAGCGTGCAAAGACCTGGGAGCAGACGAAGGCGTTCCTCGACTCCCACAGAAGCGATAAGGGAGTCCTCTCCGCTGAGGACACCGCCACCTATGAGAAGATGGAACAGGAGATCGTCGACCTCGGTCGTGAGATTGAGCGCCAGGAGCGTCTGGACGCTTTCGAGCGTGAACTGAACACTCCGGTCAATACGCCCATCACCCAGAAGCCCGATACGGCAAAGGTGGACACCAAGACCGGTCGTGCCTCCGACACCTATAAGAAGGCGTTCTGGGCGCAGGCCCGTACCAAGGGCGGTATGATGACCGCAGAGATCCGTAACGCTCTGCAGGAAGGCGTGGATAGCGAGGGCGGCTACCTCGTCCCCGACGAGTTTGAGCAGACCCTGGTACAGTCCCTTTCCGCAGAGAATGTGGTCAGAAGCCTGGCTCATGTCATCACCACTGCATCCGGCAGCCACAAGATCCCCATCGTCGCCACCAAGGGCACTGCCGCTTGGGTCGATGAGGAAGGCACTATCCCCGAAGGCGACGATGCTTTCGGTCAACAGCTCATCGGCGCACACAAGGTCGCTACCATGATCAAGGTGTCCGAGGAGCTTCTGAACGACGCTGCCTTTGACTTGGAAGCCTACTTCCGTACGGAGTTTGCCCGCCGTATCGGCAACAAGGAGGAAGAGGCGTTCCTCACCGGTGACGGCAGCGGCAAGCCCACGGGTATTTTCAACGCTACTGGCGGCGGTCAGCTTGGCGTCACGGCGGCTTCCGCAACTG